>CENP01101955.1_pt1 | contig 62671 bp, 51 predicted proteins | sample 361281 | NCBI WGS metagenome assembly CENP01 (sample SAMEA2591122, study PRJEB7988) | marine metagenome | biome: marine biome (ENVO:00000447); feature: deep chlorophyll maximum layer (ENVO:xxxxxxxx); material: saline water (ENVO:00002010), including plankton (ENVO:xxxxxxxx) | depth 70 m
CTAAATGATCATCGGTCTACAAAAAACTTTCCAACTGATGGTGCTTCATCTGACATGACACTCATGTTTGATAAAGAGGAGAAATCTTTATCAGAACAAATAAAAAATAAAGATTTCACAATTTATGAAGAAGGCGTATATGTTGGGTACAGACATTTTGAAAAGGAAGGTATTAATACATCTTATCCTTTTGGGTATGGACTATCATACACAAATTTCAGTTACTCTGATATTGTTGCAAAAAATGTAAACGACACAATTAATATATCACTTGACATAAAAAACTTGGGTAATATTCCAGGTAAAGAAGTTGTTCAAATATATTTTTCGAAAACAAACAGCTCTACCGATAGACCAGTAAAGGAACTTAAAGATTTCTCTAAAACAAAACTTTTAAAAAGTGGAGAAAGGGTCAGAGTTGAATTTAATTTACCAATTTCAGACCTTTCATATTGGGAAGTTGAAAAAAATGAGTGGGTAGTTGAAAAAGGTTATTATGAAATATTTGCTGGATCTTCCTCTTCTGATATCAGACTTCATTTAAAAAATTTAAAATTATAGTAAACTACTGTATAATAATAACTTAATCAATCAAGACTTGGTTTAAATGGTGAATGTAAATACCTCTCTGGTAAAATGAGTGTTCCTGTTGTGAATATCAATTGTTTATCAGTTTCGGGGTAAAAAACTATTTCAACATGAGAAGCGGTAAAACCCTACTTCTCAAAAGGTGCCTTTATGCTATAAGATCCACTTTTATTTCTTACTTTGTCTTATTTGGCATCGGACAAACACATGCCACCTGTATCATTTCCCCATATCTTAAATATACGAAATCTCAAGTATTTTGGTTATATACCATTTTATCAGATTTACCCTCAAAAGAAAAGTGGATTTAATTTTAGGGTAGGGAGTCTAGTTTTAGAGTTTTAGTCTATATTTTTTTGACTTTTTATATCTGACCGTACAATAATCTTACAAATACCTGAAATAAAAAATCCTAACACATTGATATTAAATATATTAGGGAATTTACTTACGGAGAAAGAGGGACTAGAACCTTTTTCAAAAAACCACTAAAAACGTGTAAACATTGACAATTCTGTTGCTGTTTTTTCTTTTTTTATTGTTTTATGGCTTTTTTTAGTTTTGAACCGCACGCAAAACCGCACGCACAAAAAAAACCCCTAATGTTTATAGGGGTTTACAGCTGATTAAGCGGAGAAAGAGGGATTCGAACCCCCGGAGGTGTGACCCTCAACAGTTTTCAAGACTGCCGCATTCGACCACTCTGCCATTTCTCCATTGCGGTAGCAAATATACACTCCTTTTTCTTATAAGAAAATATTTAATTCTCCTCTTTATATTCAAAATAAGGGTCTAGTTTGTATTTTTAGTTTAGCATATGGAAGCAATTTTTGAATTACCATTTTTAATTATTATTGGTTTTTTAGCTGGAGTAGTGAACACCTTAGCTGGAGGAGGTTCATTATTTACACTTCCAGTTTTAATTTTTTTAGGACTACCACCTCATGTAGCAAATGGAACTAATCGTATAGCCATAGTAGTTCAGTCCTTAAGTGGAGCCATGGGTTACAAAAGTAAGGGTGTAAATAGTTTTCCTTTTAATATATATTTAGGAATAAGTGCTAGTGTTGGCGCATATGTTGGAGCGAAAATAGCTATTGATATTGACGGATATATTTTCAATAAGTTACTTGCTATTATAATGGTTGTAGTTGGAATATTAATTCTTTTTAGACAGAAAAAACCTGAGTTTAAAATATCTGAAAGGCTAGATGGCAAGTATTTATTTTGGAGTATTCTGGCTTTTTTTTTAATTGGAATTTACGGGGGATTTATTAATGCCGGTATTGGCATAGTGATTATGTTATTTTTAAATCGATTTAATTACATGTCTTTAGTAAAATCAAATGCAACAAAAGTTGTTGTAGTTTTTATATACTCAATTATAGCTTTGTTGATCTTTGCTTTTAATAATGCGATAAATTGGAAGATGGGAATATTTATGGCTATCGGAACTATTTTTGGGGCATGGTTTGCAAGTCGTTGGTCAGTAAAAAAAGGTGATCGAGTAATTCGTTATGCAATGATTATCACTATTTCAATTATGGCGATTAAGCTTTGGTTTTTCGAATAGTTTTAATAATTTTTATATCCTTCGATAGTAATTCCGTAACCAGTAATTCCAATTCTTGGCTGTTGTTTTGAATTACTAATTACAATTAATTTTTGGACCCCTATATCGTGAAGTATTTGTGCTCCAATCCCAAAGTCTTTACTATCCATTTTCATTGGAGGTACTTCATCTACTTTTCCATCTTGTTGCATTTCTATTAAAGTTTCTAATCGAGCTAAAAGATTTTCGGGACTTTGTTCTTGGTTTATAAAGAGTAAGGCGCCTTTTTCTTCTTGATTAATTATTTTAAAAATTTCATCTAAACTCTGATGAATAGAACCTGTAAGCATTCCCAAAATATCATTTGTGATTTTCGATGATTGTATTCGTGTCAAAACTACTTCATCTTTTTTCCAATTTCCTTTTGTAAGAGCTAGATGAATATTTCCATTGGTAGTTTGTTCAAAGGCACGCATTCGAAATTTTCCATAGCGAGTACTGATTTCGTGATCTACTTTTTTTACAATAAGACTATCATGTTGCATTCTGTAAGAGACCAAATCTTCAATTGATACTATTTTAAGATTAAATTTTTTAGCTACTTCTAAAAGTTCTGGAAGCCTTGCCATAGTTCCATCTTCATTCATAATTTCAACTATTACACCTGCAGGTTTAAAACCAGCTAGACGTGCAAAATCTATTGCAGATTCAGTATGACCTGTTCGTCTCAACACTCCACCACTTTTTGCAATTAACGGAAAGATATGACCTGGTCTTGACAGATCCGAAGGAGATGTATCTTCATTTACCAAAGCCTTAACAGTAAGTGCTCGATCTGATGCAGAAATACCAGTTGTTACCCCCTTACCTTTTAGATCCACCGAAACTGTAAATGCAGTTTTCATTGGATCTGTATTATTAGAAACCATTTTTCCTAAATGTAATTTTTGGCAACGTTCTTCAGTTAGAGGAGTGCAAATTAATCCTCTTCCATGTGTTGCCATAAAGTTTATTAATTCTGGAGTAATTTTTTCAGCTGCAGCTATAAAATCGCCTTCATTTTCTCTATTAGCATCGTCAACTACAATAATGACCTCTCCATTTTTTATGGCCTCTATACCTTCTAAAATAGTATTTAAAAAAATTGGTTCTTTTTTCATGGTTTTTTTAGGAAAGATATTTTCTTAATAAGTTTAAAAATAGGGTAAAAAATATCATATAAATTTATAGATCCTTTATCAGCAGATGCTCTTTTGGTTAACACGTAAGAAAAGGGAGCTAAAATTAATGTAGCGATCCAAGTTGCGATGTAAGGAGGAATACTATTGTCTTCAGCAGCATTTTTACTAAAAAGTCCAATGTAGTGATACGTTAAAAAGATTATAATTGATAATACTAAAGGAAGCCCCAATCCTCCTTTTTTGATAATAGCACCTAAAGAACTTCCAATAAGAAATAGAAGAAGACAAACAAAGAGTAAGGTATATTTTTCGTGTAGAGTTATTTTATGAAGATTTATTAATTTTTGAAATGCAAAAAATTGAGTGCCTTTTGCTTTTAGATCTCTAATTGAGTTATTCATTTTAGAAATACTCTCATCAAACAAACGAGCCTTTTTCCAGTCCTCATCCATAACAACATAATCTAAAATATCTTTTGGAATAGAGTCATTTTGTTGTAATTTTTTGTTTTTACTAGCTGTTAAACCTACAGCGCTTTGTTTAGAAAAATTTCTACTAAATACAGCCTGTTCTTCTCTAAAATTATTTTCAAGGGTATCAATACTATTATAAAGTTGATCGATCTTTTGCATACGAAAAGAACTTGTAATATTTTCTTCTTCTAAATCCACATCATTAAACTGGGATAAATCAATGTTCATTTCATATTCTTCAAATGCTACTTTAGTATGAGGGATACGTAATCGATCTTTCATTTTTTTTGGAACTATTTCTTCATAGCGGTTACCATTATATAACACCAGTTTTAAATTTGGATCTGTTGGTTCATTTTTCATCTCCCCACTTTCAGCTTTTATTACAACATTGTTTTCTTTATTTTGAGAGTATTCATGAATAATTATATCTTCTAAAAAGCGTTCATTATCACCATATTTTCGTTTTACTTTAATATTAATCTCACCAATTTCATTAAAAACACCTTCTCTAATAGCAAGGGTAGGTTCCAATTTGGCAAGATTACGCCTTAAGTTATATGACTTTAGTTCTCCATAGGGAATTATATGATTTGAAAAATAAAATAGACCTATCCCTAGTGCCAAATGAAAAATTGATAAACCTAGTAACGCTCTCTGTAGTGAGATACCTGTGGATTTCATTGCTGCAAATTCATATTTTTCAGAAAGGTTGCCAAATGTCATTAAAGAGGCTAGCAGTACAGAAAGGGGTAAAACTAATGGAATTAATTTAGGGGTATAGTATATTAAAAACTTACCAATGATTAATATATCCAATCCTTTTCCAGCGAGTTCATCAATAAAAAGCCAGAAAGTTTGAATAACAAAAATGAAAATACAGATTGTGAAAACACTGATCAATCGCGTTAGATAACTTTTCAATATATATTTATCTATAATTTTCAATTTATTAATTGTTTATATAATAGTCAGGATATTTACTAAAATCAAAACTAAAAAAGCTCGGGCTCAATGATAAATTAGTTTTCAAATCTTTTATTGTAAGAGTGGTGCGAGTGTCAGTGGTTGTGACTTCTATCAAACGATATATAGTTTTTTTCCTTAAATCAATACCCAACAATAAATATTTTAAATCATTATTCTCTTTATTAGGAATTAGTTTAATGAACTGTATGGGGCGACCTGCAACATTCTGTTTGATATCCCATTGGAAAGCATACCCTTGTTTATAAAAAACTAGAAGTTCAGAGGGATTAATACCAAATTCATTATCATCTCCACTTTTACTAACAGTTATTTCTTCATTTTCTGGAATAACAGTATATGTTTTTTCCCCATCAAAAAGTTGCTCATTTCCCAAAAAATTAACCTTGTATAAATCACCGCTAATTGTGGCAAAGCCTTCAGTTTGCTGACGAATGTTTTCTTGGCGATTTTCTAATACATATATGAAATTAAAACTTAAATTATTAAATCCATCGATTGTTTTTGAAACCTCATCTAAAAGGTTTTTTGCTGCTTCAGAGTTTTGTGCTTGAAGCAATAGGCTTAGTAAAAACAGAAATTTTGTTAAAAAGAAAGTCCTCATAATTTTATAGAAATTTTATAATTTTTCGTCATCAAATAGACGATTCAAAGAAGTTAAATCATTTATCAAGACCTGTCTTGCTTTACTTCCTTCAAAAGGTCCAACAACACCTGCAGCTTCCATTTGATCGATTATTCTACCTGCACGATTATACCCTAATTTTAATTTACGTTGCAATAAAGATGCTGACCCCTGTTGGGCAGTTACAATTACTTCTGCTGCTTCTCGAAAAAGTGCATCTCTTTCACTTGCATCAATATCTAAATTAGAAGTATTGTCATCACTAACATATTCTGGAAGTAAATGCGCATCAGCATATCCTTGTTGGGCTCCTACGAAAGACGCAATTTTTTCTACTTCTGGGGTATCTACAAAAGCACATTGAATTCGTGTTAATTCATTTCCTTGGGTGAAAAGCATATCCCCTCGACCTATTAACTGATCAGCACCACCACTATCTAATATTGTTCTAGAATCAATTTTTGATGTTACTCTAAATGCGACGCGCGCCGGGAAATTTGCCTTTATAATACCTGTTATAACATTCACAGATGGTCGCTGGGTTGCTATAATTAAATGAATTCCAATAGCGCGAGCTAATTGTGCTAAACGAGCTATAGGTGTCTCCACTTCTTTTCCAGCTGTCATTATTAGATCAGCAAACTCATCTACAACAAGTATTATATAAGGTAAGTAACCATGCCCATCATTAGGATTGAGTTTTCGCTCTTTAAACTTTTTATTATATTCTTTAAGATTTCTACACAAAGCATTTTTAAGTAATTCGTAACGATTATCCATTTCAATACAGAGAGAGTTTAAAGTATTTATTACCTTATTATTATCTGTAATGATTGCTTCTTCAGTGTCGGGGAGTTTTGCAAGATAGTGGCGCTCAATTTTACTGTATATATTTAATTCTACTTTTTTAGGGTCAACTAAAACAAATTTTACTTCTGCTGGATGTTTCTTATAAACCAATGAAGTAAGAACCGCATTAAGACCAACAGATTTACCTTGTCCAGTAGCTCCAGCCATCAAAAGGTGTGGCATTTTAGCTAAATCTACTACAAACGTTTCGTTACTGATAGTTTTTCCCATTGCTATAGGCAACTCCATCTCAGCATTTTGAAATTTTGTAGAAGAAATAACAGATCGCATTGAAACCACACTTGGTTTTTGATTAGGGACTTCAATTCCAATGGTTCCTTTTCCAGGAATTGGTGCAATAATTCGAATCCCTAGAGCAGATAGAGAAAGTGCAATATCGTCTTCTAAATTTTTTATTTTTGATATTCTAATTCCTGCATCAGGAACAATTTCATAAAGAGTTACTGTTGGACCAATTGTTGCTTTTATATTGGAAATCCCAATTTTATAATTGTTAAGAGTTTCGACAATTTTATTTTTATTGGCTTCAAGTTCATCTTGATTAATAGTTATGCCAGTATCACCGTAATCTTTTAACAAATCAATGTTAGGCATTTTAAAATTACTAAGCTCAAGAGTTGGGTCAAAGAAACCTTGCTTTTCTACTAAACTATTAGCAAACTTTTCATCTATTGTTTCTTCTTTTAGAGTCTCAACTTCCATAACTATGTCATCTTTATTCAATACTGCCTCTTCCGCTTGTATTTCCCCCTCCAATTTGTCTGGATTAATTTCAACCCCTTTTATATTTTTATCTTTAGTTTCAATATCAAGTGGAACTGAGGTAGTTAAAACCTCTTCGTCTTTGATTTCGTCTTTACTTTTAAAGATCGAAGTTAACCAAAGTTTCATTTTTTCTGGTGTCCATCCAAGTTCAATAACTATAAAGCACAAAAAGAAAAAAGCAAGGCTTGTAAATACTCCAACACCTCCTATATAGCTAATCAAAAAAATATTAATTTCATAACCAACTATTCCAGATAAAAGCGATTCAGTAGGGAAAAAATATCCAAGCGCTATGGAAAGCCAAACTATATGTAAAATACCCCATGCCCAAGTTGAGATTAATTTATTTTTTTTATTTCCAAAAAAAAATTTATACCCTGTAAGACCTATTAAATATGGAAAAAATATTGCAGCTACACCAACGCCTTGGTATATGAAATAGTGACTTACAATAGCACCAACTTTATTTAAAAGATTTTTTGCTAATACTGTTTTATCAGCAAATGAGTCTAGCGTACTGTAATCAGTTTTCCAATTAACCAAATAAGATACGAAAGCAATACCCAATAGAAGTGCAACCATCATCAGTCCTCCTCCAAACAAAACTTGTCGTTGCCGAATTATTTTGGGATCAGATTCATTTAATTTCTGCTTTTTAGACATTCGTTAATTTTAGAATACAAAAATACGAATTCCAATCTTAAAGGCTTGGTATTTATATAATATTGCTCGCTTAATGTCTTTAACTAAATGTGTACCAAAAAAACCGGATAAAGTAGGTTTAGTTTATTTAAAAAAAGAATTTTAATTCAAATCAAAACGATCTGCATTCATGATTTTATTCCATACTCGAATAAAATCATATATGAATTTCTCATTATTGTCATCTTGAGCATATAGTTCAGCGATTGCACGAAGTTCAGAATTTGAACCAAAAACAAGATCAGTACGAGAAGCCGTTCTAGAATCTTGACCAGTTTTACGATCTTTAGAAATATAACTATTATAACCCTTAGTTTTCCACTCCACATCCATAGATAAAAGTTTTTTAAACCAAGTATTATTTAGTTCTCCATTAGTCCATACTCCCTCTCCTGTATGAGAAATACCCATCGAACGCATACCTCCCACAAGGACAGTCATTTCGGTTGGGGTAAGACCTAATAATTGAGATTTATCTAATAAAATTTCTTCAGGACTTACCGCAAACTCTTTTTCAGAATAATTTCTAAAGCCGCAGGCTTTTGGTTTTAATAAATTGAATGAATCTATATCAGTATTTTCTTGATTTGCATCTCCTCTACCTGTTGTTACGTCTACTTTCTTACCACTAGCTTTCTCAATACCTACAGCACCTGCAACAACTATAACATCTGCTAAACTAGTATTTTGATCTTTTGCAATTTTCTCATAAATTGGTAAAATCTTCATTAATTCTTTAGGTTTATTAACTTCCCAACTTTTTTGAGGTTCCAGGAATATTCGAGCTCCGTTTGCGCCACCTCTGTTGTCTGAATTACGGAATGTACTTGCACTTGCCCAAGCAGTGTTTACCATATCTTGAATACTAAGTCCGCAATTTGAGAGGGCATCACGCAATTTTTTTTCTTCTGAAGAAGTCAATATTTTTCCAACTGGCGTAGGATCTTGCCAAATATATTCGACATCCTTAAAATCTCCTGTTATATAATTTGACTTGGGTCCCATATCACGATGAAGTAATTTAAACCATGCGCGAGCAAAAGTTTCTCCAAATTCTTCTGGATTTGATAAAAAGTGGTTACAGATTTTGCGATACTTAGGATCTGCTTTTAGAGACATATCGGCGGTAGTCATCATAGGAAGCACTTTTTTATCACTTCCATCAACTTGAGGAACCATATCTTTTTCTGCACAATTTATAGGATGCCATTGCCATGCACCAGCTGGACTTTTTTTGCATTCCCATTCATATTTAAATAAAAGTTCCAAATATCCCATATCCCATTGAATAGGGTTTGTTGTCCAAGGGCCTTCAATTCCACTTGTAATTGTATCTACACCTAATCCTGATAGATAGTTATTTTTCCATCCTAATCCCATTTCTTCCATAGAAGCACCTTCAGGCTCAACCTCAACAAGAGCATCGTCTCCCGCACCGTGTGCTTTACCAAATGTATGTCCGCCTGCGGTTAAGGCAACCGTTTCTTCATCATTCATCGCCATTCTTTTGAAGGTTTCACGAACATCTTGCGCTGATAACGATGGATCAGGATTTCCATTAGGACCTTCAGGATTTACATAGATTAGACCCATTTGAACAGCAGCAAGAGGATTTTCAAGAGATTGTCTAGTATCACCATATCGTTTATCTCCTAGCCATTCGTCTTCAGCTCCCCAGTAAATATCTTTTTCAGGCTGCCAAATATCTTCTCTACCCAAAACGGTTCCATGATTTGGTCCTCCCATGTCTTCAATGGCAACGTTACCTACAAGAACAAGTAAATCTGCCCATGAAATTTTATTCCCATATTTCTCTTTCACAGGCCACAAAAGTCTTCTTGCTTTATCTAAATTTCCATTATCAGGCCACGAATTTAAGGGAGCAAAGCGTTGAGCTCCAGTTGCAGCTCCTCCACGTCCATCTCCTGTTCGGTAAGTTCCTGCTGCGTGCCATGTCATTCGTATAAAGAAAGGTCCATAATGACCATAGTCAGCAGGCCACCAATCTTTAGAATCTTTAAGCAAGTCTTTAATATCATTCTTGATTGCCTCTATGTCTAGTTCCTTTACATTTTTTTTATAATCAATTTCCGGAAATGGATTACTCCTATCACTATGTTGGCGAAGGATGTCTAGATTAAGCTGATTAGGCCACCAGTCTTTGTTTTGGGTACCTAAATTAGGTGTAGTTGTTGATCCATGAAATGGACATTTACTCTCGCTCATAATTAAAATTTATTTTTTCTCAAGTTATAAAACCTACTTAGTAGTTTAAAAATTTTTAACTTATTATTATTGATGGATTTATAAGTTTTTCTTATTATCTATTTTAAACAATAAACATTCCCTTTAAATTTCTAAATCTTTTTTGCAATTTTAATACTGAATGCAGCATATAGAAGAGTTACGAATGGACTTAGCCAATTGAAAATTGCAAAAATAAAATACTCTCCTACACTTACTCCTAACACACCCGACTGGTATGCACCACAGGTATTCCAGGGGATTAGAACAGAAGTTACAGTTCCTGAATCTTCTAATGTACGACTTAAGTTCTCTGGGGCCAGGTCACGTTCATCGTAGGCCTTAGCAAACATTTTTCCTGGTATAACTATTGATAGATATTGGTCTGATGCAGTGAGGTTTATAGCTAAACATGATGCTACTGTGCTTGCAAAAAGTTGAAAAGTATTTTGCGCCCAATTTAATAAAGCACTACTTATTCTTTCTAATGCCCCTATAGCATCCATAATCCCACCAAAAACCATAGCACAAATAATAAGCCAAATGGTTCCAAGCATTCCTTCCATGCCACCAGAAGAAAATAAATCGTTAAGAAGAATATTTGATGTCTTTATTTCTATTGAAACAGAAATCGCATCCATAATAGATCTGTATGCTATTTCTAAAGAGAGAAATTCAGAGCTACTAATTTCAAGAAGTATATTAGGTTGAAAAATTAATGCAAAAAGACCACCTAATAAAGTTCCAATTAATAGTGCAACAACCGGTGGAGTTTTTTTTATAATTAAAATGATGACAACTACAGGTACAATAAAGAGCCAAAAGTTTATATTGAATTTTTCTTTTATTGCCATCATTAAATTTTCTGTATCCGTGGTCCCATAGGTTTCCTGTGTAAAGCTTAAAATAAAAAATACAATTAAAGTAACAATGATACTTGGTATGGTTGTAAAAGTCATATAACGAATGTGACGAAATAATTCTCCTCCAGCCATAGCTGGAGCTAGATTCGTTGTGTCAGATAAAGGAGATAGTTTATCTCCGAAGTAAGCACCTGAAATGACGGCTCCAGCTACCATACCAGAAGGAATTTGTAAGACGGTTCCAATTCCAATAAGGGCAATCCCAACAGTGGCAGAAGTTGTCCAACTACTTCCAGTAGCTAGAGAGATAATTGCACAAATAATTATGCATGCTGGTAAAAATATATTTGGATTTAAAATTTTAAGTCCATAATAAATCATTGCAGGTATAATTCCGCTAATAAGCCAGGTTCCAGCAAGTGCACCTACAAAAAGAAGTATTAATAAAGCCCCAGTAACCGACTGAAGGTTTTCAGCTACTTTCTGGATCATGGTTTCGTAACTAATTTTTTTATAGAAACCTATAATTGCTGCTACAGCTCCACCCATTAAAAGAATAAACTGATTAGAACCCCCAAGTGCATCATCTCCATAAACAAGAACGTTGTATGAGAGAAGAATAACCAAAACAAGTATTGGAAAAAGTGCGGAAACTAAAGAAAGGTTATTTTTTTTCAAATGTCTTTTTTCTTGTTTACAAGTTTAATCAATTTAAATGAAAACCTTTATTTAATTATAGTTTTCTACAGATTTGATTTTAGTTTTTTAAATTAAAATTATATAATTAAAAAAACTATTCTAAACCCTTATCATTATGGTGTGCGAATAAACATTTGTATTTTTGTAATATTAAACAGAACATAAAATTATATGAGTGTATTTGATATTACTATTATAGGTTCAGGTCCTGGAGGATATGTTGCAGCAATTCGATGCGCCCAGTTAGGTATGAAAACAGCATTAATTGAAAAATACAGTACTCTTGGTGGAACCTGCCTAAATGTAGGATGTATTCCTTCAAAATCGTTATTAGATTCCTCTCACCATTATGAAGATGCATCTAAACATTTTTCAGAGCATGGAATTGAAGTACAAGGAAAAATTAAGATTAATTTTAAACAAATGATTGATCGTAAATCCTCAGTAGTTGAACAGACCACGAAAGGGATTGATTATTTGATGAAAAAAAATAAAATTGAGGTATTCCATGGAGTTGGAAGCTTTTTGGACACTACTCATATTCAGATTGAAGGAAAGAAAAATCTAATCATTGAGTCTAAAAAAATTATAATTGCAACAGGTTCTAAACCAGGAAAACTACCTTTTATCAAGCTTGATAAAGAAAGAATAATTACTTCAACAGAAGCTTTAAAACTCGGAGAGATCCCTAAACACTTGGTTGTAATTGGAGGTGGAGTAATCGGATTGGAACTAGGCCAGGTATATCGTCGTTTAGGTTCTGAGGTTTCAGTTATTGAATATGCAGACAGAATTACACCTATAATGGATTCTGGACTTTCTAAAGGATTAATGAAAGTAATGAAAAAACAGGGAGTAAAGTTTTATCTTTCCCATGGTGTTAATAAAGTAATTCGAAAAGGAAATGAAGTTGAAGTAACAGCTTTAGATAAAAAAGATATAGAAACTAAGTTCAAAGGTGATTATTGTTTAGTTTCAGTAGGAAGAAAACCCAATACAGTTGGATTAAATTTAGAAGCGGCTGGAATTAGAGTTAATAAACTTGGACAAGTAGAAGTAAACGATAATTTGCAAACTACAGCTTCAAATATTTATGCTATTGGAGATGTAGTTCGTGGTGCTATGCTAGCTCATAAGGCTGAAGAAGAGGGGGTTATGGTGGCGGAATTTATTGCTGGACAAAAACCACATATCGACTATAATTTAATTCCTAATGTAATTTACACTTGGCCTGAGGTTGCATCTGTTGGAAAAACTGAAGAGCAATTGAAAGAAGAAGGTATTTCTTACAAATCTGGTGAATTTCCAATGCGTGCACTAGGACGTGCCCGCGCAAGCATGGATACTGAAGGTTTTGTTAAAATTCTTGCTGATAAGAATACCGATGAAGTTTTAGGAGTTCATATTATTGGAGCAAGAGCAGCAGATTTGATAGCTGAGGCGGTTACGGCCATGGAATTCAGAGCTTCAGCAGAAGATATTGCTCGAATGAGTCATTCTCATCCAACATATGCAGAGGCAGTTAAAGAAGCTGCTTTAGCAGCGACTGAAAACCGACCCCTTCATATTTAGAATTAAATATTTATTGGATATTGTATTTCAATAAATTAAGATAGAAGATTATCCATTTTCGTTCTGATAGCATCTAATCCCAGATTACCAATACTTCCAATATGAGTATGTTTAATATCTCGATTTGGTTTATAATTATTTTTTTCTAAGGCATTTCCTAATTCACGATAAGCATCACGAAAAGGTTTACCATTTATTACTTCTCGGTTAAGACTGTCGACGCTAAATAGGTAATCATATTTTTTTTTGTCTGTTATGTTTGTCTTAACTTTTATATTTGGTAAACTAAATAATAAAATTTCTAAACAAGATTTTATTTCATTAATAGCATCAATTATTAGTCCTTTAGCCAATTGTAATTCTCTATGATAACCGCTTGGAAGATTTGTGGTTATTAAAGCTAATTGATTCGGTAACGCTTGTAGTGTATTAGATTTTCCTCTAACTAATTCAAAAAGATCTGGATTTTTTTTATGAGGCATAATACTAGATCCGGTAGTCAGATTATCTGGAAAAGAAATGAAATTGAAATCTTGTCCCATGTAGAGACATATGTCCATACTTAACTTTGCGATTGTGCTTCCAATAGCAGATATGGCAGAGGCAGTACTTTTTTCGAGTTTTCCTCGACTCATCTGAGCTGCTACTGAATTTATTTTAAGTTCTTTAAAGCCCAAAGATTTAGTTGTATAATGTCTATCAATCGGAAATGCACTACCAAATCCAGCTGCACTACCTAAGGGGTTTTGGTCTGCAATATTATAAGCACTTTGCCAAATGTAAAGATCATCGATTAGACTTTCAGCATAGGCTGAAAACCATAATCCAAATGAAGATGGCATAGCAACTTGTAAATGAGTATAACCAGGCAATAATTTTTTTTTGTGTTTTTCAGCTAAAGAAAGAAGCAATTCAAAGAGATCCCTTACTTGTTTTTTGATTTCAACTAATTCATGCCTCAGATAAAGATGCATAGCAACTAGGACTTGATCGTTTCTTGAGCGTGCTGTATGAATTTTTTTCCCTAACTCTCCTAAATTCTCAATTAATAAATACTCAATTTTAGAATGCATGTCCTCAAATTCATCTTCTATGGTAAATTTTCCAACTGAAGCATTTTTTTGGATCTCAAATAAAGCCTGGGTAAGCTTTTTAACTTCTTGGGAGCTAATTAATCCAATTTTAGCTAACATCATTGCGTGTGCAATTGATGCTTCACAATCATATTGTGCAAGTACTAAATCATATTTTCGATCATCTCCTACGGTAAATTTATCTACTTTTTTGTGGGCAGCTACCCCTTTTTGCCAAAGTTTCATACTAAAGAATTTTATTTAATAAGTTAATATACAATTCAATTCCTTCTTTAATTTCATTCAAGAAAATGAATTCATTTGCGGTATGTGATCTTGTTGAATCTCCTGGACCTAATTTTAGTGATGGACAACTCAGTTTTGCTTGATCAGATAAAGTTGGAGAACCATATGTTGTCCTGCCTAATTCTAAACCCGCTTTCACGAGTGGATGATCTAATGAAATAGATGATGAGTTGAGGTTTAATGATCTAGGAATTAATGTTAAAGGTGATTCTTTCTGAATTAAATCTACAATTTCCTTATTACTGTAACAGTCATTTACTCGAACATCAATTACCAAGTTCACATTTGCAGGGACTACATTGTGTTGATTTCCGGCACTTACCTGTGTGACAGTTAATTTGACTGGTCCTAGAGTATCTGATATCTTTTCAAAAGAAAATTTCTCTAACCATTTTAGTATTTTGGGAAGTTTCAATATCGGGTTATTTATATTTGGATGTGCAGCGTGACTTGCTGTTCCTTCAATTTTTCCGTCAAATACTACCAATCCTTTTTCTGCAATTGCCAATTGCATAAGTGTAGGTTCACCAACAATAGCTACATCAATTTTAGGTAGACTAGGCAAGAGACTATTTAATCCATTATCTCCAGAGCTCTCTTCTTCAGCTGTAGCAGCTATAATAAGGTTATATTTTGGATTAGGACTGTTATAGTAATGAGTAAATAAAGCAATAAGTGAAACCAATGCTCCCCCTGCATCATTACTCCCCAAACCGTAAAGTCTTCCGTCTTCTATATGAGGTTGAAACGGATCTTTTGTATAGGCTGAATTAGGTTTTACTGTATCATGATGTGAATTTAAAAGAAGAGTTGGTTTGCCTTCATCAAAGGCTTTATTAAAAGCGTAAATATTGTGAACTTGCTTTTTGAATGGTATATTATGATCATAAAACCATTGTCCAATTCTTGCTGCGGTTTTATCCTCTTCACCTGAAAAAGATTTTATAGAAATAAGATCATGTAATAGCTTAATCGCTTTTTCACTTAATGTTTTCATGTTAATGTTATTGAGGTGTAGGGTATAGCTTTATTAATCATTTCTGCATTACCAATAGCAACTTCATTAACTCCACTATTTAATGCATCAAAGGCATTGTGTAATTTTGGTAAAATCCCAGCAGATATTGCTTTAGTCAATAGTAGAGTCTCATAAGATTTTTGATCGATTTTCTCAATTAGGGATGAGGAATCCTTTATATCTTTCATAACTCCAGGTAATCCGAAACAATAACTTAGTTTTATTTCAAATTCTTTTGCTAGAGCTTTTCCAATCTCTGCTGTAATAGTGTCGGCATTGGTATTGAAAAGTTGTCCATCTCCATCATGAGTAATAGCACAACAAACTGGAATGATATTTTGTTCTAAAATTTTAATTAACCAATCCTTGTTAACCATAATAATATCGCCTACAAAACCATAATCAATTTTTTCTACTGGACGTTTTACTGCCTTAATTGTATTTGCGTCTGCTCCTGATAAACCTAGTGCATTACATCCAAAACCTTGTAAATTAGCTACTATAGTTTTATTTATCTGACCTGCATAAATGGCGGTGATAATATCTAGGGTTTCGTTATTTGTGATTCTTCTACCATTTTTCATTTGAACCGGAATTCTAAGTTTTTTAGCCCACGTTGTTGCTCTTTTACCACCTCCATGAACTAGAATTTTTGGTCCTTTTATATCAGTGAAATCTTTCAGAAATGCAAGAAATTTTTTTTCTTCTTCAATAATATCACCTCCTATTTTGACAATATTGAGTTTAGGCATAATCAAGTAGGAGTTTGAGAACAGACTGAGCTGCAAAAGTTCGGTTATTAGCTTGATCAATTACTAATGAATTCGAATTGTCAAGTACTTCATCTGAAGCTACAATGTTTCGTCGAATAGGAAGGCAATGCATGAATTTGGCATTTTTGGTTAAGTTCATTTTTTCTTTTGTAACCATCCAATCATTATCCGTTTTCAGTATCTTACCATATTGTTCATAGGAACACCAATTTTTAGCATAAACAAAGTCAGCATTTCGCAAAGCTTCAGATTGGTTGTGTAAAACAGAAATATTCTTAGTGATATTTTTATCCAAATCATAACCCTTTGGATTAGCAATAACAAAGTCTGCTTCTTGAAATAGCATCATTTGAGTAAATGAATTAGCGACAGCATGAGGTAGAGCTTTTGGGTGTGGCGCCCAAGTTAGTACTACTTTTGGGCGATGTTTTGTTTTATGTTCTTTTATTGTTAACGCATCAGCTAGGGCTTGTAAAGGGTGTCCAGTAGCACTTTCCATATTGATCACAGGAATTTTGGCATATCTGGCAAAGCTTTTTAAAACAATTTCAGCTTCATCTTGCTCTTTATTAGTTAATGAAGCAAAAGCTCTAATAGCTACCATATCGCAATATTGTGAAACTACAGCGGCAGCCTCACGTATGTGCTCAGATCGAATTCCTTGCATTTTAGTACCATCCTGAAATTCTAATGCCCATGCTTCATTTGAAAAATTCATAACCATAGTTGAAAAACCCAGTTGTTGAGCAGCTTTCTGTGTACTTAAGCGAGTCCGTAAACTTGGATTAAAAAATAACAAGCCCAGTGTTTTTTGTTTCCCTAATACCTCATAGGCATATGGATTTTCCTTTAATGATTTCGCAAGATTTATGGCCTTATGAAGGTCAGGTAAGTCATTTAAAGAGATGAAATTTTTCATGCGTTTATTGCTTTAAGAGCCTCCTTTAATCTTTGGAAGAATATATCAAAATGTTTTTTTTGTAAAGTTAATGGAGGAAGAATACGCAATAAATTTTTATTACTACTTCCTCCTGTAAAGATATGCTTGTTATAGATCAATTCTTTTCGCAAAGAACTCACTTCAAAATCAAATTCAAGCCCAAGCATTAAACCTCGGCCTTTAATTTTTTTCACATTAGGAATATTTTTAGCATTCTCTTTAAAATATTTCCCTAAATTTTCGGCATTTTCTTGAAGCCTCTGTTTTTTTAAAACTTTTAGAACTGCTAATGATGCAGTGCAGGCTAAATGATTTCCTCCAAATGTAGTACCTAACATGCCATATTTGGCTTTAATAGACGAGTTTACTAAGATTCCACCTACAGGAAATCCATTTCCCATACCTTTAGCCATAGCTATAATATGCGGTTTGATATTATATTTTTGATAAGCAAAAAAGGTTCCTGTCCTGCTAAATCCAGATTGTACTTCATCAGCAATTAAACATGTATTGTTTGCCTTGCATAATTTATCCATAGCATAGACAAATCCTTCTAATGGTTCATCTAAACCACCTACTCCTTGAATAGCTTCAAATATTACTGCGCAAACATCCCCTTTTTTTAGTTCTATCTCTAAAACCTTCTCATCATTAAAAGGCAGGAAGGTAACTTTTTGTTGCTCATTTAAAGGAGCATTAATTGAAGCATTATCCGTTGCTGCAACTGCAGCAGAAGTTCTACCATGAAATGCATTTTTAAAAGCGATGATTCGTTTTTTACCTGTAACAAAAGAAGCAAGTTTTAGAGCATTTTCATTAGCCTCAGCACCAGAGCTACACATAAATAATTGGTAGTCATGACATAAGGATTGTTCACCAATAGCATTAGCTAATTCATTTTGAAGAGGATTTTTTATAGCATTTGAATAAAAACCGATTTCACGCATTTGATTGGTCAAAAATTCTAAATAAAGATCATGACCATGGCCTATCGATATGACGGCATGACCACCGTACAAATCTAAGTATTCAATACCCTTGTCATCATAAACATAAACGTCTTTAGCTCGGGTTGGGGTAACATCGTAAAGTGGGTAAACATCAAAAAGTTTCATTATTGTTTTGAGATTTCGTTTATTTTATTGAAAGAGGCTACTAATCCTTTTATTAACGAGGAACTTAAACCTTCGTGTTCCATTTCATTTAAACCAGTAATAGTACAGCCTCTTGGTGTAGTCACTTTATCGATTTCTTGTTCAGGGTGTGTATCTGTTTCGATTAAAAGACTTGCAGCTCCAAGAGCAGTATGCATAGACATTTTCATTGCTTCTTCAGCATCAAAACCCAGCTGCACTCCGCCTTGAGTTGTAGCACGAATCAAACGCATCCAAAAAGCAATACCGCTGGCGCAGATAACAGTTGCAGCTTGCATGTGCTGTTCAGCAATTTTAATCGAAGTACCTAGGCCATTAAAGATTGCCATTGCAATATCTATACTTTTCTCACCTATTTTATTAGTACATAAGCATGTCATAGATTTTCCAACAGAAATAGCTGTGTTGGGCATTGAACGAATAATTGGAATTTGGTTTCCTAAGATTGCTTCAATACGTTCGATTTTAAAACCAGTAATGGTCGAAATAATAACATGGGTTTCTGTTAATTTATCTTTCACTTTAATCAATATATTTTCCATTTGACTGGGTTGAACAGCAAATATTAAAATATCAGAATTACTAACTGCTTCTAAATTATTTGTGGTAACACTCACTTTATTAGACTTATTCCAGTCTTTTAATGAATTTGGATTTCGTTTAGTCAAATATAAAGTTGTTATAGTATTATTTATTAAAAGGCCTTTTGCAATACTAAGGCCTAAATTTCCAGTTCCTATAATAGCTATTTTCATTGTTTTTTAAAATATAGATGTTTTCAATTTCAGGCCTAGTTTTTCTTCCCAACCCATTAGAATGTTCAAATTTTGAATTGCTTGACCAGATGCACCTTTAATTAGATTATCTATTATAGAGGTGATCAAAAGTTGATCATTATGTTTGTGTAAATGCAAAAAGCATTGGTTTGAATTAATGACCAATTTTAAATGTAATTCCTTCTTGGATACTTGAGTAAATGGTTCCTCTTTATAAAAGCTTTCATACAATTCAAACGCATCATTTAAATTTCCATCAAAAAAAGTGTAGGACGAAACAAAAATACCTCTTGTAAAGTCACCGCGTTGAGGCAGAAATAGAATATCAGTGTCTTTCCCTTGCAATTGATTTAAAGTCTCTTCGATTTCACCTAAGTGTTGATGGGTAAAAGGTTTATACCACGAAAGATTATTATTTCTCCAGCTAAAATGGCTGGTAGGAGAACTAACAACACCAGCACCAGTACTTCCAGTGGTTGCATTTATGTGAATAGTGTTATTCAATTTATTTTCTTTGGCCAGTGGAAGTAAAGCCAACTGTATAGCAGTGGCAAAACACCCTGGATTTGCTATTGATTTAGATTTTTTAATGGCATCTTTATTTATCTCTGGGAGACCATATATAAATTCTCTTCCCTGAAATCGAGAATCATTTTTCAAGCGAAAATCATTACTTAAATCAATAATTATAGTACTATCCAAAAAGCAGTGGCTTTCTAAAAATGTGGATGAATTGCCATGACCTAAGCACAAAAAAAGAATATCAACATCAGTTTTCACTTTATCAGTAAATTTTAATTCAACTTGGCCTAACAGATCTGGGTGGGTTTCACTCACATCAGTTCCTGGGCGAGTTCTACTATAAACAAAATAAAGAATAAGTGAAGGATGATTAATAACTAGTCGTAACAATTCTCCTCCCGTATAACCTGAAGCACCTATAATTCCTACTGTCTTCATTTTTTTAATTGATTTATAGTTTTAAAAATTTTATGAGAGTTTGATAAGATTTTGATGAAGCCTTTTGCATCTTCAGCTGTCCAGGCTTTATTATTTTCACCATAACTAGCAAAAGATGCATTCATTAGGTCGTTAGGAGACTCAACGCCTTCTAATTCAAAACGATATGGGTAAAGAGTTATAAATACATCACCATTAACTGTTTTTTGACTACTTTCTAAAAAAGCTTCAATATCACGCATTACAGCATCTAAGTAATTTCCTTCGTGTAATTGCATACCATAAAAGTTAGCCATTTGTTCTTTTTGAAATTGTTGCCACTTAGTCTGGGTATGTTTTTCTAAAAGGTGATGAGCTTTAATTATAATCATAGAAGCTGCTGCTTCAAAACCAACCCTACCTTTAATTCCGATTATTGTATCTCCAACATGGGTATCTCTTCCAATCGCATAATCTTTTGCAATCTCGTGTAATTTTTGAATTAAGTTAACTGGACTTGCATTTTTCCTGTTTAATGCTACTATTTCCCCCGCTTTAAAACTCAGAATTATTTTTTTTGGTGAAGTTTTTGTCAAAGCGCTTGGATAGGCAGTATCAGGGAGTGATTGATTTGAAGTTAATGTTTCATTCCCTCCAACGCTTGTTCCCCATAGCCCTTGATTAATTGAATATTGAGCTTTTTCCCATAATAGATTAACACCTTGATTTTTTAGATAATCAATTTCGGCTTCCCTTGTTAATTTATTATCTCTAATAGGGGTTATAATTTGTATTTCAGGAGCTAATACTTGAAAAATTAAATCAAAACGAACTTGATCATTTCCAGCTCCAGTACTGCCATGAGAGACAAAATCAGCATTTATATTTTTAGTATATTCTATAATTTCAATGGCTTGAATAATTCGTTCTGCACTAACTGATAACGGATAGGTATTGTTTTTCAGTACATTTCCATAAATCAAATATTTTATAATTTTTTCATAAAATGATTTTAATGCATTAACTGATTTATAGGTGCTTGCACCCATAGCATAAGCTTTATTCTTCTGCTCTTCGATTTGATTTTTTGAAAAACCGCCAGTATTGACACTTACAGCATGAACTTCATAACCCTCATTTGAAAGTTTTTTTAAACAATATGAGGTATCTAGCCCTCCACTATATGCAAGAACAAGTTTTTTCATTTCTTATTTTTTTTAAATAAACCACTTAAAAAAGTAGTTGTTTTTGATGTAGTATCTTTATTTTCATTTGGGTCGTAAAGCATTCCAGTACATAAGCAGAGTTTACGTTCAGTTCTGGTTAAAATATCAATATTTTTACAAGTTTGGCATCCCTTCCAAAATTCTGGATCATCAGTTAATTCCGAAAAGTGAACAGGTTTGTAGCCTAACTCGTAGTTGATTTTCATTACAGCTTGTCCCGTAGTAATACCAAATATTTTGGCTCTTGGATATTGTTTAAGAGAAATATCGAATACTTCTTTTTTAATTTTTTTTGCTAAACCCTTACCTCGGTATTCAGGTGATACAATTAGACCAGAGTGAGCTACATACTTACCATGTCCCCATACCTCGATATAACAAAAGCCAGCAAATTTGTCTTCATCTAAAGCAATGACCGCATTGCCGTTTTCGATTTTATTTGCTATATATTTTGGAGTTCTTCTAGCAATACCAGTACCCCTTACCTTTGCAGACTCATCTATACAGAGGCTGATTTGTTTAGAATACATTATGTGTTCCGCTTTTGCGCGTAAAATTTTCATGTCTTATTTAAAAACGTTGTGATTAATTTATTTTGATGGAAAAAGGAGAAGGACACACCATACTCCATAGAAATATTACACCCACAAGGGGCGACGAATGATTTTACGCAACGAAATTATAATTGCGATAGGAATTAAATAAGAAGTATTTGAATCAAACATTATAGTGCAAAAGTCTATTAAAAATTTTATTTAACAAAAAAAAATAAGTCTTTTCTTAAAATAAGATGGAGTAAAGAGCGAATGTTTAACTTTGTAACACTCAATTAAAGAGGATGTCTAAACTCGATCTAAGGCTGAATGAATTAAATGATAAGCATGTGCTTCTAGCTCATAGTGGTGGGGTTGATAGTTGTGTTTTAGCTAACATTTTTTTAAACAAAAAAATTAATTTTTCTGTGGCGCATTGTAATTTCAAATTAAGAGCTAAAGCTAGCGATCAAGATTTAGAATTTGTTAAAAAATGGTGTCACCAGCATCAAATACCTTTTTATTTTAAAAACTTCAATGTTAAAGAATATATGGTTGTGAATAAAAAAAGTATACAGGAAGCTGCTCGAGATCTTAGATATGAATGGTTTCAAAATTTGAAAGTTCAATTAAAATATGATGTATTAGCTACAGCTCATCATTTAAACGATCAGTTAGAAACCTTTTTAATTAACTCTATTCGCGGAACAGGTATTTCAGGACTATTAGGTATCCCTCAAACTGAAAAAATTATACGTCCTTTAAATGCTGTTCCTAAAAAAGATATTCTTAATTATGCTGAAAAACACAAAATTTGTTGGCGTGAAGACAGCTCCAATGCAAAAAATGATTATTTAAGGAATAAGATAAGGCAACAAGTTATTTTACCACTGTTGCAAATCAAACCTCAAGCTCTTGAAAATTTTGAAAAAACAATAAAAAATCTTTCACAAGCTGAAGAATTTATTTATCTGCAGTTAAACAGGCTAAAAAAACAAATTTTTAAGGATGATGGTAAAATCACCCGTATTGATATTGAGAACCTGAATAAGCAGAAACCTCTAAATCTTTGTCTACATCATTGGTTTTCTCCTTTTGGTTTTAAAGTAAAAGAAGTTGAAAAATTACTTCATACAAATAGTGGAAAAGTGATACTTAGTTCAACTCATCGACTCATTAGAGACAGGACAGAGCTCTTAATGACACCATTAATAGAAGAAAATAGACTTTTAATTACAATTGATATAGAAAAAAGGAATCAAAAACTTCCTTTTGGCCTTGATATGAAAACAAAAAATCTAGTATACAAAGAAAATTGGTTGTCTAACGAAGCTTTTTTAGATAAAGACTTATTAAAAAATCCTTTACAAATAAGAAATTATATGAAAGGAGACTACTTTTATCCTTGTGGAATGCGAGGTAAAAAATTAATAAGTAAATTTTTCAAAGACGAAAAATATTCTCTTTTAGAGAAAGAAAAGCAGTTGTTATTATTTTCTCAAGATAAGATAGTATGGGTCATTGGTAAGCGTTGTGATCGAAGGTTCATAGCTAATCCAAAAACAAAAAACAAAATATTAATGCGACTTTCGAAATGAGGAAATGGTTAATTTTATTATTTTGGAGTATAACCCTCAGTGCCCAGATTGAGGAACCTGTCAAATGGGAAAGTTCAATCGAGAGTATTAAGAAAAATATTTTTGTTTTAACTTTTAAAGCTCAAATTGCTCCTAAATGGCACTTATATTCTCAGTTCTCTGATCCAAATGGTGCTATTCCGACAGAATTTATTTTTAAGGAAAATATAGGATTTAGAAAGATAGGTCCAACTCAAGAGAGTCAATCACTTGTTAACTATGATAAATTCTTTGAAATGGATTTAACCTATTTTAATAATGAAGCAGTATTTCAACAAAAAATTGAACTTCTTAATCCAAATTTAAATATTATTGAAGTTGAGTTAAACTATCAAGCTTGTGATGATGCATTATGTATATTTAGATCAGAAAATTTTAATATTACTGTAGATGCTTCTAAACTAGCAAATATCAAAAAAATTGATGCAAAAAGTAAAAAGCTTGCAGATGCTCTTCGTATACAATTAAATAGATCAGAATTTTTTGATAGTGAAATAAAAAAGGAGGGAACCAACTCTTATTTTGGTATTTTCTTACTTGGCCTTATTGGTGGTCTTTTAGCCTTATTGACTCCCTGTGTTTTTCCAATGATTCCTCTTACGGTATCTTTTTTCTTAAAACAATCAATTTCTTATTATGGTGGAGTTTTCAATGCTCTAACCTATGCTTTTTTTATAGTCATAATTTATGTTTTTTTGAGTTTACCATTTCACTTTATAGATGCATTAGATCCTGAAATACTTAATACTCTGGCAACTAACGTCTTTTTAAATTTGATCTTTTTTGTTGTATTTGTATTTTTTGCTTTTTCCTTTTTTGGATTTTATGACCTCACTCTACCAACCCGATGGGGAGATAAAGCCAATGAGAGTTCGTTAAGCAAAGGTGTAATAAGTATATTTTTTATGGCGCTTACACTAGCCATAGTTTCCTTTTCTTGTACTGGACCCATTTTAGGCTCATTACTTGCGGGGTCTATTACTGCAGAAGGGGGCGCTATGGAGTTATCTATCGGAATGCTTGGCTTTGGAATTGCTTTAGGTTTACCTTTTGGTTTATTTGCTTTATTCCCTAATACTTTAAAAGCTTTACCTAAATCAGGAAACTGGATGACAACACTTAAAGTAATTTTAGGGTTTCTAGAGCTAGCTTTAGCCTTAAAGTTTTTATCAAATGCAGATTTAGTAGCTAACTTTGGCTTTTTAAAGCGTGAAATTTTTATTGGAATATGGACACTTTTATCTTTTGTATTAACCCTTTATCTTTTTGGGATATTTCGCTTTCCAAATGAAGTAAAAGAGCCATTGCCATCAATCCGTTATATTATTGCAGTATTTTCACTTGTTCTGACTTCTTACTTATTTTTAGGCTTAGTATCTACAAAAAACACACTTAAGCTTTTAAGTGGTTTTCCTCCTCCTGAATTTTATAGCTTGCGTGCTCTAGGTTCTGATTGTCCTCTGGGATTGGAATGTTATAAAGATTATGAGAAAGGTAAAGAAGTGGCAATTAGTAAGGGAAAACCAATACTGTTAGACTTCACTGGATGGGCTTGCGTCAATTGTCGAAAAATGGAGGAAAAAGTTTGGTCTGAAACAGATGTTTATTCACTTTTAAAAGATGAATATATTATTATATCACTTTATGTAGATGATCGAAAATCATTGGAGAAAGAAGATCAATTTGATTTCCAATATCCAAATGGACGTATCAAAAAGATTAACACTATTGGAAAGAAATGGTCTACTTTTCAAGTGATTAATTTTAACACTGCTTCACAACCTTTCTATGTTCAAATTACTCCAGATGGAACTTTATTAAATAACCCAATTCAATATACAGACACTGAAACATTTCGTAATTGGTTGCAAACTGGATTAGATAATAATCCTGTTAAAATCCCTAAAGCAAAATATTTTAAATTTTAGGTTTATAAAACCGGTAACAACTTTTTTTGGAATAAGATTATTTTTCAAAGTAAACGTCATCAAATGGGACTCGAAACCGATCACCATAAAGGCCTTTTTTTGTTCTAATTCCACAGCCAATAACCATACTAATTTCAGCTTTTTTGGGTAGTTGAAGTAAGGATTTTAGTCGAACAGAGTCAAAACCTTCCATTGGGCAAGTATCATAACCTAGAGCTGCCATGCTAACCATGAAATTTTGTGCGGCAAGGGCAGTGCTTTTATGCCCTACAACTCTTAGGTCCCCAGATTTTACCTCACGATAGGTGACTTTTTTTAAACCACCCCAACTCATTTTTAAACTTTGTATAAATCCAATAAAGGGATAGGTACCTTTATATAATTTTGGAATAATTTTTTGGTAATAATCTAGAGTACCTTTAATTTTTTTTTCATCCTCATCTTTATTAGATTCTTTTATAAAGTCAACATTAGATTTTATACGTTGTGTCCATAGATCTAATCTTACAACAGGTATAACTAATTCTTGAGCTGTTTTTGCTGCAGGCTGATTGTAACAGACTTTCGAGATTTTTTTTAACAGATCTTTAGACCTCACATGATAAAACTCCCATAATTGAAGATTACTACTACTTGGAGCTAAACTAGCTTGTTTAATGCACCTTTTAACCAACTCACTATCAATTGGCTTTTTAGAATCATAAATTCTTACCGAACGTCTATATTGTATTGCTTCGCTTACTGTTTTCTCTCTCATAATTAAATACTTTTTAATATTTTCTTCAGAAGTGAAATGGATTTTGGATAGGGCGCATAACGTTGAGGTATGTCAAACCAAAATGATCTTTTGACAACTGGTTTTAAGTGGCTAAAAAGATCAAAACTATACTTTCCATGGTAGGCTCCTATACCACTGTTTCCAATTCCACCAAAGGGAAGTTCTGGATTGGTGAAGTGAACCAAAGAATCATTAATAACAGCTCCACCAAAAGAATAGCTTTTTATTAAAACATCAATAAATTTTTTATTTTCACTAAAGACATAAAAAGCTAACGGATTTTTTAATTGGGTTAATATTTTATCAATATCTTCTATTTTGTCAAAGCTAAGTATTGGTAAAATGGGGCCAAAAATTTCATCTCTAATTAAAGAGCTATCCAAAGAAGGACTATCAACTATTGTTGGACCGAAATATAATTCTTTTTCGTCTTTAGATCCACCATATGCTATTTTTTGGTTTTTAAGATCTGATTCTAATTTTTTGAAGTGCTTTTTATGAATAATACGACCATAATCATTTGAATTCTTCGGATCTGCTCCAAAAGCTTTTTTAATTTCTTTTTCTAAAGCCATAATTAAGGCATTTTTTTGTTCTGACTTAACTAAAAGATAATCTGGAGCTATACAAGTTTGACCGCAGTTTATAAACTTCCCCCAAACAATTCTTTTTGCAGTTTTATTTAAAGGTGCAGTTCCATCTACAATGCAAGGACTCTTTCCTCCAAGTTCTAAAGTAATAGGAGTTAAATATTCTGCTGCTGCCTTAGCTACAATCTTACCAACATTAGTACTTCCAGTGAAAAATATATAGTCCCAATGGATTTTGAGTAACATTTGAGCTACTTTAGCGTCACCTTCAATCACACAGACCCATTCTTTAGGAAAAACTGATTCAAGTATTTCAATTAGAATCTTTGATGTATTTGGGGCCGATTCTGATGGTTTGAGTATAACAGTATTACCACTAGCAATTGCTCCAATAAGTGGAACCATTGCAAGTTGAAATGGGTAGTTCCAAGGAGAAATCATTAATACCGATCCGTAAGGTTCATAAAGAAGATAGTCTTGAGAAGGAAAGTTGATTAAGCTACCTGAAACCTTTTTTGGCGATGACCAATCATCAATATTTCTTATAAAGCAATCAATTTCCTTCAGAACCATTAGTACTTCACTAGTGAAAGATTCAAAAACAGATTTTTTTAAATCTTTATATATGGCATCGCAAATGTCTTTTTCTTTATCATTGATTACTATCTTTAATTTTTTAAGATGATTAGTACGAACCTTTATTGGTTGTGTTTTGTGGGTTTTAAAAAATTCTTTTTGTCCCTCTTTAAGTTTAGTAATCATTGAGGAATTCATAGCTTTGTTTTTTTTTCAGCATAAAGATAATGGAAAAAAAATGGGATGTTTTTTATAGACTTTGAGTGTATTAAAAAAAATATTTAAAAATATTGATTATCAATTAGTTAATACCCAGAATAACATTTTGAGTATAACATAGAAATTCTAATAAAAGCTAAAGAGCTGTTAACAACACCTAAATTTACTTATAAGATATAATCTATGAAGCTTAATAAATATAGCCAAGCTGTAACACAAGATCCCACTCAGCCAGCAGCACAAGCCATGCTTCATGCTATTGGCCTTACCGAGGATGATTTTAAAAAGCCGCTAATTGGAATTGCTTCCACTGGATATGAAGGAAACCCCTGTAATATGCATCTCAATGATCTGGCAAAGAATATAAAAATTGGTGTAAATAAGCAATCTTTAGTAGGTCTTATTTTCAATACTATAGGAGTAAGTGATGGGATTTCAATGGGTACGCCAGGTATGCGATTTTCTTTACCTTCAAGAGATATTATAGCAGATTCTATTGAAACTGTTGTACAAGCTATGTCTTATGATGGAGTAGTTACAGTTGTTGGTTGTGACAAAAATATGCCCGGTGCGTTAATGGCACTATTACGTTTAAATCGCCCATCTATTTTGGTTTACGGGGGAACTATAGCTCCGGGTTGTCATAATGATAAAGAATTAGATGTTGTATCTGCCTTTGAAGCATGGGGTGAAAAAGTAGCTGGTAAAATTAATGAAAAAGAATTTAAGAATGTAATTAAAAAAGCTTGCCCAGGCGCTGGAGCTTGTGGTGGAATGTATACTGCCAATACTATGGCTTCTGCCATAGAAGCTTGCGGAATGGCGTTGCCTTTTAATGCTTCAAACCCAGCTGTAAGCCATAATAAAAAAGAGGAATGTTTAGTTGTAGGTAAATATTTAAAAAATCTTATAGAAAAAGACTTGAAGCCCCGAGATATTGTAAATCAAAAATCTCTTGAAAATGCATTAAGACTAATTGCTGTGTTAGGAGGCTCTACAAATGCAGTACTTCATTTTTTAGCTATTGCAAAAGCATCTCAAATTGACTTAACTATTGATGACTTTCAAAAGATCAGTAACAATACTCCATTCTTGGCTGATTTAAAGCCCAGCGGTAAATATTTGATGAAAGATTTACATGAAGTAGGAGGGGTTCCAGCAGTTATGAAATATATGTTAGAGATGGGTATGTTGCATGGCGAATGTATGACTGTTACTGGTAAAACATTAGCTGAAAACCTTACCAATATTCCTAGTTTATCAGAAAATCAAAAAATTATTAGACCAATTGATAAACCTATCAAGACGACTGGTCATATTCGTATTTTAAAAGGAAATTTAGCCACTGGAGGTTCAGTAGCAAAAATTACTGGCAAAGAAGGTTTAATTTTTAAGGGTCCTGCTAGAGTTTTTGATGGTGAATACTCAGCCAATGAAGGTATTAGTAGAGGAAATGTAAAAGCAGGTGAAGTAGTGGTTATAAGGTATGAGGGACCCAAAGGTGGGCCGGGAATGCCAGAAATGTTGAAGCCTACTGCTGCAATCATGGGAGCGGGTTTGGGCAAAAGTGTTGCTTTAATTACTGATGGACGATTTTCTGGTGGAACACACGGATTTGTTGTAGGACATATTGTACCAGAAGCACAAGAAGGTGGAAATATTGGATTGATAAAAAATGGTGATATTATTACAATTGATGCTAAAAAGAATACAATAAACGTAGCCTTAAGCGACGAAGAGCTTATTGCTAGAAAAGCAGATTGGATTCAACCCCCTTATAAGTTCGATCAAGGGGTGTTATATAAATATATTAAAAACGTAGCAACTGCTTCACAGGGCTGTGTTACCGATTCTGAATAAAAAATGAATACAAATACAAAAATTAAATCAAAGGAAGCCAAACAAAAATCTCTTCATATTTCTGGAGCTGAGGCTGTTGTGAGGTGTCTACTTGAGGAGGAAGCAAACTTAGTTTATGGATACCCTGGTGGAGCAATCATGCCGATTTATGATGAATTATATAAGTTTCAGGATCAATTACATCATGTACTAACACGTCACGAACAGGGTGCAACTCATGCTGCTCAAGGTTTTGCGAGAACCTCTGGTAAAGTCGGGGTTGCCCTAGCAACTTCAGGCCCTGGTGCAACTAATTTAGTAACTGGAATTGCTGATGCTCAAATTGACTCTACACCTTTGGTATGTATTACTGGACAGGTAGCATCGCATCTTTTGGGATCTGATGCATTTCAAGAAACAGATATTATTGGCATCTCAACTCCTGTTACAAAATGGAATTATCAAATAACAAAGTCTAGTGAAATTCCTGAAGTTATGGCTAAAGCTTTTTATATAGCACGTTCTGGTAGACCAGGTCCAGTTTTAATTGATATTACTAAGGATGCTCAGTTTGACACTCTTAAATTTAGTTATGAAAAGTGTTCTGGAATTAGAAGTTATAATCCCGATCTAGAACTTTCTGAAACTAAATTAGAGAAAGCTTTAAAATTAATTGAAAATGCAAAAAAGCCATTTGTAGTATGGGGACAAGGTGTTATTTTGGGAAATGCTGAAGATGAGTTCAAAATCTTTTTAGAAAAATCTGGCATCCCTGCAGCCTGGACTATTTTAGGTCTTTCTGCTGTTCCAACAGACCACCCTTCTAACCGAGGCATGGTTGGAATGCATGGGAATTATGCTCCAAATATACTTACTAATGAGTGTGACTTACTTATTGCTATAGGAATGCGTTTTGATGATAGAGTTACAGGAGATTTAAAAACTTATGCTAAACAAGCCAAGATTATTCATTTAGAATTAGATCCTGCTGAGGTAAATAAAAATGTCAAAGTAGATGTTACTCTTTTGTGTGACTGCAAAATTTCATTACAAGAATTAAATAAAAGAATATCGGCAAAGACATACCCTAATTGGATTTCACGTTTTGATGAATTAGATAAAATTGAATATGATAAAGTTATTCACTCTGATTTATTTCCAACTAAAGAGGGCCTGACAATGGGTGAAAGTATTGAAATGATTAATAAGCATTCGAAAAATGATGCAGTCATTGTAACTGATGTTGGTCAACATCAAATGGCTGCTTGTCGTTATGCTAAGTTCAGTCAATCAAAGAGCAATGTTACCTCAGGGGGGTTAGGAACTATGGGCTTTGCACTTCCTGCTGCCATAGGAGCTAAAATGGGTGCTCCTAATCGTGAAGTAGTAGCTGTAATTGGGGATGGAGGTTATCAAATGACAATCCAAGAATTAGGAACGATTTTTCAACAACAAGTAGCAGTAAAAATAGTAGTTTTAAATAATGACTTCTTAGGAATGGTCCGCCAATGGCAGCAACTTTTTTTTGATAATCGCTATGCTTCAACTGAAATGGTAAATCCTGACTTTGTAAAAATTGCTGAAGGATTCAGAATCAACGCAAAAAAAGTAATTAAAAGAGAAGACTTAGATAATGCTGTAATGGAAATGATTGATTCTAAAGAACCCTATTTTTTAGAAATTTGTGTTGAAAAGGAAGATAATGTTTTTCCAATGATTCCATCAGGTGCTAGTGTCTCTGATATAAGACTAGAATAAGATGGAAAATAACACTTTTACTATCTCTGTTTATACTGAAAATAATGTAGGATTACTAAATCGTATATCTGCAATTTTTTTAAAAAGGCATATTAACTTAGAAAGTTTTTCCACTTCTGAGTCTGAAATTTCAAATGTATTTCGATTTGTTATTGTTGTTAAAACTGATGCAGAGCGTGTTCGTAAGATTGTACAGCAAATCGAAAAACAAGTTGATGTTATTAAGGCATTTTATCATACAGATGAAGAGACTATTTTTCAGGAAAATGCATTATATAAAGTTAAATCAAGCTCATTATTTGAAGAACGACAGATACAAAATATAATTAAATTTAGTCATGCAACAATAGTTACGGTTTCTCCTGAGTTCTTTGTTATTGAAAAAACAGGCTTTCGAGAAGAAACTGAACAATTACGTAAAGATCTTGCACCATTCGGTCTTATGCAGTTTGTCCGTTCAGGACGTATATCTGTTACAAAAGCCAAGATGGGGATATCAGAAATTTTAAATACATTTAAAAAACAATAAAAAACTTATTATGTCAAATTATTTTAACCAACTATCACTTACAGAAAAACTCCATCAATTGGGACAGTGTCGATTTATGGATATCATAGAATTTGAGGATGGAATTACAGAGCTAAATAAAAAAAATATTGTAATAGTTGGATGTGGTGCACAAGGGTTAAATCAAGGTTTAAATATGCGTGACTCTGGCCTTGATATATCTTATGCACTTCGTAAAAGATCAATAGATCAAAAAAGGGCTTCCTATAATAATGCCTTAAGTAATAACTTTATAGTAGGTACTTATGAAGATTTAATTCCTAATGCTGATTTAGTGATTAATTTGACACCAGATAAAAACCACACTTCTGTCGTTTCAACTATTATGCCTCTAATGAAAAAAGGATCAACATTGTCCTATTCTCATGGCTTTAATATTGTAGAAGAAGGTATAAAAATACGCAAGGATTTAACAGTAATTATGGTTGCTCCAAAATGTCCAGGTACAGAGGTTAGGGAAGAATATAAGAGGGGCTTTGGAGTGCCAACTTTGATTGCAGTTCACCCAGAAAATGATCCTAAAGGGAATGGTTTAGCCCAGGCTAAAGCATATGCGTTTGCTACTGGTGGACATCGTGCTGGCGTTTTAGAATCCTCTTTTGTTGCAGAGGTGAAATCAGATTTAATGGGAGAACAAACTATTCTTTGTGGAGTTTTACAAACAGGTTCTATTTTATGTTTTGATAAAATGGTAGCGGAAGGGGTAAATTCTAATTATGCTGCAAAATTAATTCAGTACGGTTGGGAAACTATTACTGAAGCTTTAAAGTACGGTGGAATTACAAATATGATGGATCGACTATCTAATCCAGCTAAAATTAAGGCATTTGAATTATCAGAGCAGCTAAAAGATGTACTGACACCACTTTTTCAAAAGCACATGGATGATATTATGTCGGGTAACTTTTCTAAAACTATGATGGAAGATTGGGGAAATAATGACAAAAATCTTTTATCATGGAGAGCGGCAACTGGAGAAACAGCTTTTGAAAAAACACCTATTACTGACAAAGGAATTTCTGAGCAAGAGTTTTTTGATAATGGAATTTTAATGGTTGCTTTTGTACGTGCAGGGGTTGAGCTTGCATTTGACACAATGGTAGCAGCTGGAATAAAAGAAGAGTCAGCATATTATGAATCTCTTCATGAAACTCCTCTTATTGCAAATACTATAGCACGAAAGAAGTTATTTGAAATGAATCGAATTATATCAGATACAGCAGAGTATGGATGTTATTTGTTTGATCATGCAGCAAAACCTCTTCTCAATGATTTTATGAAAAAAATTAAAACTGATGTTATTGGTAAAGGGATGGATTCAAAAAATAATGGTGTTGATAATAAACAATTAATTGATGTTAATGAAATCATTCGCTATCATCCAGTAGAAATGATCGGTTACGAACTTCGAAGCTCAATGACAGCTATGAAAAAAATTATATAGGCGTGCAATACCCGTCATTAAATGGAGTAAAAGCAGCAGCTTCTAGATTAAGGGGTCTAGCAAGAGTCACTCCATTAGAATTTAATAAGCGTTTATCAAGACTTATAAACGCTTCAGTTTTTTTAAAGCGTGAAGATTTACAACAGGTGCGTTCTTTTAAAATTAGAGGTGCTTATAATAAGATAAGTTCATTAACGAAAGAAGAAATAGATGTAGGAATTGTGTGTGCAAGTGCAGGTAATCATGCACAGGGTTTTGCGTTTTCTTGTCAAAGGCTAAAAATTAGGGGAGAGGTTTATATGCCAGCTACAACTCCACAGCAAAAAATTACTCAAGTTCGAATGTTTGGAGCCGAATTCGTAGAAATTATTTTGGTTGGTGATTCTTATGATGATTGTCAAAAGGTAGCTATAGAAGCAGCAAAAAAAAATAATAAAGTATTTATTCATCCTTTTGACGATTGTAAAGTAATTGAAGGTCAGGGTACAATTGCTTTAGAGATGTTAGAGCAATATAAAAAAGATTATGACTTTATTCTAGTTCCAATAGGCGGTGGTGGTTTAGTTTCTGGTCTGCTTACTGTTTTTAAGGATATTTCTCCCAATACCAAAATTATTGGAATCGAACCAGAAGGGGCTCCATCAATGAATATTGCATTAGAAAAAGGAAAAAGAATTTCTTTAAAAGAGATGGACCGTTTTGTTGATGGTGCAGCTGTAAGACAAGTTGGTAATATATCCTTTGATATTTGTAAATCTTATCTAGATCAAGTCATAGTAGTTCCTGAGGGGAAGATATGTCAAACTATTTTAGATGTTTACAACAAAGACGGTATTGTTGCTGAACCAGCTGGAGCAATTGCAATTGCAGCTCTCAATTCAATGCAAGAAATTTTAAATGGAAAGTCTGTTGGCGTTTTGGTTTGTGGTGGTAATAATGATATCTTTCGGATGCCAGAAATTAAAGAACGTGCCCTATTGTATGCTAAATTAAAACATTATTTTTTAGTAAATTTCCCCCAAAGATCTGGAGCACTAAAACAATTTGTTACCCAAGTATTAGGACCGAATGATGATATTACTCATTTTGAATTCTCTAAGAAAAATTTCAGAAATAGTACTGCTGCTGTTGTTGGAATTGAATTAAAAGAAGCAAGTGATTTTTCCATTTTGGTAGAACGTATGAAAAAGTATAACTTCAATTTTGATTATCTAAACGATAAACAAAGCTTGTTTCATTTTTTAATCTAAAAATTGCAAAAAAAGAAAATTATGATGAATAAAATCAATACTCAAATTCCCAAAGAATTTCAAATCAAGCCATTAACCTGTGATGAATACCTTGTAAACGGAAAAATAGAAAAATGGAAAGGCAAAATATCTGAAGTTTACTCTGTTATTTCAACAAATGGAAATCCAACTCTTTTGGGAACAATTCCTGATATGGAAACTGATGCTGCTCTAGAAGCTTTAGAAGCGGCAAAAAATGCATTTAATAGAGGTCAAGGGCAATGGCCAACTATGAAAGTAGGTGAGAGGCTGAAATGTATGGAGAATTTTGTTAATAAAATGAAACTTCATCGCGAAGAGGTAGTTAAACTTCTGATGTGGGAGATATGTAAAAATAAAACAGATTCTTACAAAGAATTTGATCGAACAGTTGACTATATAAATGACACCATAGATGCATATAAAAATTTAGATCGTAAAGGAGCCAAGTTTGATCAACAGGGAGATGTTTATGCTCACATAAGACGTGGGCCACTTGGTGTAGTTCTTTGTCTAGGACCATACAACTACCCCTTGAATGAGACTTTCTGCTTACTTATTCCAGCTATAATTATGGGTAATACCGCAATATTTAAGCCAGCAAAACACGGTGTATTATTGATTGCTCCTCTTTTAAAAGCATTCCAAGAGAGTTTTCCTCCAGGCGTTGTTAATATTTTGTTTGGTAGAGGACGAAAAATTGCTTCTCCAATCATGAAGACTGGATTTATTGATGTTTTAGCTTTAATAGGACACAGCTCGTCAGCTGTTTCTTTACAAGATCAACATCCGAATAAGAACCGTTTACGTTTAGTACTTGGTCTAGAAGCTAAAAATCCAGGAATTATTCTTCCTGACGCTGACATGGATCTTACAATTAATGAATGTATTTCTGGAACGCTTTCTTATAATGGGCAAAGATGTACTGCATTAAAAGTACTATATGTTCACGAATCAATAGTTGATGAATTTAACCGTCGTTTTTCAAATGCAGTTGATCAGCTTAAATTTGGAATGCCATGGGAGGATTCTTTTTTAACTCCATTACCAGAGCCCTCCAAACCAGGCTATATTCAAGAATTGATTGCAGATGCGATTTCTAAAGGTGGTAGAATATTAAATAAAAAAGGAGGTGAATTATCAAAAAATTATTCTTTTCCTGCTGTCATATATCCTGTAAACAAAGACATGAATTTGTATCACGAAGAACAATTTGGCCCTGTAATTCCAATTATTTCTTATAAAGAAATTGATGAGCCATTAGATGCTATGGCAGCTTCTGAATATGGTCAACAGGTAAGTTTATTTGGTCGTGATGTAACCAAATTAGCCCCATTAGTTGATACACTTGCAAACCTTGTTTGTCGCGTAAATTTAAATTCTGCTTGTCAGCGTGGCCCCGATGTATATCCCTTTACTGGAAGAAAAAACTCAGCAGTGAGTACACTAAGTGTTTACGATGCTTTAAGATCATTTTCAATAAGAACATTTTTAGCATCAAAAGACACACCTTATAACAAAGAAATTTTAGAACGATTACTCAATTCAGATAAATCCAACTTTGTTTCAACGGAATACTTGTTGTAGATAAAAGAATTCTTTAAATCAGAAAAAATTTTAAGGATCTTGATCCTTTTTTTTCAAACTAGAGAATAGGAAATGCTGTTTTGTTTCAAAAGGTGTTTCGTGTATTACATATTTACACTTTATTAAATCAAATTTTTTTTGAAAGTTTTTAGTAATGCTTTTGCAGCTATATTGAGTAATAGGAAGACCACTGCATTTTAAAGGACCTTTTTTGGAAAAGGTTCCTAATATTAAATAATTTTCAACCCATTGGTTAACAAGGTCTTTATAACAATTTATATCTGAAGAATTTGTTAAAAAGTGAAATGAAGCTCTGTCGTGCCAGAGGGTGTATTTTTTTTTAGGTTTAAAATCTAAAATATCACTAATTATCCAAGTGACTTTTTTTGAACGATTTCCTAATCTTTCTTGGGCGTTTTTAATCGCTGTTTTTGAAATGTCTAATACGCTAACGTCTGTATGACCCTTTTCAAGTAATGCTTCTACCAAATGGCTATCACCACCACCAACATCAATTATTGGAAGACTAATGTCTAGATTTAAAGTATTAATAAAATCAATAGAATTCTTTGGATACGCTTCAGTCCAACTTACTTCTTGGGGAGTTTTTGTTTTAAATACTTTGTTCCAATGGTCCTTTTTCTTAATCATTCTTATAAATTTAACCAATAATTTATTTTAAGAGTTAAACTCCATCCACTTGAAACTGAAGGTAAATTTACTTCGTTACTATTAAATACTAGATAAATATCGGAAGCAGGTTTATATCTCCATTGAAATCTTGAGTTAAAATTCCAAATCCCTAATTGCTCGTTATATTGAAAAAGATTCGAAAAGAAAATGGAATCTGTAAAAGTAAGATTTGCTTTAACACCCAGAAGCCAGAAAGAATTTTTATTCCAAGGAGGTAGAAGATTGATTTGATTGAAATTTAAAACAGAACTAAGCTCCAAAAAAGGTTGAAAACGATATCCAAACTCTCCTAAAAACGCAGAACGCTTTCCTTCATTATAATAACCACCAGTTGTAGTTTCTAATGAATAAGTAAATCTATTTTGTGGCTTTGCATCATAAGATATATTATAACTATTCCATCTATGTCCAGTATCAGCTTTAAGAATTTCAATTCCAGTTCGTAACGGATCAAAATCTGAAATCAGTTTAATAAATTGATTTTGAAAACCAATTGTAAGTCGACTTCTGTTTTTAAAATTGAAAAGATACTTTAAGGATGTTAATTGATCTTTATTATCCCATTCAGTATTGAAAAAATAAGTTTGTGTAATACTGGGACCGTGCGAGAGTAGTTTGGTTTCCTTTTTTGTAAAAACAAGATGCCCTCCTTTAGCTTGTAGTTTAAAATAATTTTTTCTTGGGATAAACCCTACCTCAGCAGTGTAGTCACCAGAAATATATTCTTGTTGAATTCTCCAATTCCAACGAGTAGATTGATACCCAATATGAGATGCAAAGACATTTCCTTGATTATCTTTTAATGAACTTAATGATTTTAAATATAATATCTTACCGTTCCACAAATTATCTTTCGAGAAATAGTTGTATTCCATGCCAAGATTTCTATTAAAGCTTATACCTGAGTCAAATATTTCGGGTGTTTTAATTTTTTGTTTATTCACAAAGATTAAACTGATATTTGAACGATCTAAGACTTTACGTTGAAGCGTAAAAACTCCAAAATTTTCTGAAGGCAAACCTAAATTTTTATCTTTCTGAGTTTGAATATTCATTAACCCTAAACGCCAGTTTTCATCAAAATTTCCACTCATTCTGACCCCACCAACTATTGGAATATTAAGTCCTATTCTTCTTGAAAAAAAGGGACGTATTGTTTTGTATCCAAAATTGGAAAATAGATCAGCGTTTTCCAAGAAAAACTGTCTTCTCTCTGGAAAGAAAAGTTCAAAGCGATCTAGATTAGTAACTTGTTGATCGACTTCAGCCTGAGAAAAATCAGGATTTAATGTTATATCCAAATTTAACGCAGAGGTAAGATTATATTTTAAGTCACCACCAAACTTAATGACATTATTTTCATTACTTTTTTTTTGTTTAGGAAGATTACTAGCACCATAAGGTATTAATGAAATATTATTCCCTTGTTTAGGAGGTTGATTTTCCCAAACTAATGCCCCAGCATAGGCAAGCGAAATTGAAGGAAATTGTCTTGGCACTGGAGCCCAACTAGACTTTTCACTTGCTTTTAAATCTAGGCGACTAAAGTTTATACCCCATTCTAAACTTTTTTCATCATAGCGAAGTGATTTGAATGGAATTGCAATTTCACAAATCCATTTTTCTTTATCAAATTTAACTTTTGAATACCATTTTGTATCCCAGTTTAGATCTACACCTCTTCCATCATACATTGTTCCGTCCCATTGTGCTCCATATGCATTCAATCCAAAGGTGAAACCAGTACTCTGATTATTGAATGGATCTATAGCCACAAGAAAATTATCATTTTTATTAAATGAAAAATCTCTTTTTAAAGATTCTACTACATACTCTCCTTGAATCGAATTATTGAAGAAGATCATTGCTATGTAAAGAAACTCATCATCAAAAGAAACACGAGCTTCTGAAAATTGAGTAGCCTTTTCGTAATCCAAAGGAGTTATCATAAAGAAATTTTTTCCAACGACACATTCTTTCCAAGTATTTTCGTTTAGTATTCCATCGATTTTAATTTTTTCATCTGTTTTACTTATTGGAAGACGATACTTCTCAAAATTGATTTGTCCAAAACCAATCTGAGTGTAAATAATGAAAACTAGTAAAAATTTAATATTACTCAAATATTAATTTTAAAGTTATATTTAAGGAAATCTCTTTTTCATTTATAATTTAGATATAAAGCTAATCCATTGTTTAGAAAAAGAATTCCAATTATATTTAAATGATGCTTTTTTCATATTTGTAGAAAATTTATCAAGTTTCTTTTTATCTAAAATTTCAAAAATTCCTTCTGCAATTGATTTAGGTTTATTTTTTACAACTAGTCCTGTTTGGTCTGAAATCACTGGAACTTTTAAACCTTCAATATTAGAAACTAAAAGTGGTTTTTGATAATAGTATGCTAGGGGAGTTATACCACTTTGAGTTGCTTTGTGATATGTTTGAGCAATTATATCAGATGCAGAAAAAAGCTTTTGAATATCTCTTGTATTTTTAAAGTTAAAATCTAAAATTACCTGATCATCTAGATTTAATGATTTGACAATTTGAGTATATTTTTTTTGATTCTCATAACATTCACCTGCAACATACAGTTTAATATTTTGGTTTACCAAAGGAGTTTCATTAAAAGCGCGTATCAATAGTTCAAGCCCTTTATATTTTCGAATTAAACCAAAAAATAGAACATAAGTGGCTCCTGATTCCCAATTCAATTTTATTCTTGCTTTTTTTTGATCAATTATAGGAAGTAGATTACTATTTATAGGATGAAATCCGGCCCAAACTGGCCTTTTAAAATCAGTTTTAATTTGATTTGCTACGAAGGGGGATAGAGTGGTAATACAATCCAAATATTTAGAAAAAAATAAATTCAACTTTCTATCACACCTACTTGGTTCGTGTGGAATCCAATTATCAATTATTGCAACTTTCTTAATAGATTTAGGTAAGCTTTTTGCTATCCAAGCATAAGCAAAAGCTAGAAAAGGTGTATAATATCTGAAAACTATAATTTTTGGTGATTTTGTGCTAATGTATTTTACTACTTTATTCCATTTTGTTGGGTTAAATGCATGAATAAGTTGAGTGATATATAATTTTTCAGGAGAAGCTTGATCACTAAATTGAGTTTTTCCTGGAAAAATTAGTTCAGGGTAAAGTTTTGTAAAAGTTAATAACTCAACTTTTTTTCCATTTTTTTGAAGAGCCATTGCTAACTCATGTTGGGTGTCAGCAATTCCTCCACGAAAAGGATGAGCAGGACCCAAAATAAGGTAATCCAAAGAATTTTTGGTCATTATGGTATGACTAATTTCCTATTTGGTTCTTTAATTTTTGACCAAACACCTACAACCAAAGTAAATATGAAATAACATAATAAAAAGCTAAAAATTAAAGGGGAAATCGTTTGTAAAAATTCACTTTTCGTAAGTATTATAAATATTAAACAAGCTATTCCTCTAAAAATTTCTAGAACTGGTGCCCATGAATAGTAATCCATTAATGCTGTGAAACCAAAAATTGAAAAAAAGATTAATAACGCAAAATTTATTTGAAAACTAAAAGTCAGATCACTGAATTTTGAAAGTAAATAAAAAAGCATAAAAGTTATTACTCCAAAATGAATTACAGCTATAGTTTTCCAGTTTGAATCATAAGTTGGTTTATATTTTTTATTTGGATTCATTTCTCGAGAAGCAATTGGAAATAGTTTTGAAACATCTTTAGGTCGCCAGCCAGTTGGCATAAACCAAATACGTAATTTATCTTCCCATTTTTTGGTATGCCAAGCATCTCGAGTCAATAAAAATAAGTGTTGAAAGTTAATCCAAATAGGATTCCAGCTTGAAGCTGGTTTTAAGGTTCCGTATATAGGCGGTTCACTTTCTAATTCTTCCTGAAAAGTACCAAAAACACGATCCCAAACACAAAATATAGCTGCTAAGTTTTTATCAATATAAATGGGATTGATTGCATGATGAACTCTATGTTGTGAAGGAGTTACAATTATGTATTCTAGAAATCCAAGTTTTCCAATATGTTGGGTATGATACCAAAATTGAGCAAATAGGTGAATTGGTGTTAATGTCATTATAATTTCAGTAGGCACACCTACAATGGCGGCTGGAATAAGAAAAATACCACCAAAACTTATAAGATTTGAGATGCTTTGTCTTAATGCGCAGGCAAGATTGTATTCCTCACTACTATGATGTATTAGATGTTGATTCCAAAAAATATTTATTTTGTGATTGAGTAAATGAACTAGATATGAAGCAAAGTCAATACAAATAAAGGCAATGATATAAACCCCCACACTATTTTCAACTTCCCAAAAAGCAAGTTTTTCCAAAAGGTATGGATAAGATATTAAAATAATTGCAAGCCCCAGAACGTCCTTAAGAATATTTGTCATACCCGAACTAAGACTCGCTAGAGTGTCCATAAAAACATATGATTGTTTATTTCTTAGGTAACCATATAAAATTTCAACTAATACTAGGATTAAAAAACCTGGTATTGCCCATAATAATATGGCAGCATATGTATTCATAAAAAATTAATTTAGATAAAAATAGGAAATTATGAACTAATTACCCATTTCCCTTGTTTGATTAGGATTTCCGCTTGCTTATATTTTACAACTTTTGTTTCACCTGAAGTAATATTTTTTATAGTTACCCTTTCGTTACGTCCAATTTTAGGTTGTTGTCTAACTACAGTTTCAATTGTTTGATGATTAGCTTGACTAGCACTTGAACCTACTGATCTTGCTTTTTGAGCTAATTCTTCGGTATTAAGGACGTCATCCTTTGAAGTTTTTAACCTTTGTTGAGGTCTCGGTCTTTTGGCCTCTTGAATTTTAGCTTCTTTTTGATTAGGTAAACCACCTTTGATCAAAAAAGAAAGAACTTCCTTATTAAGAGAAATAAGCATAGATTTAAAAAGTTCAAAAGCTTCAAATTTATAAATCAATAAAGGGTCTTTTTGTTCATGAACAGCTAATTGAACTGATTGTTTTAGTTCATCCATTTTTCTTAAATGAACTTTCCAAGCATTATCAATTAACGCTAAAGTTATATTTCTTTCAAAATCATCTATAAGGCTTTTACCTTGTGATTTATATGCTTCATTAAGATCAGTTACAACGTTTAGTGATTTCACACCATCTGAGAAAGGAACTACTATTCGTTCAAATTTATTACCAGGACGTTCAAAAACCTCTTTAATTACTGGAAAAGCCATTTGAGCATTAGAATTTGTCTTTTCCTTGTAATGATTTAATAAAGAATTGTATAGACTTTGGATGATCTCGTTTTCATTTCCTTCTGAAAAATCAGATTCATCTAAGGGGGCTGTCATCGAAAAATTACTAATTATTTCAAATTCAAAGTTTTTAAAATCACTAGCAGCTTTATTATTTAAAACAATTTCTTCACAAGTATCATAAAGCATATTAAGAATATCTAACTTTAGACGTGATCCTTCAAGCGCATGCCTTCTTCTTTTATAAATAACTTCTCTTTGAGCACTCATAACATCATCATATTCTAAAAGTCTTTTTCTAATTCCAAAGTTGTTTTCTTCAACTTTTTTTTGGGCACGTTCTATAGATTTTGTCATCATAGAGTGTTGAATAACTTCTCCTTCTTCAAGGCCCATACGATCCATAACTTTTGCGACTCTTTCTGACCCAAAAAGGCGCATAAGATTATCTTCTAATGAAACAAAGAATTGAGAACTGCCAGGATCCCCTTGCCTACCTGAGCGTCCTCGAAGTTGCCGATCAACTCTTCGAGAATCATGACGTTCTGTTCCCACAATAGCTAAACCTCCAGCTTGCTTAACTTCTTCAGAGAGTTTTATATCAGTTCCTCTACCAGCCATATTTGTTGCTATTGTAACTACCCCTGGATTTCCAGCTTCAGCGACAATATCAGCCTCTTTTTTATGCATTTTAGCATTAAGTACGTTATGTTTTACTTTTCTTATGTTAAGCATTTTACTTAGTAGCTCTGAAATTTCAACAGATGTGGTTCCTATTAATACAGGCCTTCCATCAGATGAAAAACTACTTACTTTTTCAATCACTGCATTGTATTTTTCTCTTTTGGTTTTGTAGATCAAATCCTCTTCATCTTTTCGAGTAATAGGACGATTTGTTGGAATTTCAATAACATCCAATTCATATATTTCCCAAAATTCTCCAGCCTCTGTAATCGCAGTTCCTGTCATTCCCGAAAGCTTACTATACATACGGAAATAATTCTGTAAGGTAATTGTAGCGTACGTTTGTGTAGCTGCTTCAATTTTCACGTTTTCCTTTGCTTCAATTGCTTGATGTAGTCCATCTGAATAGCGGCGACCTTCCATTATTCTTCCAGTCTGTTCATCAACTATTTTAACTTTATTTTCCATAACTACGTATTCGACATCTTTTTCAAACAAAGTGTATGCCTTTAAAAGTTGATTCATACTGTGAATTCGTTCACTTTTTACATCAAAATCTTTGAACAAATCTTCTTTTAAGGAAGCCTCTTTTTTTGAGTCTAATTCTTTTGATTCAATTTTAGCAATTTCAATACCAATATCAGGAAGAATGAAAAAGTTATCATCCGAATTTTCTTTAGAGAGCATTTGAATTCCCTTTTCGGTAAGGTCGATTTGATTATTTTTTTCATCAATAACAAAAAATAATTCTTTATCTACGACATGCATTTCTCGATTATTGTCTTGCATGTAGTGATTCTCTGTTTTTTGTAAGAGTTGCTTTACACCTTCCTCGCTTAAAAATTTTATTAAAGCTTTATTTTTTGGTAGGCCTCTAAATACACGAAGAAGTAAAAGTCCCCCCTCTGTGGTATCTCCCTCTTTAATTTTAGACTTTGCTTCTGCGAGTACTCCAGTGAGTAAACTCTTTTGATTGGATACTAAATTATTTACTTTAGATTTTAAAAAATCAAATTCGTGACGTTCTCCTTCTGGAGTGGGACCAGATATAATAAGAGGCGTTCGGGCGTCATCAATCAGAACAGAATCAACCTCATCAACAATTGCATAATTATGTTTAGGCTGAACCAAGTCATCAGCAGTATGAGCCATATTGTCTCGAAGATAGTCAAATCCAAATTCGTTATTAGTACCATAAGTAATGTCAGCTTGATAAGCTTTTCTTCTTTCAGGACTATTTGGTTGATGATAATCAATACAATCAACGCTTAAACCATGAAATTCAAAAATAGGTGCCATCCAAGCACTATCTCGTTTAGCCAAATAGTCATTTACAGTAACTAAATGAACACCTTTTCCAGTTAGTGCATTTAAATAAACAGGAAGTGTAGCAACTAATGTTTTTCCTTCTCCTGTTTGCATTTCAGCAATTTTTCCTTGATGTAGTGTAATTCCTCCGATTAGCTGAACATCGTAGTGAACCATGTCCCAAATAATTGGTTTACCTGCCGCATCCCAAGAATTTGCCCAAACTGCATTATCTCCTTTTAATTGAATATAAGATTTGGATTTAGAAAGTTCTCTATCATAATCAGACGCAGTTACTTCAATTTGTTGATTTGTAACAAAGCGACGAGCTGTTTCTTTAACAACTGCAAAGGCTTCTGGAAGAATTGACGCAAGAATTGTTTCTGTATTTTTTTGAGCTCCTTCATTTTCTAAATCAATTTGCTTGTATAAAGTCTCTTTTTCATCTAGGTCACTTACTCTTTCAACTTCATTATTAAGCTTACTAATATTATCCTTAAAAATTCTATTTCCTTGATCAAGAATTGATTTAAACTCATCTGTTTTTTTTCTCAGTTGATCATGGCTTAAAGACTCATACTTTTTTTGGTGTTCGTTAATTTTAGAAACCAAAGGAGTGATCTTACTGAGGTCTTTTTTTGTTTTGTCTCCAACAAAAGTTTTTATAATACTATTTAAAATGCTCATAGGCTCTTTTAAGGTCTCTTTTATTAGCTAAAAGTAAGTTAAAAAAATCTCAGAGAAGAGACTTTAATATTTATGATTTAATATTCATCTTCATTCCAAAGATAATCCTCTTCAGTGGGGAAGTCTGGCCAAATTTCTTCTATGGATTCATAAATGTCTTCTTCGTCCTCCATAGATTGAAGATTTTCAACTACTTCAAGCGGCGCTCCTGTTCTAATCGAAAAATCGATTAGCTCGTCTTTTGTTGCTGGCCAAGGGGCATCACTCAAATAAGAAGCTAACTCTAATGTCCAATACATAAAAAATATTTTTTTGCAAAAATAAATTTTTAAACGTATTTCACAACTTTTTTAACAAAATTAGTTAACCACCCCATTTTAACTCTTGAATATCCAATTCAAATGCAAATGTTCTTGAAAGAGTAAAAAAGTAATCTGATAAACGGTTTATATAAGGGATAAGTGATTCTGAAACTATAGTATTTTGATTCAACTCAGTTATATGTCTCTCAGCTCTTCTACATACACTTCTGCAGACATGAGCGTATGAAATTAATACATGCCCTCCAGGAATTAAAAAGTTTTTTAATGGAGTTAATTTTATTGTCTGTTTATCAATTTCTTTTTCAATGAAATTAATTGTTTCATTTTCTATAGGTTTTAAGTCTGCTGGAAAACCTTTTTCTGAATGTGTTGCTAATTGAGCAGCAAAAGTCATTAATTGTTTTTGGATTTCAATAAGGGTATTTTTAATTTCATTAATGTTGGTAGTGTCCCTTATAAGACCAATCCAAGCAATTAGCTCATCAATAGATCCATATGCTTTTATCATTAAATCATGTTTTGGAACCCTTTTTCCAGAAATTAGACTAGTTATTCCTTTATCTCCTGTCCTTGTATAGACTTTATTATTTTTCATAAGCTTTTATTAATGTCTATTTATATTTAATCAACTGATTTATAATAAAAATATTAATTCTATCTCTATAGATTCAAGAATTCTTTGAAAGTATTTTTTGATTTTTTAAACGTCCACTAAGAGCAAGAAGAAATAATGTTGTAGCTATGAAGATACTCCAACGTGCAATGATATCTCCATAAATAGTGTAAAAAGTAAGTTTAGATCTTGAAGCAATACTGCCTAAAAGAACAGTTTTAGTATTAAATTTTGTTTTTTTGATAATTTCACCTCGAGCATTTATAATTGCAGAAATCCCAGTGTTGGCACTTCTAGCAATATCTCGTCTATTTTCAATTGCACGGAGACGAGCATAGCTCATCAATTGTTTGTGGCCAGGTGTTTCACCCCACCACGCATCATTTGAAATTATTGCTAAAAAAGTAGCACCTTGCTTAATATATCCGGTAACAAATTCTCCAAATATAGATTCATAACAAATTACTGGTGCAGCCTTTTCTTTGGTTATATAATGAGTAAAAACTGATCTTTTTTCTTGAATCATTCGGCTTGCAACAGTTCCTCCCATATCAATCATAAAGTCACCTAAAAGAGGTTTAAGAAACTTTTTAAATGGCATATTCTCAACACCTACGACTAATTTAGATTTATGATATACCTCAAAATCTTTTTGGTATTGTTCGCTTAAGGCACTATTGTAATATTCAACCCATAGATTTTTACGAATCAAATTGGCAGTGAATGATGGTGAATTTTCCTGGACATATGTATCGTAAAACTGAATTCCGCTTATAAGTTGAATGTTTGGAGTATCAGCAAGTTTTTTTTGAATTTCAATGTGTAATATATTGTTTTTGAAATTTTTTAATTCTTCACCGTAACCCTCTGCAAAATAGGTTTCTGGAGCTAATATAAAATCAGTTTTTTTTGTTATGTAGGGTTTACACTGATTAAAAAATTGATTTAATAAATTCTTATTGGTTAGTTTATATTTTGTGCTGTACGGATCTATATTGGGTTGAATTAAAGCGACTTCAATTGTTTTTTTAGGGGTTTCAACTTTTTGATATAGATATAAGGAAATGATAATTGGTAAAACTATACCCATAATTGGCAGTACCAAATTTTGAGTGAATGTTTTAAAAGTAAAAACTCTTTGATTTATAATGGAGGAGTATATCCAAATATTGATAATTAACACCCATAATGAGCCACCAAAAGCCCCAGTATACTCGTACCACTGTATCCAATAAATTTTTTCAGAAAAAACATTACCTAGATTGAGCCAAGTCCAGGAAAAATCCCAAATCAGATGTAATTTTTCAAAACTAATCCATAAGCTTATCAAGAAAATGTAGGCGCTTTTAACTGGGAGTTTATTTTTTGCCCAAAAATAAATTACAAAAATCAACGCATAAAAAAGACTATTACAAAGATTAGCAAATAACATCCCAAAAACAGTGGAGTTATAAAGCCACCAAGTTGTAAATAAATTCCATATCAAAAAACTTAAATAACTATAAGAAAAAACTCTAAGATTTTTTCTTTTTTGAACATCTTTACTTATTAAATCTTCTAAATAAAATAAGGGGATTAAAGCAATAAAAATAAGGATAGTAATTCCATTTACGGGCCAAGCTATTGCAAGGGCTAGTCCTGAAGCAAAGGATAGAGAAAGATATTTTATTGAGTTAGACATTTGTACGAATTTAATTTTTTTGAAGTTATTGCAATTACTATATTGTCAAAAACTTAGAATATTTTTCATTGGAGTTACTTAAAAAAAGCATTCCTAACCTTTTTACAGCAATAAACTTTTTATTTGGCTGTTTTGCTACCTATTTAGCTTTTAAAAACTTATTTGAAGCGGCCTTTTTAATGGTTTTATTTGGTACGTTTTTTGATCTTTTCGATGGATTTTTTGCACGCTTATTAAAAGTAGAAAGTGATTTTGGTCTTCAGTTTGACTCTATGGCGGATTTGATAACCAGTGGCTTTGTTCCTGGTGTAGTTATGTATAATTTATTTTTGGAAATTGGAGTACGTGAATTAAATTTCACGACAAATATCTTACAAAGTGAGTTTACTTTTTCTTTTGCTCCTTTTGCTTTAGTAGGATTTTTAATTCCATTAGCTGCTGGGATTCGTTTGGCGCGCTATAATATTGACGATGACAGGCAATACGACTTCAAGGGCCTACCTGCACCTGCTAATGCCCTTTTTATTGTTTCATTACCTCTAATTATTGAGCACCCACAGTTTGAAACAATAAAACCAATTCTGAAATCTTTTTCAACATTATTTGTTATCACAATAATGTCATCTATAATAATGAATTTACGTCTTCCATTGTTTTCTTTTAAAATTAAATCTTCAAATTTGAAGGATTATAAATATCAAATAATACTTTTTTTATTAAGTTTCCCTACTTTTTTTTTCTTCAATTGGGTAGCCGTTCCCTTATTAATAGTGATTTATCTAATTTTGAATTTTATTCGGAATAGTATTGAATAGATTTTTAAACGTTTTTAATGTCATTTAGTTTTAGTTATTCTTAAAAAGATAACTTCTTTTTACGTAATTCAAAGTTTCGACCAAGGTATACTTTACGTACCATTTCGTCTTCAGCAAGTTGTTCAGGAGTCCCAGCTTTTAGAATACTTCCCTCAAACATAAGATAAGTTTTATCAGTAATAGCCAGTGTTTCTTGTACGTTATGGTCAGTAATTAAGATCCCTATATTTTTCTTTTTTAAATGAGCAACAATACGCTGAATATCCTCTACAGCAACTGGATCGACTCCTGCAAACGGTTCATCAAGAAGAACAAATTTTGGATCCGTGGCAAGTGCCCTTGCAATTTCTGTTCTTCTTCGTTCACCACCAGAGAGTAAGTCACCACGATTCTTTCTAATATGATTTAATCCAAACTCTTCTAAAAGAGATTCCATTTTTTCATTTTGAACTTTTTTACTCAATTTTGTCATTTGAAGTACACTCAGAATATTTTCCTCCACATTTAATTTTCGAAAAACAGACGCTTCTTGAGCTAAATAGCCAATACCTTTTTGAGCTCTTTGATACATTGGAAATTTCGTTATTTCTTGATCATCTAGATAAATACTACCATCATTGGGTTTTATTAATCCTACTATCATGTAAAAAGAGGTTGTTTTACCCGCTCCATTTGGGCCTAGTAAACCGACGATTTCTCCTTGGGTTAACTCAAGGGAAATACCTTTAACAACTTTTCTTCCTTTATAAGATTTTTCAATACTTTCTGCACTTAACTTCATATTTCTATTTAATTAGAATTTACAATTATTACTGATATTTTCTTATACTATTAAACATTTTTAAGATCTTGATCTTGTTTGCTTATTACAATTCTTGATATCAATATACTTACTTCGTAGAGAACTAGTATTGGAATACTGACAATGATTTGACTAGCAATATCTGGAGGAGTAATGATAGCAGACAAACTCAATACTATTACCAATGAAATTTTTCTATTTTTTCTTAAAAAACTTGGTGTAACAATACCAACTTTAGTTAAAAAATAAACTATAATGGGAAGCTCAAAAATTATTCCTGAAGCTAAAACAGAAGCTCTTAAAAGACCTATATAACTACTTAAATCGAAATCATTAAATATTTCATTACTTACAGAGTAATTACCTAGAAAGTTTATTGAAAGAGGAGTGACAACATAATACCCAAATAAAACTCCGATGAAAAATAGCATTGAGGCAATAAAAATAAAACCTCTAGCGTTTTTTCGTTCTTTTTCATACAGACCGGGACTAATAAATTTCCAGAATTCAAAAATAATATAAGGGAAAGCTACAATAAAACCAGCAAGAATTGATGTCCAGAGGTGGGCAGAAAACTGACCTGCCATTGTTCTACTTTGAATTCTAAACGGTAACTCTTCTATACAGAAACTATTACCTTGACCAAGAGTTTGTGAAATTGAACAAAACCAGCGATATGTTATAAAGTTTTTTTGCTTGGGACCAAAAAGTAAAACATCAAAAATGAAATCTTTAAATATGAATGCTACAATAGCAACAATTAAGATTGCAATTACTGAGCGTATGAGATGCCAACGTAATTCTTCGAGATGATCCAAAAAGGACATTTCGTCTTTTGGTTGTTCGTTACTCATATTATTTCTGAGACTTTTTTAATAAATATAGTTGAAGTGTAAAAATATCAAAAACAAATGGTATCAAGTATCATTTTTTTATTTATAAGAGATTTCATTCACTAATTATTAGTTTTAGATAGTCTTGTATTTACTTTTAAAATTTGGTATATTACAATTAAAACTGCTCTGAAAATTTAACTTTCAAAAACTTAATGAAAAAGGATGAACTTAAAATCCAATTAAAAAAATATTTCGGTTTTTCCCATTTCAAAGGACTACAAGAATCTGTAATTAGAAATGTATTAAAAAAAGAAAATTCATTCGTTATTATGCCTACTGGTGGTGGAAAATCTCTCTGTTACCAATTACCAGCATTAATCAACGATGGAACTGCTATTGTGGTTTCACCACTTATTGCTTTGATGAAAAATCAAGTGGATGCTATTCGTGGAATTTCTTCCGAAAATGGAATTGCTCATGTTCTGAATTCATCGTTAAATAAGACTGAAACAAGTCAGGTTAAAAATGATATTCGAAATGGAGTCACTAAGTTGCTTTATGTTGCTCCAGAATCACTTTCAAAACAAGAAACAATTGATTTTTTTAAAACAGTCAAAATTTCTTTTTTGGCAATAGATGAAGCTCATTGTATTTCTGAATGGGGGCATGATTTTAGACCAGAATACAGAAACCTTAGAATTATTCTTGATCAATTTGAACAGATTATACCCATAGTAGCCCTGACTGCCACTGCAACTCCTAAAGTTCAAGATGATGTCATGAAAAACTTACGTATTTCTAAAGCCAAAGTATTCAAAGAATCATTTAATAGAGCAAATCTTTACTATGAAGTTAGGCCAAAAACAAATCAAGTTGATTCAGACATTATAAGGTTTGTAAAACAAAATAGTGGAAAATCAGGAATTATATACTGTTTATCCCGAAAGCGTGTTGAAGAATTAGCACAAACTCTTCAGGTAAATGGAATTAATGCTTTACCTTATCATGCTGGTTTGGACTCAAAGTCAAGAGTAAGTCATCAGGATTATTTTTTAAAAGATGATTGTGATATTATTGTAGCTACAATTGCATTTGGAATGGGAATAGATAAACCTGATGTTCGTTTTGTAATACATCACGATATTCCTAAAAGCATAGAGAGTTATTACCAAGAAACTGGTAGGGCAGGACGTGATGGAGGCGAGGGACACTGCCTTGCATTTTACTCATACAAAGACATTGAAAAACTAGAAAAGTTCATGTCAGGAAAACCTTTAGCTGAACAAGAAATAGGCACAGCGCTATTAGATGAAATGGTTTCATATGCTGAAACTTCAATTTCAAGAAGAAAATTTATTCTTCACTATTTCGGAGAGAAGTTTGATAATGAAACAGGAGAAGGTGGTGATATGGATGACAATATGCGTTTTCCTAAATTACAATTTGAAGCTAAAGAAGAATTACAAATATTATTAAACACTGTAATTCAAACTAAAGAAATATATAAATCTAAAGAGTTGGTTAAAACCCTTTTAGGTAAAAAAAATGCTATTATAAAATCTCACAAAACAGATACTTTACCTGTTTTTGGAAGTGGGATAGCAAAAGACTACAACTTTTGGATGGCATTAATAAGGCAGGCTATAGTAATCGGATATTTAGTTAAAGAGATTGAAGCTTATGGTTTAATTCGAATTACATCTCGAGGAAAATCGTATTTAAATCAACCTGAAAGTTTTAAAATGACTGAAGATCACAAGTATGATAAAGATGACATTGAGCTAAATGTTCAAAATAAATCTCAAGTTGTCTTTGATAAAAAATTAATGAGCTTACTAATTAGTTTAAGAAAAAAAGTTGCAAGAATTAACGAAGTTCCACCTTACGCTGTATTTCAAGAAAATTCTTTAGAAGAAATGTGTCTTAAGTTCCCAATATCAAATGAAGAGTTAGTCAATATTAATGGTGTAGGTGAGGGGAAAGCAAAACGTTATGGCAAAAATTTTTTAGAACTTATTAAAAGCTATGTTGATGAAAATGATATTACTCGACCAGACGATTTAATTGTCAAAAGTACTGGTATTAATTCTGCTATTAAACTTTTTTTAATTCAAACAATAGATCGAAAGTTACCTCTTGAGGATATCGCGAATGCAAAGGGAATAACCATGGAAAAACTTATAACAGAAATGGAGACAATTGTTTTTTCTGGTACAAGACTCAATATTGATTATTATCTAGATGAGTTACTTGATGATGATCAAGCTGAAGAATTGTATGATTATTTTATTGAAGCAGAATCTGATTCAATATCTATTGCTGCCGATGCATTTGAAGGAGATTACGAAGAGGAGGAACTTCGTCTATATCGTTTGAAATTTATGAGTGAAATTGCAAATTAAACTTCTTTGATTTATAGGTATTCTTATATTTACCACTAAAATAAAATTAAAATGGAAGGCATATATGCAAAATTTAGTACATCCAGGGGACTAATTATTTTAAAATTGACCTATAAAAAGACACCTGGGACAGTAGGAAATTTTGTTAGTTTAGCGGAGGGAACTCAGAAAAATAATCATAGAATTGCTGGGGAGCCATTTTATGATGGTTTAAAATTTCATCGTGTTATCCCTAATTTTATGATTCAAGGAGGATGCCCTAAAGGGAATGGATCAGGTAGTCCAGGGTATCAGTTTGATGATGAGTTTCACCCTGATTTAAAACATGACCGTGCAGGCACTTTATCTATGGCTAATGCAGGTCCAGGAACAAATGGAAGTCAGTTTTTTATAACTCATGGTCCAACTGATTGGTTAGATCAAAAGCATACGGTTTTTGGATATGTTGTTGAAGGTCAAGAAATTGTAAATAGAATAGCTCAAGGTGATATAATAGAGTCGCTAATCATAGAATATCATAGTGAAGAGGCTAAGAATTGGAATGCACTGGCGGCATTTAGTAAATTTAGTAAAAGTGGTGAAGATCGTGTTAAAGCAGAACTAAAAGCAGCTGATGAAGCTTTAGTTTTGATAACTAGGGGAATGAAGAAAACAGAAAGTGGATTATTTTACAAAATCACTAAAGATGGTGAAGGACCAACCCCAACAAAAGGAAGAAAAGTTTCGGTACATTATAAAGGAACACTTGTAGATGGAACTGTTTTCGATTCATCTTATCAGCGTAATGAGCCAATTGAATTTTCTGTTGGTTTAGGTCAAGTAATTAAAGGGTGGGATGAAGGAATAATGCTTCTGAATAAAGGAGCTATTGCACGTTTTGTAATCCCAAGCAATTTGGGATATGGGAAACAAGGAGCTGGAAAGATTATTCCACCTAATTCAACTTTAATTTTTGAAGTTGAGCTTGTAAGTTTTTAATTTTTTATTTATTCCATTTAATACTGCAACCAATACTTGGGTATTGTGGGTTTGGTGGGGTTATTTTTTGTAGCATTAGCTCTGAAGCTTTTGACAAGTCAAATCCTGTTATTGGGATCTTATTCCCTGGTCTTGATTCATCATAGCGACCACGATAGTACAATTTTAATTTATCATTAAATAGATAAAAATCAGGAGTACAAGCAGCTTTATAACTTATCGCTACATTTTGGCTTTGATCGTATAAGTATGGAAAAGAAAATTTTTTTAAAAAAGCTAAGTTTTTCATTTCTTTTGGGCCATCTTGTGGATGAGTCTTTATGCTATTACTTGATATAGCTACTGTAGAAATACCCCTTTCTGAAAAATCTTTTGCTGTCTTAATAATATCGTCTAAGAGATGTATAACATATGGACAATGGTTACAAATAAAAATAATTAAGGTGCCGTTTTTACCTTTAATATTTTTTAATTGTTCCATTTTGCCATTTACAACATTAAGCAAAGAAAATTGGGGTGATTCGGTTCCCAAGGGGAGCATAAAGGATTCAGTAAGAGCCATACATTAAAATTACAAAACTGAATTTAAATGTATTATTTTTGTTGACAAATCAAAATATAGTATGATCGATTACCCTACTTTTCAAAAACTTGATTTCCGAATAGGAACAATTTTAAATGCAACAGATTTTCAAAAGGCTAAAAAACCTGCATATCAATTAGAAATTGATTTTGGACCCCTAGGTATCCTAAAGTCTTCTGCTCAAATAACAAAGAAATACAATCTAAAAGATCTTCTGGGTAGGCAAATCGTTGCTGTAATTAATATTGGAACAAGAAAAATTGCTGACTTTGAAAGTCAATGCCTGGTTTTAGGTGCTACTGAAAATAATAAAGTAGTTCTATTAGCCCCTGATTCAAGAGTCCCAAATGGAAGTCAAGTTCTTTAATGACATCATCAACTTATAAATAGTAAAACAAGAAAACCTCTTTTTAAAAAAAAATTAAAAGGATTATCCAGAACTTGTATTAATATTATTTGTAGAGTAATTTTTCTGGTGGCGTTCACTTATAACTTCTTGTCCTCTGTTATCAAAAATATACATCATGGCTTCATTTAAAAAATTTGAAAAATTTTCAAAATCTTCTTTATAAAGGTATATTTTATGCTTTTTGTAATAATATGATCCGTCTTCGTTTGTAAATTTTTTACTTTCTGTTATGGTTAAATAGTAATCACTTGCTTTTGTTTCTCTGACGTCAAAAAAATAAGTTCTTCTTCCTGCACGAAGTACTTTTGTGAAAATTTCATCTTGATTATCTTCTATATTATTTAACATTTTATTTGATGTTGTTAATTTTACTTGACAATTTTATTAAAAAAAATATTTAAAACAAATTATTTTACACTGTCAGTTTGTTGTTTTTTAAATAATTCTTTATAGTAGCCCTCAGTATTAATTAAATCAAGGTGTTTCCCTTGTTGAACAATTTCACCATTTTCAAAAACAATAATTTGATCTGCGTGTTTTAATGATGAAATTTTATGACTCACTATAAGAGTAGTTTTATTTTTTAAAACATCTTTTAGGTTTTTTAATATTTCTTCTTCAGTATCACTGTCTACTGCAGAAAGACAATCATCTAACAATAATATTTTAGAGTTTTTTATAAATGCACGTGCAATTGCAATACGTTGAATTTGTCCGCCCGAAAGAGTAACACCGCGTTCTCCTAATAAAGTCTTATAACCCTTTTTAAAACTCATTATATTTTCGTGTACAGCAGCTTTTTTACTTGCATCAATGATTTCTTCTAAATCAGCTTTTGGTGATCCAAAGCGAATATTATTTTCAATACTTTCTGAAAAGAGGAATGCATTTTGTGGAACATAACCAATGCTTTCCCTGATTTGATTAAGTGTATATTGTTTTATGTCTATTCCATCAAGACTTATACTTCCTTCGGATGGCTCATAAAGCCTTGAAATTAAATCTAACATAGTTGATTTTCCTGATCCAATTTTTCCAATAATTCCCAAAGTAGTTCCTGCATTTATTTTCAGATTAATTTTTCTTAGTGATTTAATTTGAGTTTCAGGATAAAAAAGAGATACATTATTAAATTCAATCTGACCTTTTATATTTTTATTTACTCCCTTTCCATCTTTGATTTCAGGATTTTCTTTTAAAAAATGATTAATCCTTTTTTGCGATGCCTCTGCTTGTTGGACAATTGAAGTTATCCAACCTACAACGGCAACTGGCCATGTAAGCATATTGACATAAATTATAAATTCAGCAAGGACTCCTATTTCAATTTCATTGTTAATATATTGGTTTCCGCCAATATAAATTACTATTAGATTGCTAAAACCAATCAATAATATCATAAGTGGAAAAAACCAGGCTTGTACTTTTACCAAAGACATATTTTTTTTATAGCTTTCAACTGCTAATTCATCAAACCTTCTGTTAATTTCTAATTGAAGATTATATGATTTAATTACAGCAATTCCACTAAAACTTTCTTGAGCAATAGAAGCCATATTTGATAAAACTTCTTGAACTAAGGTGCTCTTTTTATTAATAATACGACTCAATTTATATATCGTGTAAGATAAGATAGGAAGTGGTAGAACTGTATATAAAGTTAGAATTGGAGCAATACTAATCATATATGATATCACAATTATAAAAAGTGAAATAGTATTAATACTATACATAAAGGCAGGCCCCACATACATTCTTACTTTTCCAACATCTTCGCTAATCCGGTTCATAAGATCTCCTGTTCTGTTATTTTTGTAGAATCGTTGAGTCAATTTTTGATAATGCCAGAAGATTTCATTTTTTAAGTCAAATTCAATAAACCTTGAGACATTGATTATTGTTTGACGCATTAAAAAAGTAAAAAATCCAGAAATTAAAGTAGCTCCTATAATAATTAGAATGTTAATTAATAAAATGTATTTTATTGATTCGAATTCTGGGTTGTCTGATTTAAGATATTTCTCCACTGCTGTTAATGAGTTTCCAATTAAACGTGGTGCGAAGAGTGAAAAAATTCTTGCAATGACAGTTATTAAAAATCCCAGTAAGAGTTTCGTACGATACTTGTAAAAGTATTTGTTAAGGTATTGAAGAGCTTTCATGAAACATTTAAAGGTAAGCAAATGCAATTGCATAGATTAATTAAGATTAAAACTTTTTAAAACTTTAAATTGTTTGTCAATATTATTCATTTAATATTGTAAATTAAAAGTTCTAATACATGCTAACACGTCGACATATTCGAATTAAGGTTATGCAGTCTTTTTATTCTTATTCAATAGGTAAGAAAAAAAAACTTGAGGATGAAATCGTTTTTTTTAGAGAAAGTGTTACTCAAACATATCATTTATACTTTTTAATCCTAGCACTTTTGAAATCAATAAAGACGTATGTTGATGACCAGCTTCTTGCTTATAGAAAAAACCAAATCCAAAAAGATGGCAAATATCTAAAATTCGAGCATTTATCAAAAAATCGTTTTCTCGAGTTTATTAAACAACATGATCATTTACAAAAACAATTAGAAAATAAAAAATTCATACGTTGGGATTTAGAGTTTGTTTTTATGAAAGACTTGGTGGAAAAGATTATCTCTCAAAAAACATTTGATAATTATCTTCAAAAAGAAAAACCTTCAGAATTAGAAGATCTTCATTGGTTGATAAAATGTTTTAAAAATACAATTGCGACCTCTCCTTATCTCTACGAATATTTAGAGGATCATAATTTAACGTGGATTGATGATTTGCCTGTTATTAATACTTTTGTTTTAAAAACACTAAAAAAACTTAATTTGAAGAATTCAAAAACTCTAAAATTTCCAAAATTAGAAGATAGTTATGAAGATTTAAAGTTTGGGACTGATCTTTTGAAAAAATCGATTTTAAAAGAAAAAGAATTATTAAATGAACTTAAAGGAAAAACACCAAATTGGGATGCAGGAAGAATAGCAAGTTTGGATCTAGTTATACTGAAAATTGCAATTACTGAAATACTATTTTTCCCAAATATTCCTTCGAAAGTCAGCATAAACGAATACCTAGAAATTGCAAAAGATTATTCAACACCCAATAGCAATAATTTTATTAATGGAGTACTAGATAAATTAGTTCGAGAATTTATTGATGATAAACGAATGATCAAGGTAGGAAGAGGCTTGTTGTAATAACTTTTTTTGCTATTTTTGACAATATTTAACATAATAAAAATGAAAAAATTATTAATCGTTTGTATTGCCATTTCTCTTAGTACTTTTAATGGTTGTAAAGATAATGGTGCAAAAAAGATAAACAATTCGAATTCAAATACCTCATCAACTCCAGCTGATGCTTCAGCCGGACCAGTTATGACATTTGATAAAAGTTCTCATGACTTTGGAATAATTAATGAGGGAGATAAAGTAACCACAAAATTTTCTTTCACAAATACAGGTAATTCCGACCTAATAATCGTTGATGCTAGAGGGAGTTGTGGATGTACAGTACCTGAGTATCCAAAAAATACTCCTATCGCACCGGGTCAATCCCAAACTATTACAGTTAATTTTGATTCAAGTAACAAGCCAGGTATCCAACAGAAATCGGTAACCCTTTCAGCTAATACATCTTCAGGAAGAGAAATGCTAAGAATTAAAGCAAATGTAACTCCTGATCCAGTAAAACAAAAACAAAGAGACGATCAAGCTAAAGCTCGTCAACAAAACTAAATATATAAATTAATGTCAGAGAGTTTATCAGGACAGCTTCCCTTCTTACTGTTGATGTTAGTTGTTTTTTTCTTTTTTATCATTTTACCACAGCAGCGTCGACAAAAGAAAGAAAAAAATTTTATGAATTCTATCAAAAAAGGAGACCGTATTATCACGAAAAGTGGTTTACACGCGAAGATTATGGATTTAAATGACAAGGATAATACTTGTATTATAGAAACACCTGCTGGAAAGCTAAAAATTGAGCGTTCAGCAATTTCTTTAGAAATGAGTTCCAAATTAAACGCTCCTCCCTTGAAGAAATAACTTAATTTTACCCCGCATATTAGCGGGTTTTTTTTTATTCTTATGTACTTAATTATCAAACGCTTATTGTTTTTATTCGACCCTGAGTGGATTCATCATATCGTTTTCAAGTCTATTAAAATTGTAAATAAAATTCCAGGGGTTAGTAGTTTATTAAGTTCAATTTATGTTTTGAAAGATAAACGTTTAGAACAAAAACTTTTTGGTTTGAACTTTCCAAATCCTGTTGGACTTGCAGCCGGTTTTGATAAAGACGCAAAACTCTTCAATGAGCTATCAAGATTTGGTTTTGGATTTATAGAAATAGGAACACTAACTCCCAAGCCTCAAGATGGAAATTCCAAAAAAAGAATGTTTCGCTTGCCAGAAGACGAGGGACTCATTAATCGATTGGGTTTTAATAACGAAGGAGTAGAAGCTGCAGTTAGAAGATTAAAAAAAAACAAAGGAGTTTTAATTGGTGGAAATATTGGAAAAAATAAAATTACTTCTAATAAAGAGGCAGTTAATGATTATATTTTCTGCTTTAATAACCTCTTTGAATATGTTGATTACTTTGTAGTAAATGTAAGTTCTCCAAATACTCCTAACCTTAGAGCTCTACAAGATAAGGAACCATTGATAAACCTTTTATCAACTTTAAAAGACCTTAACAATAAAAAGCTAATTCCTAAACCAATTTTATTAAAAATAGCTCCTGATTTGACTGAAGATCAACTTATAGATATAGTAGAAATAGTTAAATCAACAAAAATTGATGGTGTAATAGCAACAAATACCACAATAAGGAGAAAGAATTTAATGTCCTCTAATAGAGAGGAATTAGGGGGATTAAGTGGAAGACCTCTAAAGGATATGAGTACTGAAGTTATTCGTTTTTTAGCTCAAAAAAGTAATCATGCTTTTCCCATAATTGGTGTAGGGGGGGTACACAAACCAGAAGATGCAATTGAAAAGTTGAATGCTGGAGCTTCTTTAGTACAACTTTACACTGGGTTTGTTTATGAAGGGCCGGGCATAGTAAAACGAATAAACAAGGCTTTATTGACCAGTAAACTATTTAATTAGAGCTCTCAAAATATTTTAGTCAAAGTAACTAAAAGACTCTCCATCCTTAATTGTAAGTAGGGTTTCATAAATCAATTTTATTACATTTTCTACATCTTTTTTGTGTACCATTTCAACCGTTGTATGCATATAACGTAATGGAAGAGATATTAGAGCCGATGCAACACCACCATTACTATAGGCAAAGGCATCTGTGTCAGTACCTGTAAAACGAGATGAGGCAAGGCGTTGAAAGGGAATTTTATTTTTTTCAGCGGTTTCAATAACTCGTTCTCTCAAATTATTTTGAACAGCTGGTGCATAAGAAATTACAGGTCCTTTACCGATTTCAGTATGCCCTTCTGTTTTCTTATTAATCATAGGGGTAGTAGTATCGTGGCAGACATCAGTAATAAGGGCTAAATTTGGTTTTAGTGTCTGAGTAATCATCTCTGCACCCCTTAAGCCTACTTCTTCCTGAACAGAGTTTGTTATATACAATCCAAATGGAAGTTTGATATTGTTTTCGGAAAGTAAACGTGCTACCTGGGCTATCATAAAACCGCCTGCACGATTATCTATTGCACGGCAGATAAATTTATCTTTATTAAGTAATTTAAAGGTATCAGGGTAGGTTATAACACAACCTACATGAACTCCCATTTTTTCAACTTCATCCTTATTTTTTGCACCAATATCTATAAAAATATTATCGAGTTTGGGTATTTCCTCCTTTCCATTTTTACGGGTGTGTATTGCAGGCCAGCCAAAAACACCTTGAATTATTCCTTTTTTAGTATGAATGTTAACCCATTTAGACGGTGCTATCTGGTGATCACTTCCACCATTACGTATAACATAGATGAGACCGTTTTCAGTTATATAATTAACATACCAAGAAATCTCATCAGAATGCCCCTCGATTACAACCTTATAGTTTGCCTTGGGATTAATTACTCCAACAGCAGTTCCATAAATATCGGTTATAAATTCATCAATATATGGCCTCAAATAGTCCATCCAAATTTTTTGACCACTACTTTCGTATCCTGTAGGTGACGCATTATTTAAATAATTTTCTAAAAACGAGATTGATTTTTTATTTAAAATACTCATAAATATTGTGTTGAAATTTATTGAATTCAAAAGTAAGAATATTCCCTTATAAATTAGTGCGCCATAAAATATTTGTATTTTTGATATTCAAAATATTATAAAAAACAACCTTAATTCAATTCAAACATTAAATTTTAATATTATAACTAAAAAAGTTGTTTTCTTTTTTCTTTTAATCATTCCAACCTTGTCTTTTTCTCAAATAGAAGCTCCGGACAACTTTAATGGTGAGATGCTTTATAAGTTTGAAACAGATTCTATTCCTCAATCTGGAATTAGGCTTAAGGAAGTTGTTCTTTTTCAACCGTTAAGATTTAAAAGTTTAAACGATCTTAGAGATTACATAATTTTAAGAAACAGAACACTTCGAGTATATCCCTATGCAAAATTAGCTTCAGATAGGCTAGATACTTTAAGTAAACGTCTAAAGCAAATTAAAAGTAAGAGAAACAGGAAGACTTATATAAAGCGTATTGAAAAATTCATATATGATGAATTCGAAGAAGAATTAAAAAAGCTTTCTAAGTCTCAGGGAAGAATTTTAATTAAATTAGTTCATAGGCAAACAGGTGAAACTACACATACTTTAATAAAGGAATTACGAAATGGATGGCGGGCATTTATTTATCAAACAACAGCCTCTTTATTCAAGCTGTCTTTAAAGGATATTTATGATCCTGAAACAGTTTATGAAGACTTCTTAATTGAAGATATTTTACAACGAGCTTACGGTGATGGGCTCATTGATTTGGACCCCACGGCCTTAACCTATGATTTAGATTCACTTTATACTCTTTGGAAGGCTCCTAAAACACCACTACAAGAATAATACAATAAAATTATATAAAAATCTTAATTAGCATCTTAAAAGAGATTTAGAAAAAACTTATAATATCTATAACCTAGGGTAAGAATTGTTTTTCACAAAAGAGTAATTTATTTCTTTTTTTGCGAAAGCTCTTTTTTACCTGTATCAAAATCTTTCGTTATAACAAATCGATCATATTCCTCTCCTATTGCGGTGTAAGCAACATATATCAACCTGTCTTCATCTATTTCTATAACTTGAAAGAATTGAATTTGTTCAGCAGAATTATCGAGTTCGTATCCTTGTTTTGAGTAACTTTCAATAGATTTTTTATCCAATGAATACTGTTTAGGACCACTAACAGAAGTAACATAAACTGTTCCAAGCTTTTCAGAGTCTTTATCAGCTGAAATTTTAGGGACATGTCCCCTAGCGTATGTGTGATCATGGCCATTTAGTACTAAATCAACATTATATTTATCAAATAAAGGTTTCCAATTTTTTCGACCATAAATGAAGTCTCGTCCTTCGGCAGGTGAAAATATAGAATGGTGACATGTAATAATATTCCATTTCGCATTTGATGTTTTCAATTGTTTTTCAACATATTCACTTTGCTCATTAAGCATTATATTCGAATTTAAAACAATAACTCTAATACCTTGATAATCCACAGTATAAACTGTTTCTTGCAATTTTGGATCCAACTCCTCTTCAATTGGTAAATTAAATTGCGGTTTCCATTGAATCGCAAGCTTTCTGTCATCACCTTTAACTAATGGATGAAATTCATGGTTTCCGACTACTGGAATTGCAGTCCATTGGCTATGAATAAATCCCCCTGCTTTATACCATTGAGCCCATTCATAATCTCGATGAGCAGAATTAATAAGGTCGCCTGCATGAATTACGAAAGACGCGTCAGGAGCTTTTTGATAAGCCATACGTATAACACGAGACCAATGAGACAATACATTATTTTGTGCATCTCCAAAATATACAAATTTGGTTGGTGCATACTCTTTTTTCGCAGTTTTAAAATGTATCCATTCAGACCAATGTTTGGAACCATTTCCAACCCTATATGCATAGAGTTTATCTGGTTCTAATTGATCAAATATAACACTATGGTAATTAACCTTTAAAGAATTATTTCCTTTATAAAGTCCTAAATCGAATGGCTCGGTTAATGCTGGATACATTTTTGTATTGGCAATAAAATTTGAATTTTCGGTTGCTTTTGCAATCTGAGCAAAACTGTATTTTATACTTGTATCTGTTCGCCACGTAATTGCTCTTGATGTAGATGGATTTCCATTAAATGTGAGTATTATTCGGTCTGGGTTTTTACTTGGAATTTCCCAATGATTAAGACCTTTATGTTTGTGATGATGCTGGGCATTTAAAATTACAATGGAAAATATAATGGTAGCAATTACAGGCGATTTCATATAAATTTATTTTTTACAATATAATTAAATAAAGTATT
>CENP01238481.1_pt1 | contig 62437 bp, 55 predicted proteins | sample 361281 | NCBI WGS metagenome assembly CENP01 (sample SAMEA2591122, study PRJEB7988) | marine metagenome | biome: marine biome (ENVO:00000447); feature: deep chlorophyll maximum layer (ENVO:xxxxxxxx); material: saline water (ENVO:00002010), including plankton (ENVO:xxxxxxxx) | depth 70 m
ACAGATTAGCAATCTGCTCCATTACCACTCTGGCACCTCTCCAATACCTATATGGTACTAATTAAAATGCGGTTGCAAATTTAGTTTTTCATTATCAACAACGCAACAATAAGATGATTTTTTTATACTGGTCTATTAGGATATTCTACTCTAACGTGATAGATGTTCTTTAATTTGCCCTTTAATATAGACTTAATTACAGAGATATTTTTAAAAGTTAATTCACAATCAGAAAACTGATTGCCATCAATTTGGCTATCAATTATTTTTTCAACATAGGAGTTAATCTTTTCAGCGTTTGGCTTTTCTAAACTTTTTGTTGCAGCTTCAACAGAATCACACATCATTACAATTGCCATTTCTTTACTAAAAGGCTTTGGTCCAGGATAACTAAACTCCTTTTTATTTACTGATCTATCTTGTTTAATTTCTTTATTATAAAAATATGAAATAAGGTTAGTTCCATGATGTGTTCTAATGAAATCAATTATTCTTTCTGGTAAACCGTGATTTTTTGCAATCTTTACTCCATTTGTTACATGGGATTTTATAACTTCAACACTTTGCTTTGATGATATTTGGTCATGTAAATTTTGTCCAGATAATTGGTTTTCTGAAAAATATGAAGGATTTTTAATCTTTCCGATATCATGATGTAATGCCCCCACTCTAGCCAATAATGCATTTGCATTTATTTTACTGGCACAGGTTTCTGCCAAGTTTGCTACGTTAAGTGAATGATGGAATGTTCCTGGAGCTTTATTTGACAACTCCTTTAGTAAATTTGAGTTAGTATCCGAGAGCTCAAGTAAAGAAACATCAGAAACTAATGAAAATAACTTTTCATATATGTAGATCAAAGGATATATGAATAGAGTAAGTAATCCACATATCACAAATAGAATAAAATTAAATATCTCTAAACTTTCAATATTTCCTTCGTGAATAACATAGAATGAAAAATATGCAAGCATATACACTAGAGTAATTTGTGCAACAGCAATAAATAAATTTGCCCGCTTATAAATATTGTCTGAGGTTAAAATTGTTACAACTCCAGCGATAATATTTAAAAAGATAAATTCATAACTATTAGGAACTATGAAGCCTAATAACATAATTGTAACTGAATGAATAAAAAATGCAATTCTTGAATCAAAGAAAGCCTTGAATAATAATGGAATAATACAAAGGGGTATAATATAAATATATGTCGAGTTTAGATTAACAACCCAATTTGTTAGAAGAATTATAAGTGTTATATTAAAGTAGACAAAAGCTATTTTATTATTATTTTCATAGATGTCTCTTTCAAACTTTCTTATAAATAAAACAATCATTAGTAAAGAGAGTATTACTAATAAGGAATAAGCTAAAAGAATTAAATAATAGTCAGAAAATAGCTTGTCATTTACTTCATATTCTTGTTTTAGTGAATTTAAAATAACCAGCTTCTCCCCCTCAATAACCTCCCCTTTTGATATAATTAAGGTTTCCTTTTCGACAAAGCCACGATTGGGCGAAATATTGGAAATAGATTCTTCATAGGATTCATTCGTAAGTCTTTCATTCAAAATCAAATTGGGTTTAATTACCTCAAAAATTATTGATATGATTTGAGAAGAATATTTTTCATAATTATTTGCGATAATTTGATTATTTACATAAAACAATAAGTTTTCAGGCTTTATAAGTGATGAAAAGGAAGTTTTTTTAACTAATCTATTGTCATTTAAGATGGATACCTTTTGAGATTCTTTAAAATCATAGTTTTCTTCTATAAATCCAACAGAGTAAATGTCGTTTAAAACCAATATTGATTGCTCTAGTATTCTCTTTTTTAGTTTGTTAGAATAATTAGCAAGTATTGAATCATTAAGAAAAGAGTCATTTATGTAAATATTAGACCTGACACTCTTTAAAAAAACAGAGGTGTCTTGACTAAAAAATACAGGGGATACTAATTTTGCATTTTCAATTTCTTTATTTATCTCAGAATCAGATTTTTTTATAGCAAAATCAAAGGGTGCATATAAGTTTTCAGATTGCCAGGGTCTACCATTTTCAAAACTGTATTTGAATTTTCCACTTTTGGGAAAGAAATAAATTATTAATAGTGCTGATATTAAAAAAAGAGAAATTCGAAATAATCTCTTAAATCCTTTGTTAATTTTATTGAAAAGTTTTGCCATAGAATCTGATATAAATTTACTAAATATTTAAAACTACTTGTTGATATTTTATTTATTAACTTTAATCATGCTAAATAATGTTGTTATAGTTAGTGCTAAAAGAACACCAATTGGTAATTTTCGTGGCAAATTATCTTCGCTAAGTGCTGTTGAAATTGGTTCTATCGTATTAAAAAATGTAATTGATTCTGTAAAACTTAATCCTGGTTTAATTGATGAATTAATTATTGGACATGCACTACAAGCAGGTTGTGGTCAAGCACCTGCCAAACAATTAGCATTCAAATCTGGTATTGATATGAAAACTCCATGTACTTCCATAAATAAGGTTTGTTCATCAGGAATAAAGGCAGTTAGTTTAGCGGCACAATCGATAGAGCTAGGTATTAATGAAATTGTTGTCACAGGCGGTATTGAAAGTATGAGTCAAACACCTTATTACCTTAAAAGTAAAAACTTGGAAAAAATTGAAGAGAGCCATATCACTAATGGTTTATTCTATGATGGTTTAACAGATTTTAAAGAAAATGCTTCTATGGGCGTTTTAGCAGAAATATGTGCAAAAAAATATAATATCTCTAGAGAAATGCAAGATGAATATACTAATGAGTCATTTATAAAAACCATGGAAGGTTATAAAAAAGAATATGTAAAAAGGAATATTATAAAAATTAGCACATCTAATTCTTTTGGAAAATCAGTTTTTTTAGAAAAAGATGAGAACTTAAGTAAGTATAACCCTGATAAAATTAAAGAATTAAGGCCTGTGTTTGATTCAAATGGGACAATTACTGCTGCAAATTCATCGCCAATAAGTGATGGGGCTTCAATGCTTATTCTTATGAGTAAAAAGAAAGCTAAAGAATTAAAAATTAATCCAATAGCTGAAATCAAAGCATTCAAAGATTCCTCTAATAATCCCAAATGGTTTACTACTTCTCCATCGAAATCAATTAATGAGCTACTTTCAATTACAAATAAAAAAATTAACGATATTGATTTATTTGAAATTAACGAAGCTTTTGCAACAGTTACTTTAGCTAACATGAAAATATTAGGCTTGAAAAGAGATATAACAAATATTTATGGAGGAGCAGTTGCAATGGGGCATCCTCTGGGATGTTCTGGTGCTAGGATTATTTCCACATTAACACATAATTTAATTCAAGAAGAAAAATCAATAGGAATAGCTTCTATTTGTAATGGTGGTGGTGGATCAACATCAGTGATGATAAATACCATTTAATGAAATTTGGGATTTGTAATATTAGTATTGTTCCTTTGAGAAAGGAAAAATCTCAAAAATCAGAAATGATTTCTCAATTATTATATGGAGAAACTTTTGAAATTTTAGAATTATCAAATAACTGGTCTCATATTAAAATGAATTTTGATAATTATGAAGGATGGATAAAAAACAATCAATATCTTATAATTGATCACAAAGAATTTAAAAAAACAGATAAATCTATTTATTGTTCAGATTTAGTTGAATTTGTTGAGAGTTCTAACAAAAAATTAAAAACAATTGTAATGGGATCTAATGTATCAAATGCTGGAATTTTGAATGATAAATTTGAAGGAAATTTTAGTAATAGTAGAAAGATAAAGGAAGAAGCGGTTAAAATTGCATTGTTATTAATTAATACACCGTATTTGTGGGGAGGAAGAAGTCCGTTTGGTATTGATTGTTCCGGTTTGTCTCAATTAGCCTACAAAATGATTGGGGTAAATCTTCCTAGAGATGCTAAAGATCAGGCAAAAATTGGATCTACACTAAGTTTTATAGATGAGTCTCAAGCTGGAGACTTGGCATTTTTTCATGACCAAGATGATAAAATTGTACACGTGGGTATAATACTCAAAAACAATTATATAATACATGCATTTGGGAAAGTTAGAATTGATAGGCTTGACCAGACGGGAATTTACAATAATGAGCTAAATACTCATACACACAAATTAAGATTCATAAAAAAAATAATTTAATAAAAAATATTAAAATGTTTGAAGCAGATCTTTATATTTTTTAGCTTCATCTGAGTTACCTAATTGCTCATAAATATTTCTTAGAGTTTTAATACAGTCAATATTGTTAGGATCTAATTCATAAACTTTTTCCAGGTAGGGAATAGCACTTTTAAACAAGTCTTCTCTTATTAATTTTAATTCATCATATCGATTATAATCAGCAGTTGACATGCCTAATGAATTCATTTCTTCAATTATGGGTTCGTCTTTTTCTAGAATTAATGCTGCTGCATTTAAATATGCTTTAGTGTAAGAAGGATCAAGCTGAATAGCTTTGCTGTAATATTCTAAAGCTAAATCTATATTTCCTTTATCTGCATTGACAACACCTAAATTGAAAACTAAGTCAGTATTTTCAGGATTTATTTCCAATGCTTTTGTTATAAGCTTCTCATAAGATTCCACATCACCCTGTTCCCATCGAATATTTGACTCTAAAAGAATCAAATTAATATTATTTGGATCAATCTTTTTTGATAATTCAATATATTTCAATGAATTTTCAAAGTCTTTTTTATCTCTGTAAATTGCGGCAATTGTCCTTAAAATTATATCTTTTTCTGATTTACCTAATTCATCTCTTGGCTTTTCATGAGTTTTAATAACATTTAGAGAAAAATCTCTTGATTCAGAATCTTGAAATCTTTGTTCGTCACCACTTTCTTTGTCAATTGCATAATATGTCATTGAAATTCCGGTATAATTCAAATCTACTAACTCAAGATAAAAATCAAGCGCTTCCTCAAAATTATTTGCTTGATTTGCTACTAGTGCTGCATTTCTTAAGTAAAGTGTATCTCTTGATGAAACTCTGTAAGCTAATTCAAAGTTTTTATATGATTTTTCAAAGAGCTTTTCATCCAAATAATTGTTTCCATTGGAAATAAAATTATTTAGCATATCTATTTTTAGTTTATTAATTCTAGTGGTATAATAATTATTTCCACCAATTTCAATACTAATGGATTTATTTAAACTGTTAATACTAGATTTAGTTTCTGTATATGTGCTATTACCATTTTGATATAATGCCAAACCCTTCAAATAGTAAAACTTAGCTAATGTTTTTTTATCGTTAGTGGGAATTTTTTCTGCTATAATATTTAAATCACTTAAAGCTAACGTGAAGTTTTCACTCTTTATAAGTTTTTCAATAATTTTCAACTCTTTTTTCTGTCCATTAATTTGAAAAGATACTAACAATAATAAAAGTGCTATTATTTTTTTCATTTTACTCAGTTTGATTGTTTTGTTCAATTTCATCAATTTGATCTACTTCTTCATCTTGGCTGTCTTCATGTGCTACTTTAGCAACAGCAGCAATTGAATCTCCGTCTTTAATATTAATTAATTTAACTCCTTGTGTAGCTCTTCCCATAACTCTTAGGTTTTCAACTGCCATTCTTATTGCTATACCAGATTTATTAATAATCATTAATCCATTTGAGTCATCAACATTTTTGATGGCTACTAAATCACCAGTTTTTTCTGTAATTGAAATTGTTTTGACTCCTTTACCGCCACGGTTAGTAAGTCTGTAGTCTTCAAGTTTTGATCTTTTACCATATCCGTTAGATGAAACCACAAGGATATTACTTTCCATATCGTTAACAGAAACCATTCCAATGACCTCATCTTTATCATGTTGAAGCCTTATACCTCTAACTCCAGAGGCATTTCTACCCATAGGTCGTGTTTTAGCCTCTTCAAATCTGATTGCTTTTCCTGATTTTAGAGCCAACATTACTTGGCTATTACCATCTGTAAGCTTCGCTTCTAAAAGTTCGTCTTCTACTTTGATTGTAATAGCATTTATTCCATTAACTCTAGGTCTCGAATATTGTTCAAGAGATGTTTTTTTAACTTGACCTTTTTTCGTTACCATTATTACAAAGTGATTGTTGATATAATCTTCATCTTTGAGGTCTTTTGTACAAATAAAAGCTTTTACCTTATCATCTTGCTCAATATTTATTAGATTTTGAATTGCCCTGCCTTTAGCAGTTCTGCCCCCTTCAGGAATTTCATAAACACGCATCCAAAAACACTTTCCTTTTTGGGTAAAGAAAAGCATATACTGATGATTACTTCCAACAAATAAGTCTTGTAGAAAATCTTCATTCCTTGTTGTAGATGCTTTTTGACCAACTCCACCTCTGTTTTGAATTTTATATTCTGTTAACGATGTTCTTTTAATATAACCAGCGTGTGATATGGTTATTAAAACCTTTTCATCAGGTATCATGTCTTCAATGGAGAGGTCACCACCAGAGTATTCTATAATTGATCTTCTTTCATCTCCGTATTTTTCTCTGATTTCAATTAGTTCATCTGAAATTATTTTCATTCTAAGATCTTCATTTGATAAAATATTATTTAAATCTTTTATAAGTTTCTTAATCTCTTCAAATTCTCCTCTAAGTTTATCTTGCTCTAGGCCAGTTAATTGACGTAACCTCATTTCAACAATAGCTTTAGACTGAATTTCGGAAAGATTATATTTCTTTATTAAATTTGCTTTTGCATTATCAGCATTTTCTGAAGCCTTAATAATTTCTATTACTTCATCTATATTGTCTGATGCAATAATTAATCCCTCCAAAATATGACATCTGTCCTCTGCTTTTTTTAATTCGAAGTTGGTTCTTCGAACAACTACATCATGTCTATGATCAACAAAGTGTTTTATTTTGTCCTTTAGATTTAACATTTGTGGGCGACCCTTTACAAGTGCAATACTATTTACACTAAAAGAAGATTGTAATGGACTGTATTTATAAAGTTTATTTAAAACGATATTAGGGATAGCATCTCTTTTTAATACAAATACTATTCTCATTCCATTTCTATCAGACTCGTCTCTAATTGTAGAAATCCCATCAAGTTTTTTATCGTTGACTAAGTCAGCTATTTTTTTTATCATATCAGCTTTATTAACCTGATAAGGGATTTCTGTTACAATAATGGATTCTTTTCCATCAACCTCCTCAATTTCAGCTTTACCTCTTAGTACAATTTTACCTCTGCCAGTGTGAAAAGCATCTTTTACTCCTTCATATCCATGGATTGTACCTCCAGTTGGGAAATCTGGAGCTTTCACAAATTCCATCAAACCATCAATATCAATTGAATTATTTTTAATGTATTCTAAAGTTCCGTTAATAACTTCAGTTAAATTATGTGGAGGAATATTTGTTGCCATTCCCACAGCAATTCCGGAGGCTCCATTTACAAGAAGTGCTGGAATTTTTGTTGGGAGAACAGTAGGTTCTTTAAGGGTATCATCAAAATTTAATTTATAATCAACAGTTTCTTTGTCAATATCAGAGAGCATTTCTTCTGAAATTTTTTGCATTCTAGCTTCCGTATAACGCATAGCTGCAGGACTATCACCATCTACAGATCCAAAATTACCTTGTCCATCAACGAGCATATACCTCAAACTCCAGTTTTGAGCCATTCTTACCATAGTATCATAAATAGCTGAATCACCATGGGGATGATATTTACCCATTACTTCACCAACTATTCTAGCAGATTTTTTGTGAGCAGAAGAGGATTTAACTCCTAAATCATGCATACCATAAAGAACTCTTCTGTGTACGGGTTTTAATCCATCTCTGACGTCTGGTAAAGCTCTAGAAACAATAACTGACATTGAATAATCAATGTAAGCAGATTTCATTTCATCTTCGATGTTTATAGGGATTAATTTTTCTCCATTATCCATGTCGTAAAAGGTTGGTTTATATGATTAAACATGATCAATTACAAATATAATAATATGCTAAATCATTTACGGTTAATAAAAAGCTTTTAAATACAATTTTATTAACAATCATAACCAATATAATTTCTTTAATATGTTGCTTTAAATAATGATTATAGTTATTTTTATAATCTACTTTTAATTATGGATGATAATTTTTCTCAAAGAGTAAAAGATGTTATAACATTTAGTAAAGAGGAAGCTCTTAGGCTTGGTCATGATTTTATTGGAACTGAACATCTTGTTTTAGGAATATTAAGAAATGATGAAGGGAAAGCAATTGATATTCTAAATTACATTGGTATTGAGTTAAATGAGCTTAGAAGAAAAATTGAATCTCTTAATCCTGTCAATTTTGATTCTCAAAGTAAAGATTTAGCAAACAAAAAAAATTTACATTTAACAAGACAAGCTGAGAGAGCTTTAAAAACAACATTTTTAGAAGCCAAGTTATTTCAAAGTTCAATTATAAATACCGCACATCTCTTACTATGTATTTTAAGAAATGAGAACGACCCTACTACAAAGGTTTTCAATAAAATGAGCATAAATTACAATCATATCAAAGATGAGTATAAATCCTTGATTGATCGTGATGACTCGTCTTATGATGTCCAAGATGGAATTGAAGAAGAAAAGCAATCATTTGAAACCACTACCCCATCAAATAAAAAAATATCCAAGAAAAAAACCAAAACACCTGTTTTGGATAATTTTGGTAAAGATTTAACATCACTTGCTGAAAAAGACGAATTAGATCCAATTATTGGAAGAAATAATGAAATTCAGAGAGTATCGCAAATTTTAAGTAGAAGAAAGAAAAATAATCCAATATTGATTGGTGAACCTGGTGTTGGTAAATCTGCTATTGCTGAAGGTTTAGCTATAAGAATCATTAATAAAAAAGTTTCTAGAATTCTGTTTAATAAAAGGATTATTTCATTAGACCTTGCAAGTTTAGTTGCTGGAACAAAATATAGAGGACAATTTGAAGAAAGAATGAAAGCTGTAATGAATGAGTTAGAAAAAAATAATAATATTATTCTTTTTATCGACGAAATTCATACTATAGTCGGAGCTGGTGGGGCTACTGGCAGTTTAGATGCCTCAAATATGTTTAAGCCTGCCTTAGCTAGAGGAACTATTCAATGTATTGGAGCTACTACCTTGGATGAATATAGAAATTCCATTGAAAAAGATGGTGCATTAGAAAGAAGATTCCAAAAGATAATTGTTGAGCAAACAAATGAAAAAGAAACTTTAGAAATTCTTCAAAATATTAAAATTAAATACGAAGAACATCATAATGTCATTTACACTGACTTAGCATTGGATGCTTGTGTAAAACTCACTTCTAGATATATGAATGACAGATTTTTACCTGATAAAGCTATTGATGCATTAGACGAAGCTGGGTCAAGAGTTCATTTAACGAATTTAGATGTTCCAATACATATTACTGATTTAGAGCAAGAATTAGAAAGAATTAAAAATAATAAAAATGATGCGGTTAAAAGTCAATTGTATGAAGAAGCAGCTAATTTAAGAGACAAAGAGAAAATTATTGAAAAAAAACTTATCAATGCTCATAATGTTTGGGAAGATGAATGTAAAAAAAACAAAGAAATTGTTAATGAAGAGAATATAGCAGATGTAGTTTCTATGATGACTGGAATACCACTAAATAAATTGAAACAAAGTGAAAGTAAAAAGCTTTCAAAGCTATTTGATATCATTAAAAAAAGTATCATTGGACAAAATACTGCAATAGAAAAAGTAGTAAAATCAATTCAAAGAAATAGAGCTGGTTTAAAAGATCCTAAAAAACCTATTGGATCCTTTATTTTTCTTGGCCAAACTGGAGTTGGTAAAACTCAATTGGCAAAAGTTTTAGCAAAAGAACTATTCGAAAGTGAAGAGTCACTTATTAGAGTTGATATGAGTGAGTATATGGAAAAGTTTGCTGTTTCAAGACTTGTTGGTGCTCCCCCTGGATATGTAGGATATGAAGACGGCGGTCAGCTTACTGAAAAAATTAGAAGAAAGCCATACTCTGTAATTCTTTTAGATGAAATTGAAAAGGCACATCCTGATATATTTAATATGTTATTACAAGTGTTGGATGATGGTTTTTTAACAGATAGTTTAGGAAGAAAAATTGATTTTACAAATTCTGTGATTATAATGACTTCAAATATTGGTGTCAAGAAAATTCAAGATTTTGGTTCTGGTGTTGGTTTTGGAACAACTGCCAAGAAAGAACAAGAAAGCAGTGCTAGTGACAAAATAATAATGAATTCTCTGAGAAAAAAGTTTGCACCAGAATTTTTAAATAGGATTGATGAAATAGTAATATTTAATCATTTAACTATTGAAAATATTCACAGCATTATTGATATAGAACTAAATAAATTATTAAAAAGGATAAATGAATTGGGGTATTTTGTAAAAATTTCAAAAAAAGCCAAAGATTTTTTATGTGATAAAGGTTATGATAAAAAGTATGGAGCAAGACCTTTGAAAAGAACAATCCAAAAATATATTGAAGATCTGATTGCATCGGAAATATTAGATTCCAAAATTAATACCGGAGATATAATATCTTTAGATTATATAAAGGGAGCTGAAAGTTTAAAAATTAAAATTAAGTCAAATAAGACACCTAAGACTTCTTGAAAATTAGATCTCTTTGATTTTTCAAAAATTTAGATATTATTTTAACATCCTTATATAGTGCTCTATCTTTTGTTACTTTTTTTGAAAGTTTTCTAACTTTCATAATTAATTTTTCCACCATCTTGGATGTTTTATGATTATTAAATTCTTTTGCTTGACATGCAGAAATCAGTTCAATTGATAAAACATCATAGACATTATTTATAATATTTAGTAATTGATTTGCACCATTAGCTCCCATGCTCACATGATCTTCTTGTCCATTTGATGATGTAATTGAATCTATACTAGCGGGAGTTGAAAACTGTTTATTTGAGCTAACTAAACTTGCTGCAGTATATTGTAAAATCATTAACCCAGAATATATGCCTGGGTTTTCGGTTAAAAAAACAGGCAATCCACGTTTTCCGGACATTAAATTAAAAGTTCTGCGCTCAGAAATATTCCCAAGTTCTGAAATGGATAATTTTAGAAAATCGATGGATAATGCTAGGGGTTGACCATGAAAATTACCACCAGAAATTATCATTTCTTTTTCATCAAAAATTAGTGGATTATCAGTAACAGAATTTATTTCAGTATTTATAACTTCAGAGCAATAATTAATAACATCAAGCGATGCACCATGTACTTGAGGTATACATCTAAACGAATAAGGGTCTTGTGTTTCTTTTTTTTGTAAATTTTCAATTTCACCCCCTTTTATGAAGTCTAAAATTCTCTTTGAAACCTGCTTTTGACCATTATAGCCTCTTACTGAACTTACCAGAGGGTTGAATGGGTTTAAATTACAATTATAACCATCAATTGAAACAGAAGAAATATTATCAGCTAATTCAGAAAGATTATATGCATGAAATACTGAATAAATAAATGAAGCTAGCATATACTGAGTACCATTAATTAGTGCCAATCCCTCTTTTGGAGCTAAGTTAATTTTATCAAGTTTATATTTTTTTAATATGGTTTTTGAATTTTGAATTTTTCCTTGAAACTCTAATTCACCCTCACCTATGACCGGTAAAGACATATGAGCCAATGGAGCTAAATCTCCAGAGGCACCCAAGGAACCATATTCATAAACAATTGGAAATAAATTATTGTTAAACAAAAAAATTAGTCTATTAATTGTTTCTATTTTTACTCCACTATTTCCTTTAGAAAGAGATATAATTTTTAAAAGCAGCATTAATCTTACAATTTCAAAGTTTATTTTTTTTCCTGTTCCACATGCGTGTGATCGGATTAAATTTAGCTGAAGTTCACTTAATTTTTTTTGTTCAATTTTTATGTTGTGAAGATCACCAAAGCCAGTATTTACCCCGTATATCACATCATCATTTTTTGATATTTTATTTTCAAGAAATAGTCTACTCTTTTTGACTTTTTTAATAAGATTATTGTCTAATTCAATTTGTAGATTATTACAAATAATATGATTAATGTCATATAGAGTTATCTTATTATCTTTTAAAATGAAATTGTTCAAATTGAATATATTATTTCTAAAAATGGTTAAATTTGAATAGCTCCAAATTAAAATATTTGGAATTATACTTTTTGCTATTTGCTAAATTTAAAAAAGGCAATTTATGAAAAAAACTCCTCTTTATGATTATCATCTTAGGTATGATGCAAAATTAGTTGATTTTGCTGGGTTTTTAATGCCTATTCAATATGAAGGAGTATCTATAGAACATAATTGCGTTAAAAATAACGTTGGTGTATTTGATGTATCACACATGGGCGAATTTATTATTTCTGGTCAAAAATCAGAGGCTTTCTTACAATCTGTTCTAAGTAACGATATTTCAATTTTAAAATCTGGACAAGCTCAATATAATTGCATGCCAAATGAAAAAGGAGGTATTGTAGATGATTTAATTTTATACAAATTAGATATCAATAAATATATGTTGGTTGTTAATGCTTCCAATATTGAAAAAAACCTAGTCTTTTTAAATAATAAAAACAATGATATTGTAGATATCGATAATTTATCAGACAGTTATTCTCTAATTTCTGTACAAGGACCAAATTCATTAAATGTTCTAGAAAAGCTATTTAAATTGGAGTTGGTAAATCTAAAATATTATAGTTTTCTAAATCATAATGATTTAATTATTTCTAATACAGGCTATACTGGGTGCGGAGGTTATGAAATATATTGTAAAAATGATGATGCTGTTAGTCTATGGAAGGGTATTTTTGAAGTTGGAATAGAATTTAATATTAAACCTATAGGTTTGGCTGCTCGAGACACCTTAAGGTTAGAAATGGGTTTCTGTCTTTATGGTAATGAATTAAATGATGAGACCTCCCCTATTGAAGCTGGTCTTTCTTGGATTACAAAAACAAATAAAACTTTCACATCTAGCTCTTTATTCATAAAACAAAAAGAAGTTGGAGTTGCTAAAAAATTAATTGGGTTTGAGATGTTAGAAAAGGCAATTCCAAGAAAGGGATATAATATTTATTCATTAGATAAAAAGAAAATTGGTATTGTAACGTCTGGTACAATGTCCCCATCTTTGAAAAAAGGAATAGGTTTGGGTTATGTCAAATCTATCTGTTCAAATCTAGATAATGAAATTTATATTGAAATCAGAAAAAATATGAAATTAGCATTAATCGTTAAAACTCCGTTTAAATAGTTATGGGTAGGGCATTTGAATTTAGGAAAGCAAGGAAAATGAAAAGATGGTCAGCAATGAGTAAAGCTTTTACTAGAATTGGGAAAGATATTGTTATAGCTGTAAAAGATGGTGGTCCTGACCCCGATAGCAATTCTAAACTTAGGGCTGTAATTCAAAATGCCAAGGCTGTAAATATGCCAAAAGATAATATTAAAAGAGCTATTAGTAGAGCAACTGACAAAAGTCAAGGAACATTTAAAGAAATTTTTTTTGAGGGATATGCCCCACATGGCATTGCTGTACTAGTTGAAACAGCAACAGATAATAATACAAGAACAGTTGCAAATATCAGAAGTTACTTTAACAAATATGGTGGTAGTTTAGGTACCTCAGGATCTGTTATATTTATGTTTGACCACATATGTAATTTTAAAATTAAATCATCAGGATTAAATTTGGATGAAATCGAGCTTGATCTAATTGATTTTGGGGCTGAAGAAGTTTTTATTGATGAAGGTTATATAATGATTTATGCGCCTTTCCAATTTTTTGGGGGTTTGCAATCAGAACTTGAGAATAGAAATATTGAAATAATTTCCTCTGGTTTTGATAGAATACCAAATACCTTCAAAGAAATTAATGAAAAGCAAAAAGAGGAAGTTGAAAAATTATTAGAAAAAATTGAAAATGATGATGATGTTCAAAATGTTTTTCACACTATTAAATTTTAATTTAAGATTTAGTAAAACTAAATTCCTTTATTTTACCCTCTACACCATCAAAAAAACTTTCAATAAACTTTATATCCTCTTTGAAATTTTCTGTAGGATAAAATGGATCAGAAATTAAACTTTGTTTGTTTGAATAGTCCATGGTAATCATAATAATTGGAATATTAGCCTCTTTTGCTATATAATAAAAACCCGTTTTAAATTTACTAACCTTTTGCCGTGTTCCCTCAGGTGAAAGTGAAATTCTAAATTCCTTTTTTTGATTAAAGATATTTGCTATCTCGTTAACTGTATTATTTTTTTTTGATCTATTTACAGGAAAACCACCAATAAGTTTTAAAAAAATATTAAGTGGAAAAAAAAACAATTCCTTTTTTGCAATAAAATTAGATTTAAAACCAATAGTTCCACGAATCAATATTCCTAAAAATAAATCATGCCAATGGGTGTGGGGAGCTGCAATTAATATTGCTTTTTTTACTTTTTCTTTAGAAAGAGTTGAATTTCCTTTTATTTCCCAACCAATAAAATTGTTTAAAATAAAATTATAAATTATCTTTTTCATTGGTGATCATAAAAGTTTAAAATTATTTAAAAAATTCATTTTTAAAACCAATGAGGTGTAATTTATTTTTTGCTCTTGTTACAGCAGTATAAAACCATCTGAGAAAATCCTGATTATAACCATTGGATAAAAAAGGCATTTCAACAAAGACTGATCCCCATTGACCACCTTGAGATTTATGACATGTAAAAGAATAGGCAAATTTAACCTGTAATGCATTAAAGTATTGATTTTTTTTAATAGCTAAATATCTTTTGTATTTAGTTTTAATTTCTAAATAGTCCTTAGAAACCTCCTTGTAAAGCTTATTCATTGAGGAATAGTCTAATGAAGGCGAATTTATTTCAATCGCGTCTAAAATTAAAACTGTTTCAAATGCATTAAGATTTGGATAATCAATCATTGTAACCTTAACATCAGCGAATCTAAACCCATATAATTCTTTTATGCTATGTATTTCTTCAATTTTAATTATATCCCCGTTAGCGATGAAACCTACTCTACTATTATTTAACCAATGGTAATTATTTTTTACTACCATCATCAAATCCCCCACAGAAATAATATTTTCGTTAAAAAGAATTTTCTCTCTAATATTTTTATTATAAATATTTGATCTTTTATTATATCTTACTATTACAGCAGTCTCTTGCAGGCCAAATTTGTCATAAGAATCCTGAAGTAAATCTATTAACTCATTTCCATCTTCAACAAGAGCTATATCATTGTAAGTAGATAAATTAATTTTTAATTCCTCCACAATGTCCATCTTTATTAAATTTCTCAAATATGTGGCTAGAGATAAAATACCTGAATGCTCTTTCTGCCTAACAACTTCAGTCAATTCAGAGGAAATAACTTTTAAATCATATTTTTTATTTAAAAAACCTTCATCTAGCGACAAGGAATTTTCAGAAAAAATTGGTGGTAATTGCGCTAAATCGCCGATAATAATTAAACTACATTTAAATCCAGAGTAGACATATTTTACAATATTATCTAAAAGTGAATCTGAAAAGAGACCAGTTTCATTTTTTTTTGCAGTTGGAATCATTGATGCTTCATCAACAATAAATATTGTATTTTTATGTTTATTTATTTTTAGGGAAAAGTCTATATTTCCATTTGGATTATTTTTAACGTAATAAATTTCCCTGTGAACTGTATGTGCTTCTTTATTACAATAAGAAGATAAAACTTTTGCAGACCTACCCGTAGGAGCCAATAAAATTACGGGTTTTTTAATTTTCCATAAGTTTTTTACAACTTTTGAAATGATGTATGTTTTTCCTGTCCCAGCATAACCTTTTAAAACAAAAATAGTTTTACTAGAAGAGTATATAAAATCATGAATATTTAAGATCGCTGATTTTTGATTTACATTAAATTCAATAGTAGGATCTGAAAAAATAATTGAAGAAAAAGTTTCTTCCATTTAGATAAAGTATTTCAATTCAAATATAAAAATATGTTTTTATAGATATTAACTTCTTAACAATAAAAAAAATTGTAGTTTTGTTTAGATTATTATTTTAATGATATGTATTATATTTCTGATTTACTTATCCCTCTTTTAATCTTCATCATTTTAATTTCTATATATTTTTTTAGAAAAAAGCAAGGAAAAAATGATAATATTATATACTATTTAACCTTTATTTTTTACGCATTTTTTTGGAATATGCCTGCTATATTGCAAATTATATTATCGCCTGTTTTTGCACTAATTATTGTATATTTTATAAGGTTTAAAATAAGCACTATACAAAAAAATTATCTATCATATGCATTGCTTGCACATGTAGTGTTTTTTGCCTTTTTAATGTTTACATCCATAAATGATGAAATCAGATTTGATGATGTCAAAAACATTCGTTATCAACAGGTTATTCTTAAACTTAAAGATATTAGAGATTCACAGATAGCTCACAGATCTGTCAAGGGCTATTTTCAAAATAATTGGGACAGTCTTGTTAGATTCATAGAAACAGATTCTTTCACTATAACTCAAAGAAAAGATTCAAGTATTTTAGATAAAGAAATGACTAAAAGGTATGGTGGGGTAAAGACATACAAAGATATTATTATTATTGATACCTTAGGATTTATTCAAGTAAAAGACTCTTTATTTGGATTTGATAATAGATATGAGCAAATGTTTTATGTCCCTAATGCTAAAGATCCTAAAACTAAATTTGAATTAAATGCAGGTTTTCTAAACCAAAATGGTATTGACATCCCTGTGTTTGAGGCTAAAATAAGTAAAAAAGTTATATTACACGATCAATCCATAAACCTTGTTTTAAAGGAGAATCAAGTTCAATCTGTCGATGGTGTTAATGGACGATCTCTTAAGATTGGTTCTATGAATGAGGTAAATACGAATGGGAATTGGCCAAAAAACTACTCAAAAGGAAATTAGTATGTTTTCCATACATATTGGTTTAAAATATATATACTATATACTTACTCACAAAAAGAAGATTATAGATAGTAAGAAAAAAAAATTCACTAACAATAATAACTTTTCTGACCATTTAGCCGACATAAAAAAAACAATAAATTCTTTGGAAAAAAGTGATATTTCAATTGAAGAAATAAAATTAATATATTATGATTGTCCATTATCTATTGTGCCTACATCTGTTTTTGACAAAAGGTATTTATCTGACTATCTAAAGTTTAATACCAAACTTAAAGCAAACTCATTCATTAATTATTATAGATTTTTAGAAAATAGCATTACGGGGTTATATGTTTCAAGTAAAAAAATTAATAATTTTTTTTCCAAGAAATTCCCGTTATTTAAAGAGTTTCATTATGCTTCCTTATTAATTAGTGAATTTAAACAAAAATGTAATATTGAGAACAAGAAAAATATTTTTCTGAATTTTCATAAGGAGAGCTTTGATATAATATTTTTTAATAATAAAAAATTAGAATTTTATAATAACTTTAAATCCAATTCGATCGAAGATTATTTGTACTATACATTATTTACTTTCACACAACTAAATATAAATAATGAAAAAATTCACGTAGCATGTACTGGTGAAATATGCTTATCATCAAAAAAATATGAATTTCTTTACAAATATGTGCGAAATATTGAAATCATCAATGATAAATTTAGTATACCTTCGTTTGAAAATATTTCTGAAAAAAATATACTTTTTAACAAGTTTAAATGAAAATTATAGCTGGAAAATTTGGAGGAAGAATAATAAATGTACCTAAAAAATTACCCATTAGACCAACTACAAGTATTTGTAGACATGCGCTTTTTAATATTCTAAATAACTTGATTTCATTTGATAATATTAAAGTTTTTGATATTTTTTCAGGATCTGGTTTTTTTGGATATGAATGTGCTTCCCGAGGTGCCAAGCAAATAGATTTTTTAGAAAAAAATTATGATTGTGTTAAATTTATTAAGTCAACATCATTAAAATTAGAAATTAATCATACAGTTTATTTTAAAAATTTCTTTAATTATTCCCACAACTTCACAAGAACTTATGATCTAGTTTTTGCTGACCCACCCTATTTATTTGACAACAATAAATATGAAAACATCATTAATTGCATAATAAGCAATTGCCTAAAAAATAACAATAGTATTTTTATCTTGGAGCATTATAAAAAAAATACATTTGCCCAAAATAATCATTTATTTGATGAAAGAAGTTATGGTGATTCAAAATTTAGTTTTTTTAAAAAAAAAAGCGGGATATAACCCGCTTTTTTGTGAATCTATAAGCCGAATTCTGTACTAATAATAGTTCTTGTCATTTATCTTGATATACTGTTGCCAGTATATTCTAGCTGTCTACCCTCCAACATCGAACGTACAATTCTCAAGTGCTGGTTTACATGACATTGCACCTCACAGAGTTTACATGATTTCACTACAGCATAACCTGTACATACTTTCTGTTGCACTATTCCTAATCTCACGATTGATGGCAATTAACCATTGTGATGTACTTTGGTGTTCGGACTTTCCTCTATAAATAGCGACAAGACGATTCACAACGCAAAAATAAATAATTATTGAAATATATAAAGAATTTGATAAATTTTTAGTGTTTTATTATGACTCTTTTATTTATATTTATTAATCTATAGATTATTATATTCATGAGTCAATTTATTATTTCTGCAAGAAAATATAGGCCCCTAAAATTTAAAGATGTTATTGGTCAAGAAATAATAACCAATAGTCTAGAAAGCACAATTTCTAGCGGTAAACTACCTCATGCTCTTTTATTTACTGGGCCAAGAGGAGTTGGAAAGACAAGTTGTGCTAGAATTGTAGCTAGAGAAATTAATAAATTTAAAATTGATGATGATTATTCATATAATGTATTTGAATTAGATGCTGCATCAAATAATGGAGTTGATGATATAAGAAACTTAATTGAACAGACTAGAATTCCTCCTCAAAAAGGAAATTATAAGGTTTATATTATTGATGAGGTGCATATGCTTTCAGCTGGTGCTTTTAATGCCTTTTTAAAAACATTAGAGGAGCCTCCTAAACATTGTATTTTTATTTTAGCTACTACCGAAAAACATAAAATCATTCCAACTATCATTTCTAGATGTCAAATTTATAATTTCAAACGTATTTCCAATTTTGATATTATTAAAAATCTCGAAAAGATTTGTTCTTTGGAAAATATATCTCATGACAAAGAATCCTTGCAGATAATAGCAACAAAGAGTGATGGATCTATGAGAGACGCATTGCAGCTTTTTGACAAAGTTTTAGGTGTAAGCAAAGAAATAAATAAAGATGCTGTTCAAAATAATCTAAATTCCTTAGATATTAATGATAGTATTAAAATTCTAGATCATATTCTTAAAAAAGATATTCCTAATTTAATAGTTGAAATAAATAATATTTTAAATAAAGGTATTGCAGGTGAAATATTTATTTCAACTTTTTCTTCTTTCCTGCGTGACATATTGGTCAGTAAAAATGAACACACAATGTTATTAAGTCACAATGAAAAAGCTGAAATTGATAATTTGTCAAAATATTCTAAAAAATTGAGTTATAGCATTATTATTGAAATTTTGTCAATATTAAATCAAGCTGAGTTAAACTTTCAAAAAAGTCTTAATCAAAATTTACTTATTGAATTAACTTTCTTAAAAATCACTTCACTAGAACATGATGATAAAAAAAAAAAGTAATTTTTAAACCAATTCCTTTTTCTACATTTAAAGGCTTAAATTTCTTAACAGAAATTTTGATTAATGAAGAAAATAAAGAAGTTGTAGCTGATGAAGCTCCAGTTGCAAAAATTGATGAAAATTTATTTGCATCAACGTTGTCATTAAAAAGTGTAAAACAAGAAAAAAATACAAAACATATTGACTCCATTGAGGAGATTTTTATAGACTCACCAAGTGTAAATACATCTGAAAAAAATATGCAATCTGCATGGGTAAAATATGCTGAAACATTAGAATCCAATGGTAGGTATAATATAGCCTCAATATTAAGAATTTCAACTCCTATATTATCTAAAAATTCAATATCCTATAATGTTCCTAATGACACAACAAGGCTTGAAATTGAAAAAGAAATAATTTCAATTCAAAATTTTATTCGTGAAGAATTAAAAAATAATTTAAAATTGATTATTTCTGTTGACAAAAACATCAGAAAAAAATTTAAATATACTACTACAGAAAAATACAATGCTTTAAAAGAAAAAAACCCCAAGATTGAAAAGCTTAAAAATATGTTTAAACTTTCAATCTAAATTATTCCCTTTCACATTAGCTTTGTGCAAACTTAGAATCAAAGCATCTGCTAATCCTATTCTTGGAACCATAAATTTACTTGAATTAGAACATTTTAATGCATCAGTATAAATTTCTAATGCAGGTACAATTACATCTGCCCTGTCAGTATTTAACTTTAGCTTTATTATTCTTTCATTAATCGTATAATTTTTAACTTTTTTAAATAGATCTAATAAATAGTTTGATTTTATTATTTCATAGGGGTTTTTATTTAAAATTTTTAAGATTTTATTTGCATTTCCACCAGTTCCAATTACAATTATGTTTTTAATTTTCATTGTTTTTCTATTAATCCAATCGGACAAATCATTTAAAATGTTATTATCAAAATTATTTATCAGTCTAACTGTTCCTACTTTGAACGAATCAGAAGCAATTATTTTTCCGTTTGATAATAGATTGATTTCTGTACTACCACCACCAACATCAATAAATAAATAATTTTTATTTTTAATATTCAAATTATTTTTAAATAAGTGAAGTATGTAAGAAGCCTCTAAATCACCAGAAATTATTTGAATTTTTAGTTTTGTTTTTTTGTAAATTTTATCTATCGTTTGCTTTGCATTTTGTGCTTCTCTCATAGCAGATGTAGCTACAGCTATATATCTAGAAACATTATGAATTTTCATAATACTTTTGAAAGCTTCTGCAGATTTAATCAAGTTGTTTACATTATTTTTTGAAATTTCTCCTTTAGTGAAAACATCATTTCCTAGTCTTATAGGAAGTCTAATTAGAGATACTTTTTTATATGTTAGATTTTTATTTTCAATGTATGTATTAGCAATTAACAATCTAATAGCGTTTGATCCAATATCTATTGCGGCTAATTTTTTTAGTTTTAATTTTTTCATGGACTTAATCTTTCAATAATCCATTTATTATTTTTGTTATTGTACCTAATTCGATCGTGCAACCTGTTTTCTCTACCTTGCCAAAACTCATATTCTATTGGTTTTACAATAAATCCACCCCAATTAAGTGGGCGACAAATTTCGCTATTTTCGAATTCTTTTTTAATTTCTTTAAATTTATTTTCTAAAAAAGATCTAGACGGGATTACAGAGCTTTGATCAGAAGAAACTAATGCACCTATTTTACTGCCAGATGGACGTGAATTAAAATAATTATCACTTACAACTTCACTTGTCTTAAATGACTCTCCCTTAATTAGTATCTGTCTTTCCATTTTTTCCCAAAAAAATGATAAAGAAACTTTATTATTATTTAGAATAGATTTGGCTTTATTGCTATTGTAATTAGTAAAAAAAGTGAACCCTTCTTCAGAAAAATATTTTAATAAAACGACTCTACTTCTAGGAAAACCCTCTTTATCAATAGTTGATAAAGTCATAGCATTAATTTCAATATCAAGACAAGTTGAGGAGACTTCATTAAACCATTTATTAAATAATTCCAAAGGGCTGTCAAATATTTCTTCCTCTGATAAATATCCCTTATTGTAGGATTTTCTGTAATTACTAAGATCAGATTTCATTGTACAAATTTAATTAATTTAATTCTTAAATTATATATTGATTTCTTTACCATCAAATGCTAATTCTACGTTTTGAAACCTCTGTTTAACTTCATTTATAAATAAGTCTAAATTTTCATATCTTGAAGAAAAATGTCCAATCAATAATTTACTAACTTGTGCTTTACTTGCGATTTTAGCTGCATCCATTGCAGTCGAATGCATAGTTAATTTTGCTTTTTTTTTGTCTTTTTCCAAAAAAGTAGATTCATGATATAATAAATCAATGTGGGTTATTTTTTCAATTATATTAGGAAAGTAAATTGTATCACTACAATATGCGTAAGATCTATTTAAAACCTTTGATGTTACATCTCTAAAATCAATTTCCCTCCCCATTTCATTAAATACATTTTCCCCTTTGGTTAATTTATTAAAATAAACTTTATTTATATTTAATTTTTTAGCTAAATCTAAATTCAACTTTCTTTTATTATTTTTTTCACTGATAAGAAACCCATTGCAATATATTGAATGCTTTAACGGGATTGTAACTATTGTAAAATCATTTGATTCATAAATCTTTTCAGAATCTTTTGAATTTAATGAAATGATCTCTAGATCATAGGAAAGAAATATTGATGAAATTTTCATTTGTGAGTTTATAATTTCTGAGACAACTTTGGGGCAAAATATTGTTAATTTATTTGTCCTTCTCAAAAGAGAATATGTTGAAATTAAGCCCATTAATCCAAAATAATGATCACCATGGGCATGTGAAATTAAAATAAAATCAATTTTTGAAAATTTAACTCGATAATTTTTTAACTGAAACTGAATACCTTCAGGACAATCAATTAATATATATTTATTCTTAATATTTAAAACTTGTGAGGAGGAATACAAACCTCTTTTCGGCAATGCACCTTGTGAACCTAATATTTTTAATTTCAACGATTGAATTTTTGTTTTGCAAGTAAATAAATAACAGCCATTCTAATAGCAACACCATTTTCAACTTGATCAAGAATTATTGAATTTTTCGAATCTGCCAACTCACTAGTAAGTTCAACTCCTCTATTTATGGGTCCTGGGTGCATTATAATTATATCTCGATTTAACTTACTTAACCTTTCATAATTTAATCCATACAACTTAACATATTCCCTTAAGCTAGGAAAAAAACTTTTATTCATTCTTTCATTTTGAATCCTTAGCATATTAACCACATCACACCATTGTAATGCATCATCTAAATTATTAATAATCTCTACACCAAGTTTATCTATATATTTTGGCATTAGTGAATTTGGTCCACATAGCTTAACATTTGCTCCTTGCATTTTTAATGCAAATATATTTGATAAAGCCACTCTGCTATGAATAATATCTCCAACAATTAAAATATTTTTATTTTTAATCTCTCCTAATGATTCTCTTATTGAATAAGAGTCCAGTAGTGCTTGTGTTGGGTGTTCGTGAGCACCATCTCCTGCGTTAATAATGGTTGCATCAACTTTTGCTGAAATATATTCAGGTACTCCAGCATTTGGGTGTCTGATAACAATCATATCTACTTTCATTGATAAAATATTATTTATAGTATCGATAAGTGACTCTCCTTTTTTCAAAGATGACTGAGAGGCTGAAAAATTTAAAACGTCTGCTGATAATCTTTTTTCGGCTAATTCAAAAGAGAGTTTAGTTCTTGTTGAGTTTTCAAAGAATAAATTTGCAATTGTTATATCTCTTAAGGAGGGTACTTTTTTAATGGGACGATTAATAATTTCTTTAAAATTATCTGCAGTTTTAAATATCAACTTGATATCATTAATATTTAAATTCTTGATTCCAATTAAGTTATCTACACTAAGAGATTCCATCACTTTATATTCTCTAAATAAACATAATTATTTTTTTCACTCCAATTCACATAAACTTTTTGATCTTCATAAACATCAACATTAAACCCCTTATAATCTGCTTGAATTGGAAGTTCTCTACTATATCTTCTATTTATTAAAATAAGTAGCTCAATTGATTTGGGCCTACCAAAACTTTCAATTGCTGTTAAAGCTGCCCTTATTGTTCTTCCTGTATATAAAACATCATCAATAAACACAACTTTTTTATTATTAACATTTAGCTTAAAGTTTGATTCATTTGGAATTAAAATATCACTCTTAGTTCTAAAATCATCTCTAAAAAAAGTAATATCTAAATAACCATAATCTAATTCTCGTAAATCATATTTATTTTTTAAAATATTAACCATATTTTCAGAGAGAAACCTTCCTCGTGGTTGAAGACCTATTAGAACAGTTTCAGAAAAATCATCATGATTTTCAAGTAGTTGATATGCAAGTCTTTCTAAGCAAATATTTACTTGAGAATGATTAAATAATATATGCTGACCCATATTTTAATAAAATTAATTTTAATTTAAAAAAAAAGCCTTTCAATTGAAAGGCTTTTTTTTGTTATTTTCCGTCCATTTTATCTTTTAGTTCTTGCAATTGTTCATTTGCATCACCTAATGTATTTTTTGGTGGATCATTATCAACAGAAACTACAGTTTTAGAGCTTTTCTTAGATTTAGAAGCGATATCCTTAAAAGTTTGAGTGTGAGATAAAACCACACGCTTTGAATCTTTATTAAATTCTATAACCTTAAGATCTACTTTTTCTCCTTTTTCAAGCTTTGAGTTGTCTTCTTTTAACATATGTCTTGAGGGAATAAATGCAGTAATATCCTCATTGAATTTTACAGTAGCACCCTTAGGTACAATTTCTGTAACTTCAAAATTATGTACTGTGTTTACTGCGAATTCAACTTCATAATTATCCCAGGGATTATCTTGAAGTTGTTTGTGCCCCAAACTTAGCTTTCTGTTATTAACATCTAATTCAAGTACAACTACATCCATATTTTTACCAGATTCACAAAATTCTCTAGGATGTCTAATTTTTTTAGTCCATGATAAATCTGAAATATGTACTAATCCATCAACTCCTTCCTCAAGTTCAACAAATACACCAAAATTTGTAAAATTTCTTACTATTCCATTATGTTTTGAGTCAACAGGATATTTTTTTGTTATGTCTGTCCAAGGATCTGGAGTTAACTGCTTAACTCCAAGAGACATTTTTCTTTCCTCTCTGTCAAAAGTCAAAATTTTAGCAGTTACTTCATCTCCAATTGTGAAAAAATCCTGAGCTGACCGAAGATGTGTAGACCAAGACATTTCAGAAACATGAATTAAACCTTCTACTCCTTCACAAATTTCAACAAACGCGCCGTAATCTGCAATTACAACTACTTTTCCTTTTACTTCATCTCCAACTTTCGTATCATCAGAAAGTGCCTCCCAGGGATGCTTATTTAATTGCTTTAATCCTAACTGTATTCTTGATTTATCTTCATCAAAATCTAGTATTACAACTTTTAATTTTTGATCTAGCTCAACTATTTCATTTGGATGATTAATCCTTGACCATGATAAATCAGTAATATGAATCAATCCATCAACTCCACCTAAATCCATAAATACTCCATATGAAGTGATATTTTTTACAATACCCTCTAAAATTTGGCCCTTTTCAAGTTGCTTAATTATTTCTTTCTTTTGTAGTTCAATATCTGCTTCTATCAGAGCTTTATGAGAAACAACAACATTTTTAAATTCGTGGTTAATTTTTACAACTTTAAATTCCATTGTTTTGTCGACATATTGATCATAATCTCTAATTGGCTTAACATCAATTTGAGATCCTGGCAGGAAAGCCTCAATACCAAATACATCTACAATCATTCCACCCTTAGTCCTACATTTTATATATCCGTTAACAATTTCTCCAGATTCATGTGCATTATTTACTCTTTCCCAAGCTTTAATTACTCTGGCTTTTCTGTGAGATAAAATGAGTTGTCCAGTTGAATCTTCTCTAATATCAATTAGTACTTCAACTTTATCACCTATCTTAAGATCAGGATTATATCTAAACTCATTTAGAGAAATTACGCCTTCTGATTTTGCATTTATATCAATAATAGCCTCTCTTTCAGTCATATGAACAACAGTACCTTCAACTACATTATTGGTAAGAGTTTCAACAAAATTTTCTTCAACTAATTTTTCAAATTCTTTGATTTGTTTTTCATTAACTTCTTCAATACCTTCTTCAAAATTATGCCAATCAAAATCTTCAATATTAAGCTTTTCTTCAGATTGATCTGGAGTTTTTGTAGAATCCTCGGATTTAATATCTGATAAATTTTTGTCGATAATTTTAGAGGTTTTGTCTGCAGCCTTTTCGTCAGTTAGTAATTTATTATCTTTTTTAGCCTTAGTTTTGGTTTCTTTTGATTTTGTGGCCTTAGTCTTAGTTTCCTTCAATTTGGCAACTTTTTCTTTAGTTTCCTTTACTTTAGCAGCTTTCGCTTTGGTTTCCTTAGCTTTGGTTGGTTTGGCTTTAGATTCTTTTACTTTTAGAGTAGTTTTATTTAATGTTTTTTTTGTAGGACTAGTTGCCTTTTCTTCTTCTTTTTTTGGCATGGCAAGTAAATTTGTATTCTAGAATTATTAGTTCATTTAATATTAATTCTAGAAGAGATTAACATATTTTAATCCCAATGCTGAACCTTAAATAACAATCGGGACTGCGAAAATAAAAAATATTTTCTTAATTCAATATATTAATTATAAAATGTAGATTTTACTATTTCTTTTATCAACTCTACTTGATCAGGAATTGTTTTATTGGTATTATCAATTACAATAGCGTCATCATCAATGACAAGTGGAGAAGTTTTTCTGTTAGAATCTTTATGATCACGATCTTCTATATTATTTATAACATCAATTAGAGTTATATTTGCACCTTTTTTTATCAATTCATCATACCTTCTTTTTGCTCTAACTTTAATGGATGCGGTTAAAAATAATTTTAAATCTGCATTGGGAAATACAACAGAGCCAATATCCCTGCCATCCATTATAACACCTTTTGACCTATCAATTTCTCTTTGAAGTTTCACTAGTTTAGTTCTGATTTCAGGGATTGCAGCGATATTACTAACCTCATTTGAAACGCTCAAGGAATTCAAATCTTTTTCAATATTTTTTTCATTTAAAAATAATTTTAATTTATCATCGACTTCTTTAAATTCAATTCTGATATCACTAAGCTTAGATAACAAATAATCTATATCTTTATCGACATATTTAATCAAATTATTGTTAATCATATATAAAGTGATTGCTCTATACATTGAGCCAGAATTAATGTGAATGCAATTAAATTCCTTTGACAAGTATTTTGCCAGAGAACTTTTACCGGTTGAGGCATGTCCGTCAATTGCAATAATTCTACCTACCATTAATTTAAATTCATTTGCAGTCCAATATAATTTATATTCTGTGCACTTGAAAATCTAGAATGAGAATAATTAAGTTTTATTTTATTAAATCTAATTCCAAATCCAAAAGATAAGCCAGAGAAATTTCTTTGCTCTAAAATTCTTAATTCTTCACCCCTTCTAAAGCTATATCCAAGTTGCATGTTGAAAAAAGATTTTGGAAATAGCTCGACCCCAATAATGACGTGCCTTAATAGCTCGTTAAATAAACCTATTTTTTCTTCAGTGATATTACCATCCAAATCTGATGTTATTCTTGATGGATTGGAATATCCAATAGGCCATTTTTGTAAATTCTCAAATGTTAAATGCCAATTTATTGGTGCATTTTGTAATCTTTGAGAAACACCAAGATTAATTTCAATTGGGAATGACTCTCGAACTTCGTTGTATGGCTTAATTTGATATCCAAGATTTCTTAATACTAATGAAATATTTAAGTCATTCAAATCATCATAATAAAATGCTCCAATATCTGTAGCAAGCGCATAAGAATTATACTGCTCTAATCTTGATGAAATGAGCTTTATACTTGTACCCAAGTAAATTGGAATTGATCGAAGCTTTATTGAATATGAAGCAATAAAACAACCTTCATTTCCGGTAAACTCTCCAGTATAATTACCTGATTCGTCGTAGCCTGAAAAATCACCATAATTAATATACTTAAAACCAAAATGAAGGGTGCTACCTCTATTGTTTAATCTGTACGCATAAGAAATATTCCCATATGAAATATCAGAGAAATAATTAAAATAGTTAAATGAAAAAATATTGTCCATTTCTTGGTTAATTGTAGATGGATTATACAATGCCATTGAAACATCGTTATCGAATGTAGTTATTGTTTTACCACCAAGAGCAAGTTGTCTAGGTGAGACGGGTATATTCAAAAACTGATAAGTTGACTCACCAGCAGATTGAGAAACAATGGAAAGAGGTAGTAATAAAAAGACAAACCTTATAAAAAGTTTATATGAGTTAACTTTCATAATATTAAAACTACAATATCTAAATTTTATTACAGAGTTTTAAAATTATCTACATTATAATTTGTAATCGCAATATCAACAACTTCACTCATTTTGGATACATAATGAAACTTTAAGCCTTTGACATATTCTTTTTTTATTTCTTCAACATTAGCTTTGTTTTGATTACATAAAATGATTTCCTTGATATTTGCTCTTTTGGCAGCTAATATCTTTTCTTTAATTCCTCCAACTGGCAATATCTTGCCTCTTAGAGTAATCTCTCCGGTCATTGCCAATTTGGATTTTATCTTTTTCTGCGTAAATAATGAAATAAGAGAAGTTAACATGGCAATACCTGCACTAGGACCATCTTTTGGCGTAGCTCCCTCTGGAACATGAATATGAATGTTATATTTATCAAATATTACTTGATCTAATTTATACCTTTTGGCGTTTGACTTTATGTACTCCAAAGCAATAGTAGCTGATTCTGACATAACTTTTCCTATATTTCCAGTAATTGATAATTTACCTTTACCTGGTGATATTATTGATTCGATAAATAAAATATCTCCTCCTACCTGTGTCCAAGCTAGACCTGTAACCACTCCTGCAACACCATTTGTTTCATATTTATCACGAATTATTTTTTTAGGTCCTAATATAGATTTTAAGTCTTCTAACTTTATATTGACATCATATTTCTCTTCTGTGGCTATATTTTTGGCACAATTTCTAACTATTTTGGCAATATTTTTTTCTAAACTTCTTACTCCAGACTCTTTTGTATAACTTTCAATGATTTTCTCAATTACATTGGGTCTGATTTTTACATCATTTTTACTTAACCCATGTTCCTTAATTTGTTTTGGTAACAAGAATTTCTTTCCAATTTGAACTTTATCTTCTGTGGTATATCCACTAACATTAATGATCTCCATTCTATCTCTAAGAGGGGGCTGTATTAGGGATAAATTATTCGATGTAGCAATAAACATGACTTTTGACAGGTCAAAACCTTTTTCTAGGTAGTTATCATAAAATTCTTTGTTTTGCTCTGGATCTAATACCTCAAGCATTGCAGAAGAGGGATCACCAATTGAGGAAGAAGTTAGTTTATCAATTTCATCTAAAACAAAAACTGGATTTGAGGAATTAGCTTTCTTAATATTTTGTATGATTCTACCTGGCATTGCACCAATGTAAGTTTTTCTATGACCTCTTATTTCTGCTTCATCTCTAAGGCCACCCAAGGAAATTCTCACGTACTTTCTCCCAACTGCTTCTGATATAGATTTCCCCAATGAAGTTTTTCCAACCCCAGGTGGACCATGAAGGCATAATATTGGAGATTTCATGTCATTTCTAAGTTTTAAAACAGCTAAATATTCAATTATTCTCTTTTTTACATCATCTAATCCAAAATGATCCCTGTCTAATATTTTTCTCGCTTTTATTAAATCAAACTTATCTTTTGTATACTCATTCCATGGTAAATCAAGTAATAAATCAAGGTAATTTCTTTGTACAGAGTATTCTGATACTTGAGGATTCATTCGTTGAAGTTTTGTAAGCTCTTTTTCAAAATGGCTTTTTACCTCATTATTCCATTTTTTCTTTTTAGACCTTTTTTTCATTTCATCAATCTCGGAATCATGGCTAACACCCCCCAATTCTTCTTGAATTGTTTTCATTTGTTGGTGAAGAAAAAATTCTCGCTGTTGCTGACTTAAATCTGTTTGAACTTTAGATTGAATATCATTTTTAATTTCCAGTTTTTTAAACTCAATATTCATCTGTTTTAAAGTTTCAATTGCACGCTCCTGCAAGTCATTAATTTCAAGGATAACCTGCTTATCTGAAACAGGTAAATTAAGATTTGATGAAACAAAATTGATAAGAAAAGAATTACTTTCAATATTTTTAATTGCAAATGATGCCTCAGATGGAATATTTGGGTTCCTTTTAATAATTTCAAGTGCAAGATCTTTTATTGAGTCAATTGTAGCTGTAAACTCTGAATTTTTAGGACCTGGATTTAACTCAGGTGAATTTTTTATATTAGCTGTTATGTAAGGCTTTTCAGAAATTATTCTATCAATTTCAAATCTTTTTTTTCCTTGAATTATTACAGTTGTATTACCGTCTGGCATTTGTAACACCTTCAATATTTTAGCAACTGTTCCAACTTTAAATATGTCATTTGCTTTTGGATCTTCAATTTTTTCGTTTTTTTGAGAAACCACGCCAAGGAGTTTATTGAAATTATTAGCATCTTTAATCAATTGAATAGATTTATTTCTAGAAGCTGTAATGGGAATAACAACACCAGGAAACAAAACAGTATTTCTTAAGGACAATATTGGAAGAGTAAGCGGTAACTCTTCTTTATTGATTTCAATTTCATCCTCAGGTGTCATTAAAGGAATTAACTCTGAATTTTCATCAATATCTTTTACTGACAAACTGTCAATATTGAATAAATTTTTTTTGGACATAGTTTGAAAATGTAATTATAATTAAACATTTTATATCTGTTAATATAAATTATCAGAAATAACACATATGTATATTTCAAGTACTATGCCATTAAATTTTTATTAATTCTAATATTTAATTGTATTAATATGATTGCACCAATAACAAAGAAAATTAGAAAAAATATAATAGCATATCTCATTGAGCCTGTTATTTGGTCAATTGTAGCAAAAAGAAATGTTCCAATCACAATACTTAGTTTTTGGGCAATATCATAAAAGCTAAAAAAAGATGTAGTATTTGTTGTTTTTGGCAGAAATTTTGAAAATGTAGATCTAGATAAGGATTGAATACCACCCATTGCAAATCCTACAAAAGCAGCTGCAACATAAAATTGAATAGGTTCATAAACAAAAAACCCATAAATACAAAGTACACTCCAAAGGAAATTAAAAAAGATTAATGTGTAAAGATTTCCTATTTTCTTTGAAAAAAATGCAGCTAAAATAGAACCTAAAACAGCTATTAATTGAATTATTAAAATACTAATTATCAAACCAGATGTTTTTTCTTCTGCACTCCAATTAACTTCTGATTCTCCAAAATATGTAGCAACAAGGATAACAGTCTGTAATGCAATACTGTATATAAAAAACGACAATAAAAAAGTTTTTAAAACAGGTTTGTTTTTTAATATTTTCAATACAGAAATTAACTCATTAAAACCATTAAATATTATATTTCCAGAAATATTTCTTACAGAATCTTTTTTTGATAAATAATATTTCCTTCCCGGAAGATGATAAAAACTGTATTGACTAAATAAAAACCACCAAATTCCCACCATAACAAAGGAGTATTTCATTGCCATAATTTCTGCTGGAATATTGTTTACTTCCAAAATTGAAAAAAAATCAGGAAAATTTACCATTAATATTATTACAAATAGTAAAATTACGCTTCCTACATATCCCATAGAGTAGCCTTTAGCACTTATGTAATCTTGTTGGTTTTGTCTTGCTATGTCAGGAAGATAAGAATTGTAAAAAACTAAACTACACCAAAATCCAATAAGAGCAATAAAATAAAATAATAGTCCAATCTCAAGGGATTCAATGTTAAAATTATAAAGCATAATACATGAAAATGATCCAGTATAACAGAATAATTTCATAAAAAGCTTTTTATTTCCTGTATAGTCTGCAATACCAGACAAAATTGGAGTAATTATTACTAATAAAAGAAAAGCAAGTGTTGAAATATAAGTAATCAACGCAGTACTTTTTATACTATACCCTCCAACCAATATATAGTCATCAGTAATAATCCCATAAAAAATAGGAAAAATGGCTGTTGAAATTACTAAAGGATATACTGAATTTGCCCAATCATAAAATGCCCAAGCATTTAACAATTTTTTAGCTCCTTTCTTATAAATTTTCATATAATTAAAATAACTTTGCTAAATCTAAACATTTATGTTTAATTAAAAATATTTTTTTCTTTAAAGTAAATTTTAAATGCTAGAAAAAATTAGCTTTTTTTTTATAATTATTTCAATATCAGCAAGTTGTTATTCACAAAATAACATATCATCAAAAAAGATTAGTATGACTAAAAAAAAGATTATCAAGTCTGAAAAAGAATGGAAAGAAATTTTATCCCCAGAAGAATTTAGAATTCTAAGAAATAAGGGTACTGAATATCCAAATACAGGGAAATATAATTTACATTTTGAAAATGGCGTATATAACTGTAAAGGATGTAATACACCATTGTTTAATAGTGATCAAAAGTTTGAGTCAGATTGTGGTTGGCCAAGTTTTGATAATGCAATTAAGGGTGCTATCACATATGTTGATGATTTTTCACATAATATGATTAGAACTGAAATTATATGCACTAATTGTGATGGACATCTCGGTCATATCTTCGATGATGGACCTACCGAAACAGGTAAAAGATATTGTGTTAATTCAATAAGTATAAATTTTGACAAAAAAAATAATCAGAAAGATGAATAAATATGACGTAATAGTAGTTGGAAGTGGTCCAGGTGGGTATGTGACTGCAATCAGAGCTTCACAGTTAGGTTTTAAAACCGCAATAGTTGAGAAGGAAAGTTTGGGTGGTGTTTGTTTGAATTGGGGGTGTATTCCGACTAAGGCATTATTAAAATCAGCTCAAGTTTTTGAATATCTAAACAAAGCTGATGAATTTGGCTTTAGTGTTGACTCTGTAAAGAAAGATTTTAATAAGGTCATACAAAGAAGCAGAAATGTTGCTGCGGGAATGAGCAAAGGAGTAAACTTTTTGATGAAAAAAAATAAAATTGATGTTCTCATGGGCTACGGGAAAATTAAACCCAATAAATTAGTTTCAGTTGATGGAACAGAATATCAAGCTGATCATATAATTATTTCTACAGGATCTAGATCTAGAATACTGGACTCTATTCCTCAAGATGGTAAACAAATCATAGGTTATCGAGAAGCAATGACCCTTAAAAAACAACCTAAAAGTATAACGATAGTGGGATCAGGTGCAATAGGGATTGAATTCGCATATTTTTATAATAGTATGGGTACAGATGTTACAATAATTGAATATATGCCAAATATCGCCCCAATTGAAGATGAGGATATTTCTAAAGAATTACAAAAATCATTCAAGAAAAAAGGAATTAAAATTTTGACTTCATCTGAAGTTGTTTCGGTTAAGAAAAATACTAAATCAGTAATCGCGACGATAAAGCTTAATGAGGGAGAAAAAAATATTGAATCTGAAATATTATTATCAGCTGTTGGGATTAAATCCAATATTGAAGATGTTGGATTAGAGGAAGTTGGTATTGCAGTAGATAAAGACAAAATTCTTGTTGATAAATATTATAACACAAATATTCCTGGTTATTATGCTATCGGTGATGTGGTTTCTGGTCCTGCATTAGCTCACGTCGCATCTGCAGAAGGAATTTTATGTGTTGAAAAAATCTCAGGGCATGATGTCCAACCTATTGATTATGGTAATATTCCTGGATGTACCTATTGTCATCCAGAGGTTTCAAGTGTAGGGCTAACAGAAAAACAAGCCATCGAGCAAGGATATGAAATTAAAGTTGGTAAATTTCCCTTTTCTGCATCTGGTAAAGCCAACGCATCCGGAAACAAGGAAGGATTTGTAAAAGTAATTTTTGATAAAAAATACGGTGAATGGCTTGGTTGCCATATGATTGGAGCTGGCGTAACAGATATGATAGCCGAAGCTGTATTAGGAAGAAAACTAGAAACCACAGGAATGGAGGTATTAAAAACTATACATCCACACCCAACTATGTCAGAGGCTATAATGGAGGCAGTGGCTGATGCTTATAATGAAGTTATTCATTTATAAATGATAGAGTCAATTGCTAAATCATAAGACTTTAATCCAAATCCACATATGATGCCTTCAACATTTTTTGAAATAAGAGACTTTGATCTAAACTCTTCCCTAGCGTGAATATTTGAAATGTGAACTTCTATTACAGGGGATGAAATAGCAGCAATAGAATCAGAGATGCCAACTGAAGTGTGAGTATATGCTGCAGCGTTTAGAACTATCCCATCATAACTAAAACCAACCTCTTGAATCTTATTAATTAGTTCACCTTCAATATTTGATTGAAAGAAATGAATGTCAACTTCAGAATATTTTTTTTTAAGATTTGTAAGATATGATTCAAATGAAATATTTCCATAAATGTCCACTTCTCTTGTGCCAAGAAGATTTAAGTTTGGTCCATTTATTATCATAATTTTTTTCATGTTCTAAATTTATTAAAATTAATTAATTTTATTAATAATATGAATTGGAAAGATGCAATCAGTGATTTTAAAGATTATTTAAAAATTGAAAGAGGATTGAGCATAAACTCAATTATGAGTTATGAGCATGATTTGATAAAGTTGACAAAGTTTTTAGATGTTAATAAAAAAATTAAGCCCTTACAGCTTGATTCTGAAATAATCAAAGAATTCATAAAACACCTTTCTAAAGATGTTAGCCCATCTTCTCAATCTAGAATTATCTCTGGAATAAAAAGTTTTTATGAATATCTATTATTTGAAAAACTAATTAAATCCAATCCCCTTGCTGAAATTGAACAACCTAAAACTCAAAGAAAGTTACCTGACACTTTAAGCATTGAAGAAATTAATTTAATGGTCTCAAAAATTGAGAAGAATAAGAATGAATATTATAGAAATATTGCAATAATTGAAACTATTTATGGTTGCGGGCTAAGAGTTAGTGAACTTATTCATTTAAAATTATCAGATTTACATTTAGACGAGGACTTTTTAAAGGTTACAGGAAAGGGTAACAAGCAAAGATTAGTTCCAATTAGTCAAATAAATAAAAAATGTATAATGAATTATTTAAAAAAATCAAGATCTAAAAATAAAATAAACCCAACACAAACAGATACTTTATTTTTAAATAGAAGAGGAAAAGGTCTTACAAGAGCAATGATATTTACAATTGTTAAAAATTTGACAAATTTAGCTGGAATAAAAAAAAATATATCTCCCCATACATTTAGACACTCTTTTGCAACTCATTTACTTGAAAATGGAGCAGATTTAAAAACTATTCAGCAAATGCTAGGACATGAGAGTATAACAACAACGGAAATATATACACATTTAGATAATAAAGCATTAGTAAATGTGATGAAAAGATTTCATCCGCGTTCATAAAAAAAGCCTGTAAAAGTTGTTTATTAAACTCCAAAAAAACAAGTTTATGGCTAACTTAATGATCAAAAATCTGAGAACATCAGCACGATTTAGCATTAAAGACTCACCATTTTTAATTATATAGCGTTGAGTTTACAAAAAACCAATACAGGCATTATAAAAGTAATTATTTTTTATTGAATAAATTATTGATAGAATCAATTTTATTTTCAAGTTCATTAATCAATTCATTATCCTTAATAATTGATTGTTTTTTATTAGCTGAAATTTGAAGTGCACACATGGCGAGTGCGTCTTGTTTATCTTGAACAGAGTAATTCTCTTCAATTTTTTTCACAAGTGAATTTATTTCTTGAGCAGCAATTCTTAAACTTTCTTCTTTTTTGGGATCAATAATCAAAGGATATACTCTATTTGCAATTGAAATTTTAATTTTTAGCTTTTCACTCATTATTAGAAAGTTGTGTTACACATAAGTCAATCTCTTTAATTAAACTGTCAACTAATTCTCTTGTGTCATTTGAACTACTCTTATCACCTTGAGTTATTGATTTGGCAATTTTTACAGCTTTTAATTCATTTTGAAGTAATTTCAACTTATCAATAGTCAAATTATACTCCAACTTAAGGTTTTCGTTTTCTTTTTGAATTTTCATATTAAATTCCTCTAAATACTTGATTTTTTCAATATTCTTTAAAACGTTTTCTTCAATAACTTCTAATAGATCTAAACTTTTACTCAAAATATGTGCTTTGAATCAAATTTAATATTAGTAAATAACTTTTCAGAATTTTTTAATTATTAATTCGCAATAAATTATAATTTAGTTAAAAATGAAAGCCAGTTTATTTTATCTTTTATTAATAGTTTTCATTTCTGCAAAATCACAAAATAATTTTGATTTTCCGGTTGAACTCCCCATATATCTTTCAGGTAGCTTTGCAGAGCTTAGGCCAAATCATTTTCATTCCGGAATTGATATTAAAACCAAAGGTAAAACAGGCTATAAAATTTTTTCCTTGGAAGATGGATACATTCAAAGAATACAAATAACCCTTGGTGGAAATGGAAAAGCAATATATATAAAGCATGACAATGGTCAATCATCAGTATATGCCCATCTTGAAAACTTTTCGCCAGGAATCCAAAAAATAGTCAAAGAAATTCAATACTCAGAAAAAAAATTTGAAATCCGTTTATTTCCAAAAAAAAACCAATATAGAATTAAAAAAAAGGAACTAATTGGATTTAGTGGAAATACCGGGAGAAGTACAGGGCCTCATTTACATTACGAAATAAGAGACAAAAATGATCACCCAATCAATCCTTTAAAATTTAAAAAAGAGAGAATTAAGGATACAATCCCCCCTATCGTTAAAAATATTTTTTACAAACAATTATTTAGAAACCATGAAGGTCTATATGAAAATCCCAAATTAGGATTCAAAAAACTAAACCTGAAGAAAGTAAATGAAAAATATATTTCTGACACCTTAAAAGTTTCAGGTATAGTTGGATTTGGAGTTGATTCGTATGATAAAATGAATTTAACAAATAATGTTATGGGCATAAATGAAATTGAAACCTTCATAAATAACAATAAAATTTTTAATATGGATTTTAACAGGTTTTCGTTCAATGAATGGAGACATATCAATACTTTTATTGATTATGCTGCATTTAAAAAAAATAAATTAACAATACAAAAGCTATTTACCACCTCTTATAATCCTTTAGAAATGTATAATAGAAGTTTAGGAGATGGATCTTTGGATTTACTTAAAGTGAAATCAATAAGTGATAAAACTACGCATCTTTACAAAATATTACTTTATGATTTTAATAAAAATATTACTGAAATATTAATTCCCATAATCATTTCAAAAAACTTTAATGAAACACTACCAATTAAAACAAATGATAGTTTTCTTACTGTTGAAAAGGATAGAGAAAAAAATATGAAAGGCAAATGGTTTAATGTGATTTTTAAAAAAAATAGTTTTTACCAAACTACTTCCCTAGAAGTAATTGAAAGAAAAGAGTCCATAAAAATAAATTCTGACACAATACCATTATTAAAAACTTTTGACATCGAATACAAACTTGGAGATAATGAAATAAAGCAATTATATATCTCACGGTTTAAAAATGATAAATTTGATTTTTTAGGGAATAAATTTGAAAATGGATTTTTAAAAGCCTCTGCCAAAACTTTAGGTTCTTTTTTCATAAAAAAAGATAACTCACCACCCGTGGTGGAATTTTTAAACATTCAAGATTTAGCATGGCATTCCAACATAAAAAAAATTAAAATTAAAGGATATGATAATGAAACTGGAATAAAATCTTATTCAGCATGGATCAATGAAATGTGGATATTACTTGAATATGATATTAAAAATAATTTGTTTTTTTATGATTTTTCCGATCGTGTTAACACAAAAAATATAACTAACAATTTAAAAGTTGAAATTATAGATAATGTTGGAAATACTACTGCCAAAGAAATAACGTTCTATAGAAAACTTGATAATGATTAGAAATGTCTTCATTTTTTTCATTTTATTAAACGGTATATTTTGTTATGCTCAAAAATCGATAATTACTGGAGTTATTCTCGATGAGTTAAATAATCCAATTGAAAATGTTAATATTATTTGTGATAATAAGGGGACAACAACTAATAACAATGGGTTCTATAAAATTGAAATTCAATCTGATTTAAATGAAAAAATAGTTTTTACTCATATAAACTTTAAAAAAGTAATTATTGAAGTAAACCTGAATATTAACGAGATATTTGAATTTAATCCTGTTTTAAAGGAAAGTTTTGAACAAATATCTACTGTTATAATAAACTCTTCAAAAAGAGAATCACTTCAATCCATTTTAAATATTTCCCCGGAAAGAATAAGGACTATTTCTGGGGCTCAAGCCGGTATTGAAAATATTCTTAAAACTTTACCAGGATTTAATACAAATAATGAGTTAAGTACTCAATACTCGGTTCGTGGTGGTAATTATGATGAAAATCTAGTATATGTTAACGGCATTGAAGTTTACAGACCTTTTTTAATCAGATCTGGACAACAAGAAGGACTCAGCTTTATTAACTCTGAATTAACAGATGATATCAAATTCTCTGCAGGAGGTTTTGAAGCTAAATACGGAGATAAAATGTCATCTGTTTTAGATATAAAATATAAACAACCCAACGAAAATAAATATTCAGTAAAATTAAATTTTTTAGGGATGTCAAGCACATTTGAAAATATCTCTAAAAATAAAAAATTTTCAAACCTGTTAGGCTTCAGGTACAGAAATAACGAATTGGTAGTCAAAGCAAAAGAGACAAAATCTAATTTTAATCCATCATTTATTGATTTTCAAAATCTGTCAAGATTTAAAGTAAATGAAAAATTTTCTATTAGTGGATTCTTTAATTATTCTGAAAATGACTACCGTTTCAAACCAATAACCCGTCAAACGAATTTTGGAACGCTTGAAAGTCCTCAAGCCTTAGTGGTTTATTTTGATGGAAACGAAAAAGACAACTACAAAACTTTTTTTAACAGTATATCATTCAATTATAAGTTTTCCGAAAATATAAAGTTAGACTTGATAACGTCTTTTTATAACACCTCTGAAAAAGAGTATTTTGATATTCTAGCACAATATAACCTTGCAACTGTAAATTCTGATATCGGAAGTGATAATCTTGGAAATGTGGAATTTAGCCAAGGAATTGGAAGTCAATTAAATCATGCTAGGAATAATTTGAATGCAGAGATTTTTAATATTGAATCTAAAATACAAGCATTAGTTCATAAAAATAACTTAGAAATCTCTGTTAAGTTTTCTAATGAAAAAATTTCTGACAGAATTGTAGAATGGGAAGTAATAGACTCAGCAGGCTTCTTAATTGACCCCCCATTTATTCAAAATCTTGCTGAACAACCCTACGAACCAAATGAAGGACCAATTGTACCTTATCAAAACATTAGATCAAAATCAAACACTGAAATTAAAAGACTGCAGTTTTATTCTCAGATTGAAAGAGAAATAGATGTAAGTAAAGGATCTTTATATTATAATTTTGGAATTAGATCCCATTTTTGGAACGTTAATAACTCTAAATTTAGAAATAAATTTAGTCCAAGATTCCAGATTGGATATGTCCCTAAATCAAATTCTAATTTAAAATTTAACTTTAAATATGGATTGTATTATCAACCCCCTTTCTATAAAGAATTAAGAGGCATAAATGGCGAAATTAATCCAAGTGTTGATGCGCAAAAATCTATCCATTTAGTATTTGCTAACGAATACAAGTTTATTAAATGGAATAGACCTTTTAAACTTGCCTCTGAGGTTTATTACAAAGATTTAACAAACTTAAATCCATATACACTAGAAAATGTAAGAATTAGATATTACGCAGATAATATTGCTAAGGGATATGCATATGGGATGGATCTTAGAATAAACGGGGAATTTGTTGAGGGAACAGAATCTTGGTTTAGTTTTGGCTACTTAAAAACTGAGGAAAATATTGCTAACAATGGATATATACCCAGACCGACTGATCAAAGGTTAAAATTTGGAATTCTTTTTCAAGATTATGTGCCAAATATTCCTAACCTAAAAATGTTTATAAATCTTGTTTACAATACTGGACTTCCTGGAGGATCCCCCACATATGCAGATCCATATCAGTACAGAAAAAGATTGCCTGACTATAAAAGAGCAGATTTGGGGATTTCGTATATCTTGAAAAAAAATAAACTTTTAAAAAATATTAATGAGCTTTCTATTGGTTTAGAAATTTTCAACATTTTTAACATCCAAAACTCTATTACAAATACATGGGTAAGAGATGTATATACCAAAAGGCAGTATAGTATTCCAAACTATTTGACTCCTAGAATATTTAATTTTAGTTTGGGTCTTGATTTTTAATGATTAATTTTTTTATTTCCTTAACTACCACATCAATCTCTTTTTCTGTGTTGTAAATACTAAATGAAAATCTCAAAGAAATAAATTGGTTTTTATTATTATTTTGAATTTCTCTTAAAACGTGTGATCCCAAATCACTACCACTCTGACAAGCACTGCCTTTAGAACAAGCAATCCCTTTAAGATCTAATTTAAACATAAGTAATTCTGCGTTATTTTTCTTGATGGGAATAGAAATGTTAACAAGAGTGTATGTTGAATTATCAAAATCATTCGATTTACCATTAAATGTAATATTATGATTTAATTTAATAAGCTTTGTGATAAAATATTTTTTAAGCTTCGTGATATATGTTTTTTCTTTTTTTAGATTATTTGTAGAATGTTTCAATGCTTCTGACATACCAAAAATATTATGAACACATTCGGTTCCTGCCCTTACCCCTTTCTCCTGCATACCTCCGGTAAAAAAAGGTCCAAGTTTCGTTTTATTATTAATATAGACAAATCCAACACCTTTGGGTCCATGAAATTTGTGAGCACTAGCGACAACAAAATCAATATTATATTTTTTCAGATCCATTTCATAATGACCAATAGATTGTACAGTATCACTGTGGAAATAAGCTGAATATTTTTTAGTAAGATCTGCTACTCTAGAAATATCTAAAATATTTCCAATTTCATTGTTGATATGCATTAAGCTGACCAAGGTCTTGTTATTTGAATTTGATAATAAATTTTCTAAGTCATCATAATCAATAGTACCATCAGAAGACAACTTGACATAGGATACTTTAATTTTTTTATTTTCTTGAAGATCATCTACAGTGTGAGTAACAGCGTGATGCTCAATCTTGGAAGTTATTATGTGCTTAACATCTAAATATTTTATAGAATTTCTAATTATCAAATTATCTCCCTCTGTCCCACCACTGGTGAAAATGATTTCAGAATTTTTTACATTTAGGGTCTTTGCAATTTCATTTCTTGAAAGTTCAATAATTGATTTAGCAGATCTACCATATGAATGTGAAGATGATGGATTACCATAATTATTTTTTAAGACAGAAATCATGGAATCAGAAACCTCTTCCCTGACCTTGGTAGTTGCAGCATTGTCCATGTAAATATTTGACATATTAATTGGTTAGTTAGATATGCTAATTTATATTTTTTTATTCAAATTCTTTTAGCACTGAAATAATTATATTAATACAGTCATCTAATTGATCTTTATTGATTATTAATGGTGGTGCAAACCTAATAATATTTCCGTGTGTAGGTTTTGCAAGTAATCCATTAGAAGCCATTTTCAAGCATATACTCCACGCAATACTTGAATCATTATTATCATTGATAATAATAGCATTTAAAAGTCCTTTTCCTCGAACAGATTTAACAATTTTACTTTCATTAATGTACTTGTTTAATTTTTCCCTAAAAATGATTCCTAAGATTTTCGCATTATCTGATAATTCTTCTTCCTTTACAACATTTAAAGCAGCAATTGCAACTTGACATGCTAATGGATTTCCCCCAAAAGTTGATCCATGTTCTCCAGGCTTAATTGTTAGCATTATCTCGTTGGAGGAGAGTATAGCAGAAACAGGGAACACACCACCAGAAAGTGCTTTACCTAAAATTAATATGTCGGGTTTAATTCCAAAATGATCACAACATAACATTTTCCCTGTTCTTCCAATTCCAGTTTGTACTTCATCAGCTATAAATAGAACATTATTTTTTTTACATAGTTTGAAAGCTTCGGGCAAATAATTTTCATCAGGAACAACAACACCCGCTTCTCCTTGTATAGGCTCAACCATAAATCCAGCTACGTTAGGATCTTTTAAGGCGTTTTCCAGGGATTTTAAATCATTATATGGGATTATTTCATAGCCAGGCATAAATGGTCCAAATCCATTTGTACTTGAGGGGTCAGTTGAAGATGAAATTGCAGCTAGTGTTCTTCCCCAAAAATTTCCTTCAACAAAAATAATTTTTGCATTATTTTTTGGTATTTTTTTTATTTCATACCCCCATTTTCTAGCTAATTTAATTGCAGTTTCGCCTCCCTCTACTCCTGTATTCATTGGTAGTACTTTATCATAACCAAATAAACTCGTAATAAATTTTTCATATTCTCCAAGAATATTGTTGTGAAATGCTCTGGAAGTTAGAGTTAGTTCTTTTGACTGATTTATTAGAGCAGAAATTATTTTTGGGTGACAATGTCCTTGATTAACAGCAGAGTATGCAGAAAGAAAATCATAATATTTTTTACCCTCAACATCCCATAAGAAAACACCCTCACCCCTTTTTAACACAACAGGCAAAGGATGATAATTATGAGCTCCATATAAAAGTTCTGTTTTAATAATTTCTTCGGATGAAAGCATTTTGCTGTATTTATGTTTTAAATTTGGTCAAATTTAATAATTAAATTTTTTATTTCATTCAATTCTTATGTCAAGAAAAAGAAAGAAAAACATTATTCTTCAAAAGCTAAAACTCTCTGGTGTAGGGTCTCTTGGAAAAGGATTTGCAAAAACTATTGACAAAAAAATCATATTTACAAAATATGGAATCCCTGGCGATATTGTAGATGTAAATATTAGGAAAAAAAGATCTTCGTATTCGGAAGGAGATATTATAAAAATTCACAAACAATCTAAACTAAGAGTTGAACCAAAATGCTCTCATTTTAAATTATGTGGTGGGTGCAATTGGCAAAATATGAAATATGATTATCAATTAAAATATAAAAATGATCAGGTATTACAAAATTTAATGAGGATTGGAAAAATTCAAGTTGATAAAATACTTCCAATCATTAAATCTGACAAGCAATATTATTATAGAAACAAAATGGAATATTCTTTCAGCAATTCAAGATGGATAACAAAAAAAGAGATAAATAGTCAAAAAGAAATTAAAAATAAAAATGCACTTGGTTTTCATAAATCTGGAATGTGGAGTAAAATTATTGATATCAATAAATGCTATTTACAGGAAAATATTTCAAATAAAATCAGAAATTATACGAAAGACCTCTCTTTGAAATTAGAAATCAGTTTTTTTGATCTAAAGAAACAATCTGGTGATTTGAGAAATTTGATGATAAGAACATCAAAGAATAAAGAAATTATGGTCTTCTTTCAAATTTTTAAAATATCCGATAAAATAAAACAACTATTTGATAAAATTATCATTCAATTTCCTGAAATTACCTGCCTACAATATGTGATAAATAAGAAAAAAAACGATACTATTTATGATTTAAGACCTGTATGCTATCATGGTAAAAAATATATTACTGAAACAATTGGACAATATCACTTCAGAATTTCTGCAAAATCTTTTTTTCAAACAAATTCATACCAGATAGAAAAACTTTACAATATTGTAAAAAAATTTGCTAATCTTTCTGGATCAGAAATAGTATACGATTTGTACTGTGGTACTGGATCAATTTCAATATATCTATCCTCCTATGCAAAAAAAATAATAGGAATAGAAGTTATAGGTGATGCAGTAGTTGCAGCAAAAAAAAATGCTAAAGCAAATAACATAAATAATACAACTTTTTTACAAGGAGATGTAAAAGAGATATTAAAAAAAAGACGCCTTCTTTCTCAAAAACCTGATGTTATCATTGTTGATCCACCAAGGAATGGGTTGGATAAATTAGTAGTGGAATCAATAATTAAGTCAAACGTAACTAAAATTATATATGTCAGTTGTAACTCCGCTACTCAAGCTCGAGACCTTAATGTTTTGTCTGAGTTTTATAATTTGACTAAATCACAAGCAATAGATATGTTTCCTCAAACTTATCATGTAGAAAATGTTGTACTTTTAGAAAAAATATACGAATGAGGGTATTTTATACTTTGATTTTAATTTCATTTATTTTAAGCTGTGAAAGTGATGATATATGTCCAGAATCAACAAATTCTACACCCAGGTTAATAATTACATTTTATGACATGCAAAATACCGAAGTAAAAAAGAATGTTGAAGATCTTGCTGTATATGCAATCAAAGATGGACAATTAAACTTAATGAACGAGATTAATGGGATAACTACCGATTCTATAAATATTCCGCTTAGAAATGATCAAGCTATTTCTAATTTTAAATTTTATAAAGATTTTTCTTTTACAAACAATGTTCCTAGTGGTATGATAGATCATTTGTATGTTGATTATGAGATTTATCAAAAATTTATTTCAAAAGCTTGTGGTTTTATTAATAATTATAATCTTTTAAACTTTTTAACCAATGACCCATCAGAAAACCCCTCAGTTCCTGCCAACTGGATTGGAGGATATGTTATTGAAAATAATTTAATCGAAAATGAAAATCAGTCTCATGTTAAAATATTTCATTAGCACATTACTAACTTTTTGCTGCCTAGCTATTCAAGCTAATGCTACAGTTTTAAATGATTCTCTAAAAAAATATGGGTTAAGAGTAGGAACAGATATTCAGAAATTAATCAGATCAGCCAGCTCAGAAGAATACAATGGGATTTCATTTAATGCAGATATTAGATTTAAGGAGTCGATGTTTCTTTTTTCAGAAATTGGAAATGAAAAAAAAATAGTTGAATATTCAAATGTTGATTCAAAGATATCTGGAAATTATATAAAATTAGGTTTACAATTTAAATTGAATAGAAATATAGTTGGGCTCAGAAATTTAATATACTCTAGTATTGCAATAGGAGTTAGTTCTTTTGATCAAAAAATTTTAAGATATGGTATCTATAATATTTACAGCGATCTTTGGGGTGAGTTTGAAAGTACTGATACAATCAATTTGGAAAGTCTAAATGCTAATTGGATTGAAATTGGATTTGGGGTAAAAACTGAGATTTTAAACAATCTTTTTCTTGGAATTGAATTACAATTAAAAAACTTAATTTCTCAGAAAAACAAAAATGATACATCTAACTTTTATATACCTGGATTTAATAGAACTTATGAAGGTTCAAATTTTGGACTTGGTTTTAATTATTCACTAACCTACTTAATTCCAATTATAAAAAAATAAACCCTATTTTTCCTTTTTAGATCCTGAATAGATTTGATAATTTAAAAATCTTGACTCCAAACTTGAATTAAATAATTTTATTCTTTTTGAAGTTCGTAAGCCAATATATTTGATTGCTTCCATGTTTGCGGTGAATATCCATGAACTAGTATTGTCGTAATTCCTTTTCAGGGTGTTCCCAATTTCTGAATAAAAGCTTTTAAAATCTGTTTGGATTCGTTTGTCGTATGGAGGATTAACAACAATTTGCAGTCTATCTTTATTTGTTTTCTTTGATTTAAAAAAATCTCTAGTTTCAACTTTAATTTTTAAATCAATATCACTTTCCTCAATATTTTTTTTACACTTTCTTATTATTGAGTTAGAAATATCATATCCAAAAATCTTACAATCAATTTTATTTATTTTTTTGGTAACAGATTCTTCGATAATATCAAAAAGCTCTTGATCCCAATCATTCCACTTTTCAAAAGCAAAGTTTGAACGTTGGAGGTTTGGTGGTATATTCCCAGCAATCATTGCAGCTTCAATTAAAATAGTTCCACAACCACACATTGGATCTAAAAAATCAGTCTTTCCCCTCCATCCTGAAATTAGAATTAACCCTGCTGCAAGAACTTCATTTAAAGGCGCAAAAGAATTATATTTTTTATAACCTCTTTTATGCAATGATTCTCCTGAACTATCTAAAGAAATGGTACAGGTGTTTTTATTAACATGTATATCAATTTTTAAATCAGGATTTTTTGCATCAACATTTGGTCTTTTAGAAAATTTATTTCTAAATCTGTCAGCAATAGCGTCCTTTGCTTTCAAAGAAGTAAATTTTGAATTATTAAATATTTTAGAATGAAAGACAGATGAGTTAATTATGAATGCGGAGTTAACTCCTAATAAACTCTCCCATTTAATATTATATATCTTTTCATAAAAACTATTAATGTCACCAAACTTAAATTCTGAAATAGGTTTTAGTATCTTCAATGCAGTTCTTAAACTTAAATTTGCTTTATACATAAATCCCTTATCCCCATAAAAACTTACATTTCTTCTTCCAGTTTGAATTTTTTGAGCCCCTAAACTCAGTAATTCTTTGGCAAGTATTTCCTCAAAACCATAAAAGCATTTTGCTAACATCTTAAAATTAGTTTGATCTACTTTACCCATTTTTCTTTTAAATTATATAAATCATATTTTTTATTTGGCTTATGATAATCAATTTGTTTATTGTTAATAGATCTCTGAATGATATCTTCAATGTAGTAGTCTTGAATATTTTCAACAGGATTAAATCTATCTTTAAGATTTAAATTAAAAAAACTTGCAGTTATATTATAAAAAAAAGCTTTTATTACGTTTCTAAGATCTTTTACTATATCATATGTTGATAGACCAGTTTGTCTATCAACTAGTTTAATAAGTACTCTTCCTTCTGATTGCTTTAAACTTTTTAATTCCTCAGTAAATTCATTTTCTAAATATTTTTGTATTTGTTTTGTATACTTTTTCTTTTTATATCTAGTATCTAATCTATTTAACCTTTTATTTAAAGAATCTAATCTGTGAGATGCAAGTACAGCATACGGATAAACCTTTAGAACTTTCCTTTTTAAGATCAAATAATTTCTTATTTCATCAGAGTTGCTGTAAGGAGCTTTAGGTAAAAGAATTACTTCGCTTAATTGAATCGACCCCTTAATAATTGTATCCCCTGTAATTCTAATATAATCTTCACCAATTTCTAAATTATTCTGTGCAGTAATATTTTGAAGGATAAAAAAAAATGTAAAAAGCAATAATCTTTTCATTATTGAAGAAGGATCAGCAATAAATGTAAAATTATGTATAATTAATATGTAAATCATTATTATTTTTACATTTAATTGTAAAAAAATAAAAATGGCAGATAAAACTATTTTAAATAAAAAATCAATTGAATTTCTAGAGAGATATTTAAACAACCCGTCACCAACTGGTTATGAATGGGAAGGTCAAAAAATATGGATGGATTATCTTAAACCATATGCAGATAAATTTATAACAGATACATATGGCTCTGCTGTTGCAATTATTAATCCTGAACACAAATACAAGGTTGTTATTGAAGGTCATTCGGATGAAATTTCTTGGTATGTAAACTATATTTCAGAAAAAGGATTAATTTCTGTAATTAGAAATGGAGGTAGTGATCATCAAATTGCACCTAGTAAAATTGTTAATATTCATACTGACAAAGGAATAGTTAAAGGGGTTTTTGGTTGGCCAGCAATTCACACAAGATTAGCTTCAAAAGAAGAGCCTCCAAAATTAGATAATATATTTATTGATGTTGGTTGCAAAAACAAAAAAGATGTTGAAAAGCTAGGAATTCATGTAGGCTGTGTTATCACTTATCCTGACCCATTTCATATTTTAAATAAAGATAATTTTATATGCCGTGCTCTTGATAATAGAATTGGTGGATTTATGATTGCTGAGGTTGCAAGATTAATAAGTGAAAATAAAAAGAAATTACCTTTTGGCTTGTATATTACTAACTCTGTTCAAGAAGAAGTTGGATTACGAGGTGCTGAAATGATTACTGAAACAATAAAACCTAATGTGGCTATTGTTACTGATGTAACTCATGACACAACAACCCCAATGATTAACCAAAAAAAACAAGGTTATTGTGAATTAAACAAAGGTCCTGTGATTACATATGCACCTGCTGTTCAACAAAAACTTAGAGATTTGATAATTAAAACAGCAAAGAAAAATAAAATACCGTTCCAAAGATCTGCTTCCAGTAGATACACTGGTACGGATACGGATGCCTTTGCGTACAGTAATGGAGGTGTACCGTCTGCATTAATATCTTTGCCTTTAAGATACATGCATACAACTGTTGAAATGGTTCACAAAAATGATGTAGAGAATGTAATTAAGCTGATTTATAATACCGTTTTAAACATTAAATCTGGAGATAATTTTAGTTATTTCAAATAGTCTTAACAAGAACGTAAGTTAAATATTTTAGTCTTATGAGTGAATTTGTTGAGATTTACAGCTCCTCAGGTAAAAAAACTGGAAAAAAAGTATTGCTAACTGATGCTCATCGAAAAGGCTTTCCTCACGCAACAGTTCATCTTTGGTTATTCACAAGTTCAGGAAATTTAGTTATTCAGAAAAGATCAATCAATAAAAAAATTAATCCAAATATTTGGGATATAATTTCTGTTGCTGGCCATGTTAAATTTGGAGAGTCAATTGATGAAGCAGTAATTAGAGAAGCTAAAGAGGAGTTAAATTTGAAAGTTTTAATAGATAATTTGAAAAGTCATGATGTATATTTCTATGAAAAAAAATATAATAATCTGAAAGATGCGGAATTTCACCACTCATTTTCATACAAAATATCCTCAAGCGAAATAGATCTAAATATTAAAAATAATGAAGTTAGTGAGGTGAGTATAATTTCAATTAAAAATTTAAAAGGAATTATTAAAAATAATACTCCTGGATATTTAGTTTTCAATGAAATGAAAGAATATTATACAAACATGATTTCCATAATTGAAAAAGAAATTACTGAGAGTTAGATATTATTTCATTTACTATATCTGGATTTAATAAGGTACTAATATCACCTAAATCTTCAATATCCTTCGCTGCAACTTTTCTTAATATTCTTCTCATTATTTTTCCTGATCTTGTTTTCGGTAATGCCTTGGTAAATTGTATTTTTTGAAGTTTAGCAATCGGACCAATTCTTTTAGAAATTATTTCATTGACTTGTATCATTAATGTGTTTTTATCAAAATTTTCTGTATTCAATGTAATAAAACCATATAGTGCATTTCCCTTTATTTCGTGTGGATAACCAACTATTGCAGATTCAGCTACTAAATTATGTTCATTTATTGCATCCTCTATTGGTGCAGTCCCTAGGTTATGACCTGAAACAATTACAACATCATCTACCCTACCGGTAATGCGTATATTTCCTAATTTGTCTTTGTAGGCTCCATCACCAGTAAAATATTTATTCTTAAAAGCCGAAAAATATGTGTTTATATATCTTTGATGGTTTCCCCAAATTGTTCTAGCCATAGATGGCCATGGAAATGAAATACATAGTTTTCCAACCTTTTCGTGTTCAGTAATTTCAACTCCACTTTCTGAGAGAATAATTGGCTGAATCCCTAAAAATGGTTTTGTTGCAAAAGTAGGCTTGTCAGGAACTACATTTGGAATGGATGAAATCATAATGCCCCCAGTTTCAGTTTGCCACCAAGTATCTACAATTGGACATTTTGAATTACCTATATTTTTATAATACCAATCCCATGCTTCAATATTTATAGGTTCACCTACAGTACCCAATACTTTTAATGCACTAAGATCGAATCCCTTTACAAAATTATTTCCTTGTTTTGCAATAGCCCTAATAGCTGTTGGAGCTGTGTAAAATTGATTAATTTTATATTTTTCAACAATTTCCCAAAATCTACTATAATTAGGATAACTTGGAATCCCTTCAAACATTAATGTAGTTGCCCCATTACACAAAGGGCCATAAATTATATAACTGTGTCCTGTGATCCAGCCTATATCTGCAGTACACCAATAAATATCATTGGTTTTATATTGAAAAATATTTTTAAATGTATAAGAAACATATACCATATATCCAGCACAAGTATGTACCATGCCTTTTGGCTTTCCAGTTGAGCCTGAAGTATAAAGAATGAATAAGGGGTCTTCTGCATCCATAATTTCAGGATTGCATTTTTCAGAAACTTTAGATTTTACTTCATCAAAAAGTATATCTCTTTTTGGAATTATATTTACCTCTTCATTAGTTCTTTTTACTAACAATACTTTTTGTAAGGAGTCACATCTTTCTAATGCTTCATCAACAATAGATTTTAGATTTATGGTCTTGTCGCCTCTGAATGATCCATCGGATGTTATAATTACATTACTTTCACAATCATTTATTCTTGTGGCTAATGCCTCAGATGAAAATCCAGCAAAAACAACAGAATGAATTGCACCTATTCTTGCACATGCCAATACAGAAAATGTCAACTCGGGGATCATAGGCAGGTATATACAAACTCTATCCCCTTTTCTGACTCCAATTGATTTGAGAACATTTGCTGTTTTAGAAACTTCTTTTAACAATTCCAAATAAGTAAAAGATTTAGATTTTTCATTTGGATTATTGGGCTCAAAAATAATTGCTGTTTTTTCAGGAGTTGATTTTGCATGTCTATCTATACAATTAGTTGTAATATTTAATTTTGCATGCTTAAACCATTCAATTTTAGCTTTTTCAAAGTCCCATTCTAAAACCTTGGACCAACCCTTATACCAATTAAAATTATTTTTAGCTAATTCACTCCAAAACTTTTCAGGATCAGAAATAGATTTTTTATAATTTTCTATATACTTATTGGTTGTATCAATTATGTAATCACTCATTTTCAGGAACTCTTATGTTATCAACAATTTTTTTTATATGCTGAGGAGTTTTAGGAGTTATCATCATTACAAAATAAGCAACAATAAAATTAAATATCATTGCTATACTACCAAATCCCTCTGGGGATATACCAAACCAAAAATCTTCCTTCGTTCCTCCTCCAAAAAAATCAAATTTAAACTTCAGCATATAAAACAGCATAATACTTATACCAGCAATCATTCCAGCTGTAGCACCTTCTCTATTCATTTTTTTGTAAAAAATTCCCATTACAATAGCTGGAAAAAAAGATGCAGCTGCTAGTCCAAAAGCCAAGGCAACAACTGCAGCAACGAATCCTGGTGGGTTAATCCCAAAGTATCCTGCAATACATACTGCAAAAAAAGCAGATAATCTTGCGATGATCAATTCTCCTTTTTCAGAGATTTTTGGGTAAATAACTCTTTTTATCAAATCATGTGAAATTGAAGCAGATATGACTAAGAGTAATCCCGCCGCAGTTGATAATGCTGCAGCTAATCCACCTGCTGCAACCAAAGCAATAACCCAATTTGGCAGGTTTGCTATTTCAGGATTTGCAAGTACCATTATATCTCTATCAACATATAATTCATTATTTTCATCATTGGTGTAGTTAATAATTCCATCTTCATTTAAATCATTAAACTTTATTAACCCTGTATCCTGCCATTTTTTAAACCATTGTGGAATTTCGTTATAGGTGTTAGTAGAAATCGTATCAAGTAAATTTGTTCTAGCAAAAGCTGCTACAGCAGGAGCTGTTGTATATAATATTGCAATTAATAATAAAGCAATTCCAGCTGATTTTCTAGCATCTGAGACCTTCTTAACTGTAAAAAACCTAACGATTACATGTGGTAGTCCTGCAGTTCCCACCATCAAAGCCAAGGTTATTGCAAAAATATCAATCAATGGTTTTGTGTTTTCTGTATATTCATTAAAACCTAGCTCAGTATTTAAATTATCTAATTTGTCTAAAAGGTACATTGAAGAACCATCACTTAGCTCACCTCCAAAACCTAATTGTGGAATGGGATTCCCTGTCATTTGAATGGAAATAAAAATAGCAGGAACCATAAAGGCAAAAATTAAAACACAGTACTGAGCAACTTGAGTATATGTAATTCCTTTCATCCCACCTAATACAGCATAAAAAAGAACAATTAACATCCCAATAATGACCCCTGTATTAATATCTACTTCTAAAAATCTAGAAAAGACTATCCCAACCCCCCTCATTTGTCCTGCTACATATGTAAATGAAACAATTAATGCACAAAAAACGGCAACTAATCTTGCATTCTGAGAATAATATCTCTCAGCAATAAATTCTGGAATAGTGAATTTTCCAAATTTCCTAAGATAAGGCGCTAACAAAAGTGCTAATAAAACATATCCACCTGTCCATCCCATTAGATAAACAGCTCCGTCATAACCTGCAAAGGAAATGATTCCTGCCATGGAAATAAAAGAGGCTGCACTCATCCAATCTGCAGCAGTAGCCATTCCATTGGCCCATGCTCCTACACCACCGCCTGCAATATAGAATTCCTTTGTTGATTTAACTCTCGACCAAATTGCTATTCCAATGTATACTGAAAAAGTAAATCCAACTAAAATATATGTCCAAGTTTGAATACTCATAAATTACTAATCAAAACCATATTTTTTATCTAGTTTATTCATAAGAAACATATAAATAAAAATGATTATTACGAAAGAATAAATAGAGCCTTGTTGAGCAAACCAAAAACCTAACTTAAATCCTGCAATTGTAAATTGATTTAAAAAATCTTTTAATATAATTCCAAAAAGAAAAGAAAATAAAAACCAAAAAAACAATAAAATCAACACATACTTTACATTCTCCTTCCAATATTTTTTATTACTCATAATAAGTAGGATTTTAAATATTCATCAGTATTAACAGAAATTCTTTTTTGAATATCATTAATTTCTAATTTTTTAAAGTTCTTTCCAATGATTTTTTCATATAACTCAATATATCTTTCAGAAACTGTTTCAATATATTTATCATCCATTTGTGGGATTATTTGCCCATCAAGACCCTGGAAATCATTCGAAATAAGCCATTGCCTTAAAAACTCTTTCGATAATTGTTTTTGAGGCAAGCATTGATTTTGTCTTTCATCATATCCATCTTTATAAAAATATCTTGATGAATCTGGAGTATGTATTTCATCAATTAACACAATTTCACCACTCTTTGTTTTGCCAAATTCATATTTAGTATCCACTAAAATAAGCCCTCTCTCATTTGCTATTTTCTGGCCAATAGAAAAAAGTTTTCTAGTATATTTCTCTAAAATCATATAATCATCATCAGAAACAATTCTGTTTTTTATAATATCCTCTCTGCTTATATCCTCATCATGTTTACCAGCTTCAGCTTTAGTTGCTGGGGTTATAATTGGATCAGGAAGCATGTCATTTTCTTTCAGTCCATCAGGAAATTTAACTCCACAAATTAATCTCTTTCCCTTTTTGTACTCTCTAAAGGCATGTCCTGCTAAATATCCTCTAATTACCATCTCAACCTTGAATGGATCACACAAATGACCAATAGAAACATTTGGATCAGGACTGTTTATAAACCAATTTGGCACATATTCTGATGTTTGGTTTATCATTTCAATAGAAATCTGATTTAATATTTGACCTTTGTATGGTATACCCCTTGGCATTACATTATCAAATGCTGATATTCTATCACTTACCACCATAACTATGTAATCGTTTTTTAAATAGTAAACATCTCTTACTTTACCACGATAAAATTTAATCTGTCCTTTAAACTCAAACTTAGCATTTGTTAGAGTGTTATTCATTTATTAGGAGTATTTTTATATGCTTCAATTATTTTTTTAACAAGTTTATTTCGTACAATATCAGAATCGTCTAAACTTACAATTGCAACTCCTTTGGTTCCATCTAAAAGTTTTATAGCCTCATTAATGCCTGAAATTCCTTTAGGCAAATCCATTTGACCGGGGTCACCAGTAACAATAAATTTGGCGTTTTTACCCATTCTTGTTAAGAACATTTTCATTTGAGAACTAGACGTGTTTTGACCCTCATCAAGAATTACAAATGCATTATCTAACGTCCGACCTCTCATAAAAGCCAATGGTGCAATCTGAATAATTTCATCATCTAAATATTTTTTTAGTTTTTCTGAAGGAATCATATCCTTTAAAGCATCATACAAAGGCTGCATGTAAGGATCCAATTTTTCCTTTAAATCACCTGGTAAAAAACCAAGATTTTCACCAGCTTCAATAGCAGGTCTTGTTAAAATAATTCTCTTTACATTTTTATTTTTAAGAGCTTTTACTGCCAAGGCAATTCCAGTGTAGGTTTTTCCAGTGCCTGCAGGTCCAACGGCAAATACTAAATCATTATTTTCAATACTATCAACAATTTTTCTTTGGTTAAATGTTTTAGCTTTTATTATCCTTCCGTTTACACCGTGTAAAATTGGAGAAAAACTTTTTTTTGAGGTTTCGATATCAATATCAGGACTATTGACTAATGATGTAATTAAATTATCCTCAATATTATTAAATCTTGAATAGTAATTAATTATTTTATGAATCTTTTCTTCAAAATCAGATAATTCATTAGAGTTTCCGTAAACTTTAATTTGGTCTCCTCTAGCAACAATTTTTAAATCAGGAAAATTAGATTTGATGATTTTTAAATTTCTATCCTGTGGGCCAAAAAAATCTTTTGGATCTACTTTATTAATTTTTATAATTTTTTCTTGCAATTCAAAATGATATTAACATGATTAAATTTAAACGTTTATTTTCCTAAATTACGTAAATTACAGCCTATATTAACCCAATAAATATTAACATTTTAATGTCGATTATCACATTAATTACAGATTTCGGAAATAAAGATCAGTTTGTTGCTCAGATGAAAGGTGAAATTTATAGCAATAATCTTGAGTCACGGGTTGTTGACATCTCTCATAATATTTCTCCATTTAATATTATGGAAGCTGCTTATATTATTGAAAATAGTTATAAATCTTTTCCAGAAAATACTGTACATATTATTGATGTGGATTCAGAAAAAAATGAGCAAAAAAAACACATCATTGTTAAACTTGACAATCATTTTTTTGTAACCTCTGATAATGGAATCATGAGTATTTTGTCTCAAAACATAAATTTCCAAGAAATTTATGAAATTTCAATTCTTAGTGAATTAAGGCCAATTGAATCTAGCCTAAAAACTTTTACAAAAGTTGCATGTCATTTGTCCATGGGCGGAAAACCTGAAATTGTAGGTAAAAAAATTAATAATCTAAGAAATGTTAAAAATTTAAAACCATTTGTAAATTCTGAAAATACACAAATAATTTCAAGCATTATTTATATTGATCACTTTGGAAATGTTGTTACAAATATTAAAAAATCTTTTTTTGATAAAATTGGCAAAGGAAGAAAATTTGAAATATCAGCTAGGAATTATAAATTTAACCAAATATATTCATCTTACTCTGATATAATTAACTTTAATCTTACTGAAGATAAGAGAAGTGATGAAGGCAAAGCATTAATTATATTTAATACAAACAACTATTTACAAATTTCTATTTACAAAAGTAATCCTGATAATGTTGGAACTGCTGCAACTTTACTGGGGTTAAAAATATATGATAGTGTTTCGGTTATATTTAACAGTTGAATAATCCTATGTTAATAAGTTTATTTATTAATATTTTACCATTATGATATATTTGTATTTAAATCATAAATCCTATGAAATTTATAGTTTCTAGTAATTCACTGCAGAAAAAACTTCAGGTTCTTGGTGGAGTTATTAATTCTTCCAACACGATTCCGATTCTTGACCATTTCTTATTTCAACTTGATAATTCAAAACTAATTATTACATCAAGTGATCTTGAAACAACAATGATATCATCAATTACTGTTGATAGTACAAGTAAAGGTGAATTTGCAATACCTTCTAAGCTTTTAATTGATACATTAAAAACATTTCCAGAACAGCCATTAACATTTACGGTTGAAGAAAATAATATTGTAGAGATTAGCTCTAGTCATGGGAAATATGCACTTGCTTATGCTGAAGGAGATCAATTTCCTAAAACCGTCAATCTTGATGATCCATCTACCACTCAAATTTCAAGTAGGGTTTTACAAAAAGCTATAAACTCGTGTATTTTTGCATCAGGAAATGATGATTTGAGACCTGTAATGAGTGGAGTATTTTTTCAATTTTCAACAGAATCAATAACATTTGTTGCAACAGACGCACATAAACTGGTGAAATATTCAAGGTCTGATATTAATGCTTCGAATACAGCTGAATTTATAATGCCAAAAAAACCATTGAATTTATTAAAGAATATAATTGATTCTGATCACGAAATAACTATTGAATATAATAATTCAAATGCAAAATTTGAATTAGAGGAAATGACAATCATATGTAGGTTAATTGATGGTCAATACCCTAATTATGAAGCAGTAATTCCAAATGAAAATCCTAATGTAATGTCAATTGGAAGATCTACATTATTAAGCTCCTTAAAAAGGGTTTCAATTTTCGCAAATAAAACAACACATCAAGTTAGATTAAAAATAGCTGGAGCTGAACTTAATATTTCAGCAGAAGATATTGATTTTAGTAATAAAGCTGAAGAAAGATTAACATGTGATTATGTTGGTGATGATATCGAAATTGGCTTCAACTCAAGGTTTTTAATTGAGATGACAAATAATCTTGAAAGTAATGATTTGAAACTGGAAATGAGCCTTCCAAATAGAGCTGGTATCTTAAGACCAATGGACGGTTATTCTGAAAGTGAAGAGCTTATTATGTTAGTTATGCCTGTCATGCTTAACAATTAAGACTATTTCTTAAATATCACAAGTTTTGCCTTATAGCCAGTGGAAAGCAACCAGCTTTTATTTGATATTTCATTTCCGAATTGATCCAAAACAACCAACTGTGCAGTATTTGGACTTGATTGGCCCTCGTTTAGCGCAATAAAATCTATATTATTATAACCATCTTCCAAATCAATATCGACTGTATAATAAGCAGAACTCAAAATGATATTTGGGTGAATAACAGATCCATTTAACATAAGCCTAATTCTATCACCATCTACATATTCATGATCTCTACATTTGATCATCACATAATTAGATCTAGTTTCGATATTTCCTAGAAAAAAATCACGATTTGAGTCTGAGTTTTTATTATTACCCTCAGAAAAATCTTGTCTTACTTTCCAGGTAGGTTTAACGAGATTGCTCTTTTTGGATAAATCAATATCATTATTATTATTATTATTTCCATCCGAATTTATCTCATAACTAAAATATTGCTTTGGGGGTTTACTAGTTAGTCCTTTTGGTGAAAACTTGTTGAGTGAAAATGAATTATCATCAATATTATTTGTGTCCAAGGATTTGATCTCAATCTTTGTGATATTATAATCTTGTGAAAATGAAAATTGAATAAATAAAATAAAAATGAAAAAAATTAATCTCACAAGTATAAAGTTGAAATACAAATATATTTAAAATGGTAATCAGTGTCTTAAATATTAGTTTTATATTAACAATTAATGACAAGTGATCTGCTTTGGAAATATTACACGTTTTAGGATACATTGGAGCTTTTATAGTTGGATTAGTTTTAGGAATAATTGGAAGTGGTGGCTCTATTCTCTCTATGCCTATTTTAGTTTATTTATTTAAACTCAATGCAGTCACAGCAAGTGCATATTCTTTATTTATAGTTGGGGTAACTGCTTTGACTGGATCATTTAAAAATTTTAAAAAAAAACTAATTAATTATCGTACAACAATCCTATTTTCAATATCAGCAGTAATATCGGTATATGTAACTAGGAAATATTTAATCGGATTAATACCTGAAGTTATACTATCCAACAATTTTATTATTATTAAAAAGGGTCAAATGATTATGATTGTATTTGGAATATTAATGTTGGTAGCTGGATATTTTATGATCAAAAGAACTCCAAAAACTATTATAAAGTTTAAAAAAACCAAAACAATTGCCCCCAATAAGCTTCTTATTTTTTTTGAAGGATCTATTGTCGGTTTCTTAACAGGACTTATAGGGGCAGGTGGAGGATTTATAATAATTCCGATTCTTGTAATTCTTTCTGATTTAAAAATGAAGAGTGCAGTTGCTACATCTTTGTTAATTATCTCAACAAAATCATTAATTGGTTTTATTGGTGATATTCAAAATCTAATTATAGAATGGAACTTTCTATTAATATTTACTACCATTTCAGTATCTGGAATTATTATTGGTCAAATAATAAGTAAAAAAATTAAGGGAAACCACTTAAAAAAAATATTTGGTTCTTTAGTTTTTATTATAGGAATATTGGTTCTTCTGTGGGAAGTTATTTAGTATTACGTAAAAAAAAACCCAGGGGGAGGATCAATAATAGCGCATAGAAATTAAAAACTAAGCCAACAATCGGAACCAATATCATTAAAAAGAGTAAAAAATTTTTATTCCTCACTTTTATCCATTATGGTCAGTAGCTTTTGAATTAACAAAAGTTAAATAAATTAGTATTATAAGAGAGATTAAAGAAAAAATTGTTGACCCAAAACCAAAATTCAGGATAATAAAATCTGAAATAATTTCGTAAGCAACGAAAATGTAAAAAATATTCTTACCCTGCTCATCAAAAACTGCGATAATTCTTTTATAGTAGGTAGCTAAAGTAAACCATATAACAGGAACTATACATAAAATAAATGCAACAATCCATCCGATAGTTAGTGCGGACACCATGTCATTTAAGTAAAATTCAGGATTTTCACCAATTTTTGCGCCTAATTCTTCAGCAAAGGATTGTATTTCCGCTTGATTTTCAGCACTTGGATCTGCTAAATCAAAATCACCAAGAGACATAAAATAACTAGTCCAAAAAGAAATTAGAGTAACTAAAAAAGGGATAGATAAAAGTATTGAAAATAAAAGTCTAAGTATAAAGGTACTTCCACTTATTGTTTCAGAAAATTTAAAAAATTTCATAATTATGATTTTAGGTTGGTAATTTAAAAAAAATTTTAGGGGTTCTAATAATGTAATCTTTATATTCATCTAAATGTCCCCATTTTTTATTTGCTGATTCTTCTAAAAAATTAACACCAGAAATCCTTGTAAGAAGAAGATACACAAAAACAGGAGAAATCAAAGTGATATGTTCAATGCCAGACAATGAGGATATTGACATAATACTTATTCCGAACCATAACAATATTTCACCCATATAATTAGGGTGTCTAGAATAACTCCATAGCCCAGAAGTAATGAATTTGTTTTTATTTATAGATTTCTTTCTAAATAACGTTTTTTGATAGTCCGCTACAATTTCGATTACAAATCCAAATAAAAATAATATTAATCCGAAATAAAATAATCCTCCTCCTACTACACCAGTGCTTGAAGAAATAGCTGTTAAAACACATAGCAAACAAATGCTAACCCAAGTTCCTGACAAAGTCCAGGTCATCAAAAATCTAGAAAAAGATGGTTTAATTTCTCTAAATCTTTTATCTTCTCCATCATTATTTATTCTCATAAAAAGAAATGTTCCTAATCTGATAGCCCAGCAAGCTATACAGGAGACTACCACAATAGAAAAGATGTTATATGATGGAGCATTTAAGAGTGCATAAAAAGAAGAAATTAAATATGTAAAGCTCCCTGTCAAATCAAAAAACTTCTCAGTCTGAAAAATATAAGCAGGTATAAATAATAACCAATGAATCAAAAATATTAATAAAACAATATTAGTTATTAATTGATTTCCAATGAGTAAAGAAATTCCAAATGGCACCAAAAATGCTACTATTGAAAAAAGGAATTTTAAAAAAACTGATTTCATCATAAATTCAAATATATTGTGAATAAAATTAAATATATAAGCAAATATATTCTGTATAAATTTCTGCTTTTTAAGTATTTTTCATTTTCTGGATATATATTAAATAATAACCCCTTAATTTCCTTCAAAAAAATAGGTTTAATATTAATTTTCCAATCATTTGTTTTATAAACTATTTTTCTAAAATCACTTCTAAGAAAAGTACTTGGTAAACCCCAGAGAATTAATACAATAAAAATTAAAAGTTTCATAGTCAAGTTGTTAACAAAAGTTAACAATTTTCCTTCAATATTAATTGTTTGTTATTTTAAATTTAATGAATTGTTAATAAATTAACATATACAAATTAAATAAACTAAATTATGAGAAATTTTATTACTTATTTTTTCTGCTTTGTTTTTATTTCTGTTACATATTCTCAGGTTACTACATCAAGTATAAGAGGTGTGATTTCAGATGAAAACCAGGTAGAATTACCAGGTGCTAATGTTGTTGCAACACATAACCCAACGGGAACTGTTTATGGTGCAGCAACAAATATTGATGGACGATTTGATTTAAGAAACTTACGTGTTGGTGGACCTTACACAGTGACCGTTAGTTATGTTGGATATAAAGATCAAGAATTTGATGATGTGTATCTAAACTTAGGTAAATCAGAAAACGTTTCCATTTCATTAGTTCCTGATGCCGAACAACTAGATGCAGTTGTTGTAGAGGGATCTTCATCCGGTGGTGTTTTCAGTAAAGGTAGAACCGGCGCTGAAACAAATGTAGGTGCAAGTGAATTAAGAAATCTTCCTTCAATTACTAGATCTGCTTTTGATTATACTAGACTTGATCCTACTGCTAGCAATGGTTCTTTTGCTGGAAGAAATGACCAGTACAATAACTTTTCACTGGATGGTGCAATTTTCAATAACCCATTTGGGTTAGATGCTGCAACTCCTGGTGGGCAAACAGATGCGCAACCAGTATCACTGGATGCAATTGATCAAATTCAAGTTGCCACTGCACCTTACGATGTCACACAGGCTGGTTTTACAGGTGCTTCTGTAAATGCAGTTACTAAAAGTGGAACAAATGAAATTAAGGGAACGGTTTATTCTTTTAACAGAAACCAAGATTTAACTGGATCTAAAATTAATGGAGAAGAAATATTTGTTCCGGAACTGACTCAATCTCAGTCTGGCTTTAGTGTTGGTGGACCCATTAAAGAGAATAAACTTTTCTTCTTTGTAAATTATGAAATGGACAGTAGAGATGATTTAGGTCAATCTTGGCTACCTAATAGAGGTACTGGAGCAATTAACGAATCACGTGTAGCTGAAAGTGATCTAATTCTTGTGCGTGACGCAATGCTTGGTTTAGGATATGATCCTGGTTCATATGAAGGTTTTTTACATAGAACAGAGTCGTCTAAGGCTATTTTTAAAATAGATTGGAATATAGATGATAAAAATCAATTGGCATTGATTTACAATTGGTTAGATGCTTCTAAAGAAAAGCCTGCTCATCCAACAGCTCTTGGATTTAGAGGTCCAAATGCATCTATCCTGCAGTTTGAAAATTCTGGATACCAAATAAATAACATCTTGAATTCTTTCCAGCTAGAGTTAAACTCTTATTTGTCAGATAATATGACAAACAAGCTTCAAGCTGGATATTCTCATTTTGATGACTTTAGAAATCCAATGTCCTCCCCTGCTCCTGCAATAACTATTCAAGACGGTGCGGGTTCCAACTATATTATCGTTGGACATGAGCCATTTTCAATTAACAATAGATTGGATCAAAAAGTTATTCAAGTATCCAATAATTTAACCATAAATTATGGTAATCATACTTATACGATCGGAGGATCTTTTGAAAAGTTTGAATTTGATAATTCTTTCAATTTAGGTGTATATGGATATGGAAATGCTAATGGATATGTTGGAGCATTTGGTGCTCTAACATCTGTAGATGCGTTCTTAGATGCTGTTGATAATGGACTAATTAGTGAGGCACTTGAAAATGCTCAAGCTGTATTAGATGGAAATAATGAAAATGATTCTTGGGCACTTGCTGAAACAAATGTTGGGCAATTATCTTTTTATGTTCAAGATGAATGGGATGCTAATGAAGATCTAAAACTTACATTTGGTTTAAGAGTTGATAAACCGTTATATTTTAACTCTGCTGACAAGGCTCAGGATGTAATTGACGGAACAGGTGATTATGCTCCAAACACTCCTTATCAAAACCCCAGTACTGGAGGATTGGAGTTACAATTAAACACTCAAATGCCAACAGATGATTGGGTATGGTCTCCTAGATTTGGATTTAACTATGATGTTAACGGGGATAGCTCATTACAAATGAGAGGTGGTACCGGTTTATTTTCTGGTAGATTTCCATTTGTATGGCTTGGAAACCAAATTGGCAATCCGAATTGGTGGTTTCATCAGATGGTAGACATTGAT
>CENP01238945.1_pt1 | contig 62200 bp, 54 predicted proteins | sample 361281 | NCBI WGS metagenome assembly CENP01 (sample SAMEA2591122, study PRJEB7988) | marine metagenome | biome: marine biome (ENVO:00000447); feature: deep chlorophyll maximum layer (ENVO:xxxxxxxx); material: saline water (ENVO:00002010), including plankton (ENVO:xxxxxxxx) | depth 70 m
GTTATTTTACTTATTTATTAGAATATTTATATTTTATTTGTTTACATTTGTAAACACATGAGCATTGCTAACAGATTAGAAAAATTTATACAAATTAAGAAGCTTAGTAAATCTGCATTTGCACAAAAAATTGGTATACAAAGATCTACTCTAGCACACTTTTTTAGCGGAAGAAATAAACCAAGTTCTGATTTTTTTTTAAAAATTAAAGAAACTTATCCGGATTTGGACTTAAATTGGTTAATTTCAGGTAAAAAGAGATATTCATCCGAAAAAAAACAAACTAAAGAAAAAAATATTAAATCTGTTATAATTTTATATAATGATGGTAGCTATAAGGAAAATTAGCTCATTGAGCATTCTATTGTTAACAATTCTTTTTTTTCATTCATGCAATCAAATTGAAAGAAATTGCAATTTATTCAAAACTGGAGAGTTTTTCTCTGAAATTAATTATGATGGTGTGTTATTTAGCTCTACATTTTCCAGAGATGATAAAAATATACAAATTGAGAAATTTCAAGGTAAAATTGACTCTAGTAAAGTTCGCTGGATAAATGATTGTGAAATGGTTTTATCCCCGATTAATCCTAAAAAACTTTCGGGTAAAAAAAATATTTTGATAAAAATTTTAACTACGACAGATACATCTTACTCTTATGAGTATTCATTTATTGGTGAAAATAAAAAACTTAAGGCTGTAGCAATTAAAATAAAGTAGTCTGTGACGTTGCTTCATCACTTTCTGAATTATTAATCAAAACATCCTCATCAACAACTTCAATCTCATCGGCAGCCTTTTCCATGCTCGTAATATATTCAAGTGATTCTAATAGATTTACCTGCTTTACTTTATGTGCAGTTAACTGATTTCCCTTGGCTTTAATTCCTTTTACCGAAATAAATTCATCAAAAACAACCCTCTTATTAGGTTTTTGCTCTTTATTTCTTAATTTATTAAATACAACTTCAATCACTGGCCTCCAGTCAGTAGAAATCAATTCAAGAAAAGACCCCTTAGTATTTGAAATAAAAACCTCTTCCCTATTTTCGTTTTCAACAATAAATCTTTTTGCAAAATACTTCTCCTTTTTAGAATCAAAATAGATTACAGATAAAGGTTTTTTCGGAATCCATTTTTCTAAAATAATCATATCCTCACTGAAACGTGTAGTAAGTTCGGGGGATATGATTTTTAAAATACCTGTTTGTGAAACAACTAAAATTTTGTCCTCACCTCTAAATTCTCCAAGTAAATCACCTCTTCCATCAACATTTAATCTTTGAACTGTATCATCAAACCATATTTTTCTAGGTTTTAATGTAGATACTCCTTTTTCTTTTAATTCAATATTTTTTATAGTATTTTTAGTTATAATATTTCCTCTTGAAGCTCTTCCCTTGATTATTACCAATGAGAAATCAACATCCCATTTCAATTTTTTTAATTTTGAGTTATTTCTTAGGTTAATGGTTATTTTTTCAGCTTCACCATTTGGATTAGCAGAAAAGTATTTAACATGACTATCTTTTTTAGAATTTGAGAGTTTATAAACTTTATCTCTTGTAATTCCAGAAACAGCAAATCGTTTTATAAAATTAATCCCCTTGTCTCCATCTTTATAAACCATATTATAAATGGTTCTTAAATCCTTCTTTTTAAAAACTGCAACATGTACTATATTTTTACCAACAAAAACTTTTGAATCGACTTTGGTAACCATCATATTACAGTTTTCAGTAAAAACTATGATGTCATCAATATCACTACAATCACAAACATATTCATATCTTCTCAAAGAAGTTCCAATGAATCCTTCTTCCCTATTAACATAAAGCTTTGTATTTCTGATTACAACCTTTTTAATATCAACATCATCAAAGATCTTAATTTCTGTTTTTCTGCTTTTTTCTGATGAATAATCTTTTTTAAGTCTTTCAAAATAATCAATTGAAAAATCGATTAAATTACTAAGATTTTCTTTGACCTCAGAAATTAGTAATTCAAGATTTTCTATTTTTTGAATAGCTTTATTTATATCAAATTTTGAAATTCTTTTAATCTTTATTTCAGTCAATCTAATTATATCATCCTCATTTACATTTCTTTTTAAGTTTGTGGTAAATGGATTGATACCTTTTTTTATTGCTATTAAAACACCCTCCCAACTTTCTTCTTTTTCAATATCGCGATATATTTTATTTTCAATAAAAATTCTTTCTAGTGAAAAATTATGCCATTGATCCTCAAGCTCACCCAATTTTATTTCTAACTCTTTCTTTAAGAGATCAACAGTAAAATTTGTAGATTTTATTAATATCTCGGATACCCCCATAAAACATGGTTTGTGATTTTCAATAACGCATGATAGTGGAGATATTGAGACTTCACAGTTTGTGAATGCATAAAGCGCATCAATTGTTTTATCCGGAGATATTCCTGAGGGTAAGTAAATTAATATTTCCACCTTAGATGAGGTGTTATCATCAATTTTTTTAATTTTTATCTTACCTTTTTCATTTGCCTTTAGAATAGAGTCAATTAATGAAGATGTAGTTGTGCTAAAAGGAAGCTCAGAAATAAGAAGAGTTGATTTATCAACAACGCTAATCTTGGCTCTAACTCTAACCTTTCCTCCTCTTTTACCGTCATTATAATTAGTAAAATCAGCAATACCCCCTGTAGTAAAATCAGGAAATAATTTAAACTTTTTGTTTTTTAGGTGCTTAATTGAAGCGTTTATTAATTCAATAAAATTATGGGGCAGGATTTTTGTAGATAATCCAACAGCAATTCCTTCTGCACCTTGAGCTAGTAGCAAAGGAAATTTTACAGGTAAATTTATTGGCTCTTTTCTCCTACCATCATATGATGATTGCCAATCCGTAACTTTGGGATTAAAAATAACATCCAATGCAAATTTGGATAATCTTGCCTCAATATATCTTGATGCTGCAGCTCTATCTCCAGTCAATAAATTTCCCCAGTTACCTTGGGTATCAATCAATAAGTCTTTTTGACCAATTTGTACCATTGCATCAGCAATGCTAGCATCTCCGTGTGGATGATACTGCATGGTATGACCAACAATATTTGCAACTTTATTATACCTACCATCATCAAGGTCTTTCATGGATTGCATAATTCTCCTCTGAACTGGCTTAAAACCATCCTCAACGGAGGGTACTGCTCTTTCTAAAATTACATAAGATGCATAATCTAAAAACCAGTCCTTATACATACCGGTTAGCCTGGTTATTGTACCAGATTCCTCAGCATTATTATTTTTAACCAGATTATCTTCTTCCATTTAATCTAAAACATCAAGTTCAACCTTTAAATTATCAATTATAAATGATTGTCTGTCGGGAGTATTCTTTCCCATATAAAAACTAAGTAATTCCTCTGAACTTTTATCTTCATCCAGCATTACCGGATCAAGCTTTATATTATCTCCTATAAAATGACCAAATTCATCAGGTGAAATCTCCCCTAAACCCTTAAATCTTGTAATTTCAGGACTTGGCTTTAATTTTTGAATAGCATTAATTCTTTCATTTTCAGAGTAACAGTAAATTGTTTCTTTTTTATTTCTAACCCTAAACAAAGGAGTTTGTAGTATATATAAATGTCCACTTTTGATTAACTCAGGAAAAAATTGCAAAAAGAAAGTAATAATTAGTAATCTTATATGCATGCCATCTACATCTGCGTCTGTTGCAATGACAATGTTATTATATCTTAGGTTTTCAATTGAATCTTCAATATTTAAAGCAGATTGCAGTAAATTAAATTCTTCATTTTCATAAACAATTTTTTTTGACATTCCATATGAGTTCAAAGGCTTACCTCTTAAACTAAAAACTGCTTGTGTATTAACATCTCTTGATTTTGTAATACTTCCTGATGCAGAATCACCTTCAGTAATAAACAATGTACTTTCTAATCTTTTAGATTCTTTTAAATCTCCAAAATGAATTCTACAATCTCTTAATTTTTTATTGTGCAAACTCGCTTTTTTTGCCCGCTCCTTGGCAAGTTTCCTAATCCCAGAAAGTTCTTTTCTTTCTTTTTCAGCCTGTACTATCTTCCGTTGTATCGCTTCAGCAACTACTTGATTCTTATGAAGAAAATTATCAAGCTTTGTTTTTAGAAAGTCATTGATATAGACCCTTACTGAAGGTAAGTTTCCACCCATTTCTGTGGATCCAAGTTTTGTTTTAGTTTGACTTTCAAAAACAGGCTCCATCACTTTTATTGAAACTGCTGCAACAATTGATTTTCGAATATCAGATGCATCATAATTTTTACCATAAAACTCCCTGATAGTCTTTACAAAAGCTTCTCTAAATGAACTTAAATGAGAACCTCCCTGAGTAGTATTTTGCCCATTTACAAATGAGTGATATTCCTCACTATATTGTATTTTACTGTGGGTTATTGCCACTTCAATATCATCGCCCGTTAAATGAATTATCGGATAAGCAATATCATTATCCTTTATTCTTTCAATTAATAAATCTTTTAGTCCGTTTTTGCTGTAATACTTTTCGTTGTTAAAAATAATGGTTAAGCCGGGGTTTAAGTAAACATAATTTTTGAGCATTCTAGAAATGTACTCCGATCTAAATTTAAAATTTTTAAAAATTAATTCGTCGGGAATAAATGTAACCTTAGTTCCCCTTCGTCGCGAACTTTGCTCAGGCTGTAACTCCTCTTTTAATTCTCCTTTTTTAAATTTGGCAAAAGCAGTTTGTCCATCACGATTCGACTCAACTTTAAAATAGTCGGATAGTGCATTTACCGCCTTTGTACCTACTCCGTTTAATCCAACAGCTTTCTTGAAAGCTCTAGTGTCATATTTACCTCCCGTGTTCATTTTAGAGACCACATCAACAAGCTTACCTAGGGGAATTCCCCTTCCATAGTCTCTAACCACAACTTTAGATGACTGAACAGAAACCTCAATTGTCTTTCCAGCCCCCATTACGTATTCATCAATAGAATTATCTAAAACTTCTTTCAGCAATATATATATACCATCGTCAGAGGAAGAACCATCACCTAATTTGCCAATATACATTCCAGGCCGCATTCTAATATGCTCCTTCCAGTCAAGAGACCTAATATTTTCCTCAGTATATTGACTTTTTCCAGACATAATTATACAATTCACTAATATAGCATTTCAGGATATCAAAATATTAATTAGAATTACAAAGTAATTAACAAAATATCAAAAAATAACCAGTAAATTATACGTTGAACATAAAATGGATAACATCACCACTTTTAACCACATATTCCTTGCCCTCAATTCTAATTTTACCAGCCTCCCTAACCTTTACTTCAGTTTTATAAGTAGTAAAATCTTTATATGAAATAACCTCTGCCTTAATAAAACCTTTTTCAAAATCTGAGTGGATAACCCCAGCAGCCTGTGGGGCTAATGATCCTTTTGGAATAGTCCATGCTCTAACCTCATTGGGACCAGCAGTAAAGTAAGTGTGTAAATCTAACAAATCATAGACAGCACTAATAAGTTTAGATGAACCCGGCTCATCAATACCCAAGTCATCTAAAAATATTTTTCTTTCCTCATAAGTTTGGAGCTCTTGGATCTCAGACTCAATTCCTGCAGCTAGTGAAATAACCTGTGCATTTTCCGTTTGTACCAAGTTCATTACCGAGTTGACATAATTATTTCCATCAATAATACTTTTTTCATCAACGTTACAAACATATAAGACAGGTTTTAATGTTAATAGCTGTAAAGGTTTTAATATATGATCTTTCTTTTTAATTTCATGGGAAATAGACCTGATGTTTCTAGATGACTCAAGATGTAAAACAACCTCTTCTAATACTCCAAATTCTTCTATTGAAGATTTATCACCCGATTTTGATGTTTTTTTTACTTTTTCAAGTCGATTATTCACAGTTTCTAAATCCTTAAGCTGCAACTCGATGTCTATAATTTCTTTATCTCTTACGGGGTCTACTGATCCATCAACATGAGCAATATTATCATCATCAAAGCATCTTAAAACATGTATGATAGCATCGGTTTCTCGAATATTTGCTAAAAATTTATTTCCTAACCCCTCCCCTTTACTCGCACCTTTCACTAATCCTGCAATGTCAACAATCTCAACTGTGGCTGGTATAGTTTTTTCAGGATTAACTAACTCATTTAATGCGTTAATTCTTTTATCCGGAACATTTATAATGCTGTGATTTGGCTCAATAGTACAAAATGGGAAGTTAGCACTATTAGCTTTGGTATTAGATAAACAATTAAATAAGGTCGATTTTCCAACATTCGGCAATCCTACAATTCCAGCTTTCATTTAACCGTGCATAATATTTTGTTTTTCCAATAATGTAGATTCAGATTCAATATTATTTAAATCAGGAATACAGCAGTCAACTGGGCAGACAGCAGCACATTGCGGTTCTTCATGAAAACCTTTACATTCAGTACATTTTTCAGGCGCAATGTAATAAACCTCATCACTAAATGCTCTTTGTGGTAAATCCGCATTAACTATTTTCCCTTCAATTAAGCTCACCTCTCCCGATAGCTTAGTTCCATCAGAATACTTCCAATTGACAGCGGCTTCATATATAGCAGTGTTTGGACACTCAGGTTCACATGCCCCGCAATTAATACAATCATCTGTAATAACTATTGCCATATTTGTTTTTTAATGAATAAATTTACATCAAAATTAAAGCCATAATGTCTAAAATCAAAAGTATATCAGCAGAATTAATGGAAAGACTAGATTGGTTAGTTTATTTAGGTGACCTATTTTCATCATATAAAAAAAATAAAAATGATCAATTTCACTCAATAATTAAAAAAGCTGTAAATCAAAATGCATGGTTTACAGAAAAAAATATATATACTTCAATTCATTATTGGCAATGTAAACTCAAGATTGAAAATCTTAATACATGGATTTCAAATTATGAAATAACCAGAATGCAACCTGTTAAGGTTGGGATTGTCATGGCTGGAAACTTTCCTTTTGCAGGCTTACATGATCTTATTTGTGTTATTATTTCTGGAAATATTGCAATAGTTAAAACGTCTAGATCTGATAAGGTTTTGATAGACTATTTAATCGATTATATCTGGAGTAAATTTCCAATATCAAAACATTATATAATAAAGTCAGAGATTCTCAAAGAATTTGACAAAGTAATTGCAACGGGATCTAATAATACTTTCAGATATTTTGAATATTATTTTAAAAAAAAACCTGCTATTCTAAGAAAAAGTAGAACATCTGTTGCAATTTTAGAAAATAATACTGACAAGGATTCATTAAGTTTATTAGCCAAAGATATATTCACATACTTTGGACTAGGTTGTAGAAATGTTTCAAAATTATTTGTTCCAATTGGATTCGATCTAAAAAAATTAATTTGTGCCTTTGATGAATTTGAACAAATTAAATTTCATCACAAATATTATAATAATCTTAATTACTACAAAACGATCAAAATTTTAAATAATGAAAAATTTATTGATGGTAAGTTTTTTTTAATGTCAAAATCAAAGAAATTCACCCCTCCTATTTCTGAAATATATTATGAATTTTATTCAAATAAAAAAGATCTTATTAAATATTTAGAAACTCAATCTGAAAATTTACAATGTATTGTTTCAAATTCAATCTGTGAGAACCATGTTAATTTTGGTGAAACGCAAAATCCAATGTTATCAGATTATGCAGATAATATTGATACAATTAAATTTCTGTTAACAAATTAGTTAAAATATTTTTTATCATTTTCTAAATCTAGTTGTATTAATTGACGAAATTTGGCACTTTAAATTAAAATATGAAGATTCATAATTTTTGTGCAGGTCCATCAATATTGCCAGGTGAAGTTTTTACCCAAGCATCTGATGCAGTAAAAGAAATTAATAATTCCGGATTATCATTACTGGAAATTTCACATAGAAGCCATGATTTTGTTGATATTATGGATGAGGCCAGGGACTTATCCATTGAGCTTTTAGGTTTGAGTAGAAAAGACTTTACTCCTTTATTTTTACAAGGAGGTGCCAGTATGCAGTTTCTAATGACTGCTTACAACTTCCTGAAAAATGAAGCTGCATTCCTAAATACTGGGACGTGGAGTAAAAAAGCAATCAAGGAAGCTAGGATTTTTGGAAAAGTTGATGTTTTGGGATCTTCCGAAGTTGAAAATTTTAATCATATACCTAAAATATCAATAAATAAAGAATATGATTATTTTCACTGCACTTCTAACAATACGATATTTGGTACTCAGATCCATAATTTCCCTGAAACTAAAATTCCCGTTTTCTGTGACATGAGTAGTGATATCTTTTCAAGAGTTATCAATTTTCAGGATTTTGATTTGATTTATGCTGGAGCACAAAAAAACCTTGGACCTGCTGGAGCTACTCTAGTCATAATTAGAAACGAACTTCTTGAAAGAATAAATGATAATGTTCCCTCAATGTTAAATTATAAGGTTCACTCTGAAAAAAGTAGCATGTTTAATACTCCTCCGGTATTTTCTATATATGTTTCTTTATTAAATATGAGATGGATAAAAAACAGTGGTGGAATATCTAAATTAGAAGAAAAAAATAGAAAAAAAGCTGAAATCTTATACTCTGAAATAGATATCAACCCCTTATTCAAAGGACACGCAAAAGTTGAAGACCGCTCAATTATGAATGCAACTTTTAATCTAACAGATAATAATTTTAAAAATTCATTTGAATCTATGTTAGAAAAAGCAAATATAAAGGCACTCTCTGGTCACCGAAGTGTTGGTGGCTACAGAGCTTCCATGTACAACGCAATGGATATTAAAAGTGTGAAAGTTTTAGTTGAAGTTATGAATGAATTAGAATCAAAAATATAACAATGAATATTTTAGCAAATGATGGTGTTTCAAAAAATTGTGTTTTAAAACTAGAAGAAAGTGGTTTTAAAGTAATACAAGATAAAGTTGAACAAGAAAAACTTACGGATTATATTAACTCCGAATCCATTGAAGTTTTACTTGTAAGAAGTGCAACAAAAGTTAGAAAAGAATTAATTGATAGGTGTCCTAATTTAAAATTTATAGGACGTGGTGGTGTAGGAATGGATAATATTGATGTAGAATATGCAAGAAGCAAAGGGATTGAAGTTGCGAATACCCCTGCAGCATCATCCATCTCCGTAGCTGAAATCGTTTTTGCACATCTTTTTTCAGTAGCTAGGTCTCTTTTTAAATCTAACCGTTCTATGCCACTTGAAGGGGATACTAAATTTAAACAACTAAAAAAAGAGTATGCCAAAGGCATTGAACTTAGAGGGAAAACAATTGGTGTAATTGGATTTGGGAGAATTGGTCAAGAAGTTGCAAAAATTGCCTTGGGGATCGGTATGAATGTTAAATTTTATGATATTTATACAAAATCTACTGATCTTGATATTTTATTCTTTGACGGAAGCTCTAAAAAGTTTTCTCTCTCATCATCAGATTATGAAGATTTATTAAAATCTTCAGACTTTATAACCTTACATGTTCCTGCCCAAAAAGATTACATTATTAGTGAAAAAGAGATAGATATGATGAAAGATGGTATTGGGATTATTAATGCGGCAAGAGGTGGCGTTATTGATGAAAATGCTTTACTAAATGCGATTTCTAAAAATAAAGTTTTATTTGCGGGATTAGATACGTTTGAAAATGAACCTAATCCAGATATGAAGGTTTTAATGAATTCTCATATTAGTCTAACCCCACATATTGGTGCTGCCACAAATGAAGCGCAAGAAAGAATTGGTATTGAACTTGCAAATAGAATCATAAATTTTTATAATTCGTCAAATGCTCAGTAAACTTAAGACCAGATGGGGAATAAATTCTAACTTACAAATCCTTAAAATATTTATTGTTTTTGGGATTACTGGGTCTACCGCTGCTTGGCTTTCAGAACCTATTTGCAACTTTTTTGGGATTAATACTGATAACTTAAATATTATAATTTACTGGTTTGCAAGAATTATCTTAATCACTGTTGTGTATCAGTTTATACTGATTTTTGTTGCTCTCTTGTTTGGAGAGTTTAAATTTTTCTGGAGGTTTGTCAAAAAATTTATAAATCTTTCTGGGTTAAAAATCTAATTATTTTAATTCAGATTTAAATTTCAATTTAAATTTTTCAATTTTTGGTGCAATAACATACTCACAATAAGGTTGATTTTGGTTTAGTTTGAAATAATTTATGTGGTAATTCTCAGCAGTATAGAATTCTTTTAGTGGTTCTATTTGGGTAACAACTTGTCTTTTAAATAACCCTTCTTCATTACTTTTTTTTATAAAATTTTCAGAATATTTTTTTTGTTTTAAATCTGTATAAAAAATTGCAGACCTATAATGTTTTCCAACATCATTTCCCTGACGATTCATACTTGTTGGATCATGAGTACTGAAAAATACATTCAAAAGCTTTTCATATGAAATAAGTACTGAATCATATTCAATCAATACTGTTTCAGCATGACCAGTAATTCCACTACAGACTTGCTCATAAGATGGGTTTTCATAATTTCCTCCACAATAACCAGGGATAACTTTTATTACTCCTTTTAATCTTAGAAATACAGCTTCAGTACACCAAAAACAACCACCAGCAAAATAAGCCTTTTTTAAATTGTTCATATTTAAGAAATATTATCTTAATTTTGATTAATATGATAATTGCTAAAAATATACATAAATTTTATGAAAATAAACATATTCTCAAAGGTATTAATGTTAAAATTGAAGAGGGAGAAATTGTTAGTTTAATAGGATCCTCAGGAGCAGGAAAAACAACTTTATTACAGATTTTAAGTACAATAGAAAAATATCAAGCTGGTTATGATTCAATGATAAGTCTAGATGGTATCTGTCTAGATGCTCTAAATAAAAAAGAAATAGCTAAATTAAGAAATGAAAACTTAGGGTTTGTTTTTCAATTCCATGAACTTTTACCCGAATTTACTGTGATTGAAAATATATGTATTCCAGCTTTTATTAAAGGAATTTCAAAAAAAGACGCCGAAATAGAAGCAGTAAAATTAATTGATTACTTTGGAATTAGTAATATAACTAATAATAAACCAAGTGAAATTTCAGGAGGTGAGAAACAAAGGGTAGCTGTAGCTAGGGCATTAATTAATAATCCTAAAATAATTTTTGCTGATGAGCCATCAGGAAATCTTGATTCTCAAAATTCACAAAATTTATATGAGTATTTCTTAAAATTAAGAAAAGATTTTAATTATACTTTTTTGATCGCTACACATGATCACAAACTTGCTAAAAAATCTGATAGAGTAATAGAAATAAATGATGGACAAATTATCAGCTGAAAGTGAGCCTAAAAATTAAAGAATTTTTGGATTATAAGTCTAAAAAATATAATAATCCAAGCTTCATCCATGATGATCCCATTCAAATACCACATTTATTTCAAAAGAAAGAAGATATTGAAATTTCAGCCTTTTTAACTGCAACTATTGCTTGGGGAAACAGAAAGTCGATTATTAAAAGTTCAAAAAAAATAGTTGAAATTTTTGGCAATAACCCTCATGAATTTATTATGAATCATAATGACTCAGATTTAAAAAAATTAGAATCTTTTAAACATAGAACATTTAACGGATATGATTTGATTCAGTTTGTGAAAAGTATTAAAAATATTTATTTAAATCATGATGGACTAGAAAGTGTTTTTGCAAAAAATATCATAAAAGAAAGTATGCATAATTCCATTCACGAATTAAAAAAAAAATTTTTTGAAATAGATCATTTAAAAAGAACAAAAAAACATATTTCTGACCCATATGCTGGATCTGCTGCAAAAAGAATAAATATGTTTTTAAGATGGATGGTTAGAGATGATAATAAGGGGGTTGATTTTGGCATATGGAAAAAAATAAAACCAAAATATTTATCGTGTCCTCTGGATATACATTCGGGAAGAATTGCGCGTAAAATTGGAATACTAAAAAGAAAACAAAATGATCATAAAGCGGTAGTCGAATTAGACTCATTTTTAAGAACTCTGGATGCTGATGATCCAGTAAAATACGATTATGCTTTATTTGGAATTGGTGTATTTGAAAAATTAGATTTCAAATTATAATTTTTATTACTTTTACTTAAATTTTCTAAATGAATTTATTAATTCGATCCGCAATTATTATTGACAAGAAAAGTGAATTTCATAACGACAGGGTTGATATATTAATAAAAAACGGAATTATTTCGAATATTGCTCCTTCAATCAAAAACTCTAATAATTACAAAGAATTAAAACTTGATAACCTTCATGTTTCAAATGGTTGGTTTGACTATAGTATTTCATGTGGTCAACCTGGGTTTGAAGAAAGAGACAATATGATAAACACCCTCGAAGTTGCTTCAAAATCAGGTTTTACTTGTTTAGGTATTCAACCAAATACTTACCCGGTTATTGATAAAAGATCAGAAATAGAATATATCAAATTATTATCTTCTAATAATATTGTCAAGGTACATCCTATAGGATCACTTACAAAAAAATCAGAGGGTAATGAATTATCAGAAATTTTTGATATGGGTGATGGTGGTGCAATAGCATTTGGAGATTATAAAAGATCTATAAAAAACCCTAATATTCTCAAGCTTGCACTTCAGTATTCCAACAACTCAAATTACCCAATTATGTCTTTCCCCAATACTATGGACATTTCAGAAAATGGAGTTGTTAATGAAAATATTACAAGTACGGTACTTGGATTAAATCCAATTCCAAGCTTTTCTGAACACTTAAATGTTCAAAGAGATCTAACAATACTTGAATATGCAGGAGGAAAATTACATATACCGACAATCTCAACTGCAAAATCTGCTGAATTGATAAGAAATGCCAAAAAAAATGGTCTTAATGTTACATGTAGCACTACAATACATAACTTATTCTTTGATGATCAAAATTTAAATGGATACAATACAAATTTTAAAGTATTACCACCTTTAAGGTCAACTGCTGATATTGAATCTCTTAAACTTGCGGTAAAAGACGGAACTATTGATTTAGTGACATGCGATCACAACCCTTTAAATATTGAACTCAAAGATTTAGAGTTTGAAAATGCTGCATTTGGTACAATAGGCTTAGAAAGTTGTTTTGGAGCACTAAACAAGTTGTTTTCAACGAAATTAGCTATACAAATTTTAACAAGAGGAAGATCAAAATTTTCACTCAGTTCTACTACTGTTTCTATAGGTGAATTAGCTGATATTACTTTATTTAATCCTAATAATGATTATATTTTTTCTGCAAGTCAAATTCTTTCAAAATCAAAAAATTCAATTTTTATCAACTCTAAACTTAAAGGAAAAGTTTACGGAATAATTTCAAATAATAAATTAAAATTGAATGTCTAATTATCAGTATCTAATCAAAAATAAATCCCTAAAAAAAAAAGACAGAAAAATTTTGATTATGCTACATGGTTATGGAAGCAATTACAATGACTTAATTAGCTTAAGTGATTTTTTTGGAAATGATTATATATACATTTCCATACAAGCGAATCATTCGCTAGATCTAAATTCATATTGTTGGTGGTCATTACATTTTGATGTAAATCATACAATCCAATCTAATTTTCAACAGGCAAAAAATTCAGTTGAAAACCTAAATAAGTTTGTCCAAAATGATATTATCGAAAAATTTAACATCAGTAAGGAAAATATTATTCTTTTAGGTTTTAGTCAGGGGGCTATGCTAGCATATGCTTTGTCATTAAATTTTTATGATAATTACAAAAAAGTAATAGGTTTAAGCGGAAAAATTATAGAAGAAATAATTAATCTAGGTTCTAACAATAAGTACAAAGATCACAAGTTTTACTGCTCACATGGCCTTTTTGATCAGACAATTCCTATTTCCAGTGCTCGAAAAGCTTCTAAATGGTTTAATAAAAATAAAATTAATCACAAATATCAAGAATTTCAATCTCAACATAATTTAAGTATGGAAAACATCGAGGCTGTTAAAAATTGGTTAAAAAATATTAATTAATTTCAATTTCTAACTCATCATAAGCCAAGAAAATATTCTTTGGCAAACTTCTTTGAATTTCCTTATGAAATCCTAATTTATGACTTACATGAGTTAAATATGCTTTTTTAGGATTAATTCTTTGAATTAATGCTATTGCATCTTCCAAATTTAAATGTGATTTATGTTCTTCAATTCTTAGTGCATTAATTACAAGAACTTTTAAATTTTTTAGTTTTTTAAGTTCAGGCTCTTGAATTATTTTAACATCTGTAAAATATGCAAAATCTGCAAATCTATATCCAAGAATTGGTAGCTGGCCATGAAAAGCACGAATAGGAATTACAATTTTATTTTTAAAAATAAATTGATCAATGATTTCATTTGTTTTTACAGAAGGGACACTTGATGTTTTATTTATATTATTAAAAATATATGGGAACCTTTGTGTCAAAGAATTGATTACCCGTCTTTCGGCATAAATTGGAATAGTTCCATATTTAAAATAAAATGGTCTTATATCGTCTAATCCTGAAACATGATCATTATGTTCATGAGTAAAAAGAATAGTATCAATTTTTGAGCAATTAGACCTTAACATTTGATGGCGAAAATCTGGACCACAATCAATAATAATTTGAATCCCTTCCCAATCTAATAAAATAGAAGTTCTAAGTCTTTTATCCTTTTTATCTAAGCTTAGACAAACTGGATGATCACTACCTATTACAGGTATCCCCTGAGATGTTCCAGTGCCTAAAAAATTTATTTTCATTTACTTTGAGTATTACATAAAAATAAAGTATTTATTTTTCTTCAAATAACACTATTTTAATAAATTTGTGTATACGGTAATTTCTTTTAAATAAACTGTTAAATATTACAAAGATGTCCTTAGGAAATATCCTTTCTATAAAGCAAAAAGCGTTGCAAATTAATTTAGATTCAGATATCTATGGCACATTTGCAGAAATAGGGGCAGGTCAAGAGACAGCAAGACAATTTTTTAGAGTAGGCGGAGCATCCGGGACAATTGCAAAAGCAATGTCGGCATATGATAAAAGTTTTAGTGATGATATCTATGGAATTGAAGATGACAAAAGATATGTTACCCATAATAGACTTGTTAAAATGCTAAATCACGAAACTGCTCTGATTGAAAAAAGAATCGACAGAAAAGATAAGAAAAATGTAAAGTTTTTTTGTTTTGCTAACACTGTTGCTACCATTGATTTTGCAAAAAAATACAATGGACATGGTTGGGTAGGAATTAGATTTCAAATTGATCCTAATGAAAAATATAATGATATAATTTTACATGTAAGATTCAAGGAAAATAATGCACGACAACAGCAGGAGACTCTAGGAGTTTTAGGGACTAACTTAATTCATAGTGCTTTTTTTTATTACCAAACTCCAAAAAAAATTATTAAAAGATTATACGATCATCTAAATATTGATCAAGTTGAAATTGACACTATTAATTTTTTAGGTCCAGTTTTTAAAAATGTTGACAATAGAATATTAAGTTTAGAGCTTGTTAAAAATAAGATGACTGAAGCTATTATGTTTGGTCCAGATGGCAATAATATTCTTCCAGCAGCAGCACTTTACAAAAAAAATATTCTTGCGTTAAGAGGAAGATTTAGGCCAGTAACTATTGTTAATGAAGAAATGTATAGAAGTTCTTTAGATATGTTTTTAAATGAAAGACATGTTGATAAAAAAGATACTATAGTGATTTTTGAAATTACACTTGCTGATTTAACATCAGATGGGGAGATTGATGAAAAAGACTTCATGGATAGGGCAAAATTATTAGGATCTCTTGGTGAAACTGTATTAATTTCTAATTACAAAGAATATTACAGGCTTGTTGAATACTTTTCATTGTATACAAAAAAGAAAATTGGACTTTGTATGGGTGTAAATAATTTAATTCAAATATTTGATCCAAAGTATTACATCAATTTAAGTGGAGGAATTCTTGAGGCTTTTGGTAAACTTTTTTTCAAAAGCCTCAAAGTATATCTTTACCCAGTTTTAGATGAAAATGATAATATAATAAATAGCGACAATCTAAAAGTACACCCAAGAATGAAAGAACTATACAAGTTTTTTAAGTTTAATGGAAAAGTTATTGATGTTCAGAACTTCAAAAAAAAATCACTTAAAATTTATTCCCATAAAGTTTTAGAAAGTATCAAAAAAAATGAAACAGGATGGGAAAAACTTCTACCCAAAGCAGTTGCTGAAAAAATTAAAAAATTTAAGCTTTTCGGCTTTCATTAGTTTTACAAAAGAATCTGTGATGAATGTTCTTTTGTTTTAACCTTGTCAATAATTTGTTCAATTTTCCCCTCTTCATCAATAATAAATGTAGTTCTTATAATACCCATATATTCATTGCCTCTGAATTTTTTCAATCCCCATACTCCATAATTATTTATAATCTCTTTATTTTCATCACAACACAAATCAAAAGGAAGATTATATTTATTTGAAAAATTATTTTGAGATTTTTGGTTATCTGCAGATACACCAAGGATTTCATATCCTCTTTTTTTAAATTCACTGTAATTTTCACCAAGGTTGCAGGCTTGAGCAGTACACCCTGGTGTGTTGGCTCTTGGATAGAAAAAAATTACTATTTTTTTACCTAAAAAATTAGATAATTTGATTACGTCTCCATCTTGGTTTTTACATTCGATTTTAGGGGCTATATCACCTACTTTTAATTTTTTCATATTTAATTATATTTGCCCTTAAATTTAAGATTTTGAAAAAAAGTGACAAAATTTCTTATGTTATTAATAAACTAGAAGAATTATATCCAACTGTTCCTGTACCATTAAACCACAAGGATCCATACACACTCTTAGTTGCTGTTTTATTGTCAGCTCAATGTACTGATGAAAGAGTTAATCAAATAACCCCAAAACTTTTTAAACTAGCAGATAATCCTTCTAAAATGGTGAAGCTAAGTGTTGAAGAAATAAAAGAAATTATACGTCCTTGTGGCTTATCACCAATGAAAAGTAAAGGAATACACGGACTTAGCGAAATTATTATTAAGAAACATAATGGAAATGTACCAAAATCTTTTGAAGACTTAGAGGAACTACCTGGCGTTGGTCATAAAACCGCAAGTGTTGTTATGTCACAAGCTTTTGGAATACCTGCTTTTCCCGTAGATACACATATTCACAGATTAATGTACAGATGGGGGTTAAGTAATGGATCAAACGTAAAACAAACTGAAAAAGATGCCAAAAGACTTTTTCCTATTGAAAAATGGAATAAATTACATCTTCAGATTATTTTCTACGGTCGGGAATATTGTCCGGCAAGAGCTTGGAAATTAGAAAAAGATGAAATTTCAAAAAGAATAGGAAGAAAATCAATTATAAATAAACTAATTTAAATCTAAAATAAAAGAATTGTTATTATGTTTCATAACAACAATTGATTTTGAGTAGTTTAATATTTTTTGTATTGTTTCTTTTCTTGGATTCAGAATAAAATTCTGTTTATCAGTGTAGTTTTTTTGCATATGTGATCATTGTTTTTTGATACAACGAAAAAAAACTCAACATATTGTATTAGTTTGTCAATGAAATATTTTGTTTTTTAATGATATTTCTAAGATTGATTAAGGCATATCTCATTCTTCCTAATGAAGTATTTATACTAACACCCGTTTTCTCAGAAATTTCTTTAAAACTCAATTCATTGTAGTACCTGTAAACTAATACCTCCTTTTGATCGTCTGGTAATAGATTTATTATCTTTTTTACCTCAATAAGGATTTGATCCTTTATCATTTTATTTTCAATATCAATTTCATTGTCTTTAAGAACAGAAAATATGTCAAAATCATTATTTGATTCAAATTTTGGGATTCTAGAATTTTTTCTAAAATGATCAATTACTAAATTATGAGCAATCCTCATGACCCATGAAACAAATTTTCCCTCTTCATTATAGTTACCCAATTTTAATGTTCTTATAACTTTTATAAAGGTGTCTTGGAAGATATCCTCTGTAAGATCCCTATCAAAGACTTTAGAGTAAATAAAATTATAAATACGTTGTTTATGTCTTTTAATAAGCTTTTCAAGGGAACTTTCGTCTCCCTTTATGTAAGATGTAACAAGGATAGAGTCAGAAATATGGTATTTTTTCATAACATTACATTTAAATAATTAATAGAAATTATCTTTCTTTTATTGTAATGTTATTCTATAGGCAGTAAATTAGATTTAAGTAAATATACGTTTTTAATAATAATTGATCAAAAATTATTTGTTTATATTATTTTTTATATAATTAGCACAGTATTTGTTTTTAAAAAATTGTGAAAAGTAAAAATCCGAAATTTATAGAAATTTCTTGTGCTGAGATGCATAATTTAAATTCAATAAACCTCAAACTACCAAAGGAAAAATTAGTTGTTATTACTGGTGTTTCCGGAAGTGGTAAATCATCTCTTGCATTTGATACGATTTACGCTGAAGGGCAAAGAAGATATGTGGAAAGTCTTTCAAGCTACGCAAGGCAATTTCTTGAAAGATTAGAAAAACCTAAAGTCAAAAAAATAACAGGATTATCCCCTGCTATTGCTTTAGAACAAAAAATTTCACTATCAAACCCAAGATCTACAGTTGGAACAAAATCTGAAATTTATGATTATTTAAAACTACTTTTTTCTAGATATGGTAAAACATACTCACCAATTAGCAATAAAGAAGTTAAAAGAACTACAATTTCTGAAATTTCAGATTTCATAAAATTAAATGTAAATGGTACTAGATTATTATTAGTCATTAAACTTGAGGATTTAAACAAAGAAAATATTGAAAAAAAATTCAAGTCTCTGACCATACAAAATTATAATAGATTACTTATAAATGATGATATTATTAAAATTAAAGATGTTAATATAAAAGAAATCAATGATTATAATAATATTTTTCTGGTTATTGACAGAATTATTGTAAACGGATCGAAGCAATTTTTAGACAGAGTTAATGACTCAATCTCCACAGCAATATTTGAGGGTAAAGGAAAATGTATTGTAAAAAATATTAAGTCTAATCAATATGAATATTTTAATACAAATTTAGAACTTGACGGAATAAAATTTATACAACCCTCTGTCAATTTTTTTAGTTTCAATAATCCCAATGGTGCATGTAAAAAATGTGAAGGATATGGTGATATTGTTGGCATTGATGAAAGACTTGTAATTCCCAATTCCACATTGTCAGTATATGAAGGGTGTGTTTTCCCCTGGAAAGGTAAAAAACTAGGTAAATATAGGTCTCTTTTTATAAAAAATTCATCTAAATATGAATTTCCAGTTCATAAACCCTACTCACAATTATCAATAGCTCACAAGAAATTATTATGGGATGGAAATAAAGAATTAATTGGTATTAATGATTTTTTTTCAAAGCTAGAAAAGAAATTATACAAAATACAAAATAGAGTATTGCTTTCTAGATATAGGGGTAAAACAAGCTGTAATTCTTGTTCAGGGAACAGATTACGTAAAGAAGCTGGTTATGTTAGGTTTTCTGGTAAAAATATTTTTGAATTAATTAACCTACCATTAGATGAATTGTTCGAATTTTTCAAAAAACAAAATTCTAAAAATAGACTTCTCGATGAAATAATTGAGAGATTGAATTGTTTAAATGATCTCGGCTTAGGTTATCTTACTTTGAACAGAAAATCTGGCACACTTTCAGGTGGTGAAACCCAAAGAATTAATTTAGCTGCTTGTATTGGAAGTAATCTAACAGGATCATTATATATTTTAGATGAACCAAGTATAGGTCTACATCCTCAAGACACATCTAGTTTAATAAAAATTCTTCAAAAACTAAAAAATTTAGGAAATACAGTAATAATTGTTGAGCATGATGATGAAATAATAAGATCTGCTGACTTTATTATTGACATTGGCCCATATGCAGGTTCCAATGGAGGTAATATAGTAGCAAGTGGAAATTTTAATGATTTTATTAATCAAAACTCTCTGACTGCTAATTATATAAACGGTAGTTTAAAAATTGCAATACCAGATCAAATCAGAAAAGTAAATAAAAAAATATCTATTAGGGGGGCTAGAGAAAATAATCTTAAAAATATTAATTTAGATATTCCGCTTAACTGCTTGGTTTCTGTAACAGGTGTATCTGGATCTGGAAAAAGCACACTTGTGAATAAAATTGTATATCCTGCTGTATTGAACAATTTAAAAGATTTTTCAGTCAAACCAGGTGAATTTGATTCAATTGGAGGAGATATTGATGATATAAAATTTGTTGAATATGTTAGTCAAAATGCTATTGGCAAATCCTCTAGATCTAATCCAATAACCTACATAAAAGGTTATGATGAAATCAGAAAAATATTTTCAGAAAATCGTGAAAGCAGAATAAGAGGATATAAACCAAAACATTTTTCGTTTAATGTTGATGGTGGAAGGTGTGAAAATTGTAAAGGAGATGGAATAAATTTGATAGAAATGCAATTCATGCCTGATGTGTCATTACCATGCGAAGAGTGTAATGGGAAAAAATTTAAATCTGAAATTTTAGAAATAAAAGTAGATAATAAAAATATTTATGAGGTATTAAACTTAACAGTTGATGAGGCTATCGAATATTTTACAGAAATGAATAAAAACAAAATTTTAGATAAACTTAATGTATTAAAAAATGTTGGTTTGGGTTATGTAAAATTAGGTCAAAGCTCCTCTACCCTCTCTGGTGGAGAAGCTCAACGAATAAAACTTGCATATTTTTTAAGTATTCGAAGTAAATCAAAGAATGGACTTTTCCTTTTTGATGAACCAACAACAGGGTTACATTACGATGATATAAAAAAACTTTTAATTTCAATTAATTCATTAATTGATATGGGTAACTCTGTCATTTTAATTGAGCATAATATGGAATTAGTTAAATGCTCAGATCATATTATTGATCTTGGTCCAAAAGGCGGTAACAATGGAGGAAAAGTTGTATATAGCGGAGAGATAAAAAAGTATCTAAACAAAAAATTGCCAACTGCTAAATACTTAGAAAAAGTTTATAAATAAGAGGTTTGGCACGTCCTTTGTTATCTAGTAATTGGTTAGTTTAATTTATTGAATAGTTAGTATAAGCCCTGTTTTCTTTCCTAAATAACAGGGCTTTACTTTTATACTAAATTAAATCTGCCAGTTTTTTTGTCAGATTAAGCCTATCGTATTTTTCCGTTGAAAATTGTCCTTCCTTCAATTCATTTTTTAGAAATTTTGAATAACAGTCTCTTATATAATTATAAAGTAATTCTTTTTTATCACGTGTAAAATAATTACCGATTTTTAGCTTGTTCATTATTTGCTCAACTTCTGAACATGATGGTCCAAAAGCAATAATAGGTCTTTTAGAATACAAATAATTGAAAAACTTTCCAGGAATGACATATGACATCACATTTTCATTAGATTCAACCAAAAGCAATAACTGACTTGAAAAGATATACGAATGAGTATCTTTTTCGGAAATATATCCTCTGTATGAAACACATTTAGCAAATTTTGAAATATTTAATCGCTTTTCAATTTTTTTACCTACACTTCCGATTAACTGCAACTTAAAGTGCCCCTCAAAACCTTTTATATTTACACACATATTTTCTAATACTTCCCACAATATTTCTGGATTTCTGTCTGGGTACAGTGACCCCACATGTGTTATTGTAAAGTTTTTATCTAAATCATATTTTATATTAATTCTTTCATAACCATTGGTTATTTTAACAACATTACCAGTGAGTTTATCATAATAATTTTTTAATTTTTCAGAGGTAACAATAACTTTATTAGCATTTTGTAATACCATATTCCTAAATTTTAAATGTTTAGATCTTGTTTTAGATAAAAAATGAAACTTCATATTACTATTTAACATAATCCATGGGTCTCGAAAGTCAGCAATCCAATTTATATCAAACTCTCTCTTGATATCCAAGCCGATTAAATGCACACTGTGTGGTGGACCTGTCGTAATAATAGTGTCAATGTGATTTTTTTGAAGAAATTTTTTTAAAAATTGAAAAGATTTTTTCCTCCAAAATATTTTTAAATCTGGAATAAATAAATTTCCTCTCAGAAAAAAAAGAATTTTTTCAAAAAATGATTGATCACTGATTTGACTAATATTACCAGTTCTAAGGGAATTGAAATAATTTTTGAATGGTAGAAAATCAGAAATTTCAAATATGGGACAACTAATCACATTTATCTTTGATGATATTTCATTTTCTAAAGAACGATCAATAATTGCATAGTTTGGTTTTTTTGGAGTAAGCACATAGGGTTTAATATCAAAATTAGGTAAGTTGTTGGCAAATTTTAACCATCTCTGAACACCAGGACCTCCTGCAGGTGGCCAATAATAAGTTATAATTAAAACTTTTTTCAATATCTTAATTTTATATAAATTCCAAAAATAAAAAAGAGTAAAAAACCAATAGATCCAAACAAGCTTACAATGGAACCAGTTTTAACAACGTCCGGGTCAAAAATAAATTCTATTACGTGTTCTCCTTCAGGAATCTCCATCCCTCTCAAAATGTAATTTACTTGAAAATGATCTGTAAGCTTTCCATTAATTAGTGACACCCATCCATGGGGATAATAAACTTCTGAGAATACTACTAAACCTTCTTCATCAGTTTTGGCCATATATTTTAAATAATTAGGCTTCTTTTCAACAAGTTCAATGTTGTAAGTTCTGTTATTATAATTTTTGTCTTCAATTTTTTGTGAAACTGATGAATTCATGAATTCCAAAGTAGCTAATGATACAATTTCTTCATTATCATTTTTTACATTTATATTCTCCCTAACGAACCATGCACTTCTGGAGCTCATCTCATTAGTAAATATTTTAGCACCAATTGAATCATTATACAGGATATATTTGGTATTTAACATACTTAATACGTTAAGATTGTTTTTGGATAGATAAAAATCAATAATCTCTTGATATCTACCCAGTTTTGCAGCATGGTACCCAAGAACAGAATTGAAAAAATAATTTGGTCTTGTAGAACTGGTTGTCAAATCTAAAATTCTAAAATCAGATTGATCATTCTTTATTTTATTATATATTACATCCATTTTATAAGGTGAATCAACATATTGTTTTTCAGTAAAATTACTCTCATTAATATATACTTTAGAAAAGCTAATCAAATCAAATAATATAATAAAAGCCAATGAAATGATTAAAAAGTTTTTTGAAAGCTTATTTTTTATAAATAAAAATAGAATCAAACTACATATAACTACATATAAGAAAGTTCTCATCAGCTGGGAAGAATATATAGATTTTCTGTCTTCAATCAATGCTGAAATAATTTCTTCCCCTAAAATCTGATCAGAGACACCAGAAAATTTTAAACTAGACATCATTGCTAGTAAAGCCAATAGTATTGCAATGAAAAAAATAAATGTATATGTCAATGCATTAAATTTTTTCTTATTTGAAATACTTGAGTCAAAAAGTTGTTGTAACCCAAAGATTGACAAAACAGGTATACAGAGTTCAAGAATAACTTGAATAGACGCTACAGCACGAAATTTGTTGTAAAATGGAATATTATTAATAAAAAATTCAGTTAGAAAATTTAAATTTTTTCCATAGGACAACATAAGAGATAAGAATATAGCCGATAGGATCCAAACAAGATGTTTCCCTCGGTATAGAAAAACAGAAAATACGAAAAGAAAAAATACAGCAATTCCAATATATGCAGGTGCTTCTACAAATGGTTGATTTCCCCAATAGGTAGGTGAGTTTTTAACAATATTTAATGCATCTATATTATTGTATCCATTACCGACTAAAAACTTATAAAAAGACGAACTTTTATCTAATTCCTCAGATGATCCTCCACCAACTATTCGGGGAATAAATAAATTAAAGGTTTCAAAAAATCCATAGCTCCATTGTGTTATATATTCAAAGTTCAAACCTGAAGAACTTTCTTTTGTTGAACCGTCAGGATTAATACTCAAAGTAGATGCATTTCCTCTTGTGGAATATTTTGTGTATTCGTAAGTAGCCATAAGATTAGATGCATTCATAAGTAAAGCTAATATTGAGGAAACCAGTACTATTGATGTAGAATTGAGAATATGTTTATAATCTTTGTTTACTAGATTTTTATACAAAAACCAAATACCCAAAACACTTATCAATAGCATCAAGTAATAAGTCATTTGAAAATGATTGGATGTTATTTGAAGGCCCAGAAAAAAGGTTGTAATTAAAAAACCTAAAAAATATTTTTTTCTTATGATGTAAATAAATCCAGATAATACAAACGGCATGTATGAAATTGCATGGGCTTTAGCATTATGCCCTGCGCCTATTATTATTAAAAGGTAGGTTGAAAAACCAAAAGAGAGAGCTCCAAGAATTGCTAGCCTATATTCTATTTTTAGGCTAAACATTAGTACATAAAAACCTAGAAAATATAAAAATAAATAATCAGCTGGTCTTGGGAGAAATCTAATTAATAAGTCAGCTTTCTTTATATAATTATTCTCATATTTTGCTCCAAGTTGATAAGTTGGCATTCCTGAAAAAGCCGAGTTGGTCCAATAGGTATCAGATGAAGTTTCCAAACGGTAATCTCTAAGTTCTTTGGACATTCCAGAATACTGAACAATATCATTTTGTAAAATCTTTTTACCCTCTAATAACGGAAAAAAATAAAGAACAGAAATTACAGCAAAAATTAATATAGCTAAACTATGACGAAAAAGACATCGAAGATTAATATTATTTATTTTTTTATTCATCAACCTCTTCATAGTCAACATATTCACCTAATTTATCCGAACTTTTTTTCTTTTTTTTAGGAACCTTATCCACAGAGACGTCCCCCTCTTTTTTCATTTTTTTTTCTTGCTGAAAGTTATAATTACTCGAATTAATTTTACTTTTTAAGTAATAAATAAAAAATCTAGAAACTAATCTAAACAAAAAATAAAATATTAAGATGTATAATAGAAACTTCATATTTTTTCAAATTTACAATTCTATATTCTTAAAAAAAGTTAATATCTTATTAAATTGTATAATAATTTTAATTTTGTGTAATGAATAAAGTTCTATTAATTTCTTTTTTCTTAAACCTATTTCTTGTACACAATATCAGTTCTCAGTACACGGAAATAATAAACACAAATAAACCTGGGTCTTCACAGGGAGCATTTTCTGTTGGGAAAAATATTCTCCAATTTGAAAACGCAGCTTATTTTTCAGAAAATAGTCATGATATAATTAATTATGATAGCCAGCAAACGGGAATAGATTTTTCAGTAAGATTTGGTGCATTTTTAGAAAAACTTGAATTAAATATTGACGGAAATTTCCAAATGGAAAAAATTGACGATTTTAAATATAATCCTATCAGAAGATCAGAGGTTAGTAATTTTAAATTTTTGAGGTTTGGTGTAAAATATTTAATATATGATCCGAAAAAAGGCTTAGAAGATAAACCAAACTACTATAGCTATTGGGCTGATAAAAAATTTTCATTTAAAAATCTAATTCCTGCGGTATCTTTATATACAGCACTAAATATTGATTCAGAGAATAATCCCTACACAGCCTATGGGGTTGAAGGAATTTCTCCAACCGTTTCAATTATACTGCAAAGTAACTTTTCCAAGAGATCAGTACTGATTTGCAATTTAATTGGGGAGAGGATTGGATCCACACAAAATGACTATGGATATATCATAAGTTTAACTCATGCGTTCAGTAGTAGATTTATTTCCTACCTGGAGAATCAAGCTATTATCAGTGACTTTTATGCGGACAATAAAATTGAACTTGGTGTTGCATACTTAATAAGTAAAAACATTCAGCTTGATATTGGATCATCATTAAATTTTAAGAACACACCAAAAATATTTGCTATCAGTTTTGGGTATAGTCATCGTTTTAATTTAAATTCCAAAGAATGATATCAATTAAAGAAGTTAACTCAAAAAGCGACCTTATAAAGTTTATAAAATTCCCATTTAAGCTATATAAAAATTCGAAATTTTGGGTACCTCCTATTATCGATCAAGAAATTGAGAATTTTGACAAGGTGAAAAATCCAAATATCAAACAATCAAAAACTAACTTGTTTTTGGCATATATGGGATCTAATGTTGTCGGTAGAATTGTCGCAATTATTAATAATTATGAGGTTGAGGTAACCAAAATTAAGAAAATTAGGTTTGGTTGGTTTGACTTCATTGATGATTTTGAGGTAAGTAAAAAATTACTTGATAAAATTGATGAAATTGGTAGACAAAATAAGTTAGAATTTATGGAAGGCCCTATGGGATTTACAAATTTAGACAAAGTAGGTGTTTTAACAAGCGGATTTGATAAAATTGGTACTATGATTACCACGTATAATCATGAATATTACAAAGAGCATTTTATCAAACATAAATTTGTAGAAGAAAAAAAATACCATGAAAAAATATTTGAATTTAAAAATATTGATGGGAAATATTACAAGCAAATAAGTGATGTTGTAAAACAAAGAAATAATCTGCAAGAAGTAACTTTTACAAAAACTTCAGAGGTATTAAAAAGATCAAATGAAATGTTTGACCTTTTTAACGATTCGTACGCTAAGTTGTCCTCTTTTGTTAAAATCAATGAAGAACAAAAGCAATACATGAAAAAAAAATATATAAAATTTATAAATCCAGAGTATATTAAATTTGTTGAAAATGAAAATAAGAAACTCGTTGCATTTGCTATTGTTATGCCTTCATTTGCTTGGGCTTTACAAAAAACGAGAGGTTATTTATTTCCATTTGGGATTTTTTATGTATTATTTTCCAAGTTTTTCAGTAAAAAAATAACCTTATATCTTATTGGCATCCACCCTGATTATCAAAAGAAAGGAGTTACTGCAATTATATTTAATTCATTTATTCAAACACTAAAGAATAAGGGAATAAAAATTTGTAGGAGAACCCCCGAGCTAACAGAAAATATTTCTATTGATAAAATTTGGGAAAATTTTAGTCCTGAGCTAATCAAAACTAGAAGTACCTTCAAAAAAAAGTTATCAAAAAGCTAATTTTAAGGATTCCCTTTTATATTCTCCTGATACTAATTTATCTCTGATTGCAGAAAAAGCATCTAAAGTTTCATTTATATCATTAATATCATGAGAAGCAGTTGGTATAAGTCTCAATAAAATAAGACCCTTGGGTATAACAGGATAAACTACAATCGAACAAAATATTTTATAATTTTCTCTTAAATCCTTAACTAAACACATAGCCTCAGGAACAGATCCTTTTAAATAAACAGGTGTGACACAGCTTTGTGTAGTTCCAATATCAAACCCTCTAGATTTTAGTCCTGATTGAAGATTCTCTACGTTTTTCCATAGTTTTTGCTTGATTTCGGGTCTAGTTTTTATTATCTCTAACCTTTTTAAAACTCCTTCAACAAGCTGCATTTGAAGAGATTTTGCAAAAACCTGTGATCTCATATTATATTTTAAAAAGTCGATAATTTCTTTTTCAGAAGCTATAAATGCACCAGTACTTGCAAGAGACTTTGCAAAGGTTGCAAAATAAACATCAATTTGATTTTGAACTCCTTGCTCCTCACCTGCTCCAGCTCCTGTCTTGCCTAGCGTACCAAATCCATGAGCATCATCAACTAGTAAACGGAAATTAAATCTCTTTTTTAACGCAACAATCTCTTTCAATTTACCTTGCTCTCCTCTCATCCCAAATACTCCTTCGGAAATCACAAGAATGCCTCCGTTAGTTTCATTTGCAATTTTAGTTGCTCTAACAAGATTCTTTTCTAAACTATCCATATCGTTATGTTGATACGTAAATCTTTTTCCTAAATGCAACCTCACACCATCGACAATGCAAGCATGTGAATCAATATCATAGACAATAACATCATTCTTACTAACTAATGAATCAATTGTTGATAAAATTCCTTGGTATCCAAAATTTAGAACATAAGCTGCCTCTTTTTTAACAAATTTTGCAAGCTCATTTTGTAATTTTTCGTGCAACTCCGTGTGACCAGACATTAATCTTGCACCCATTGGATATGCAGATCCATATTTTCTTGCTGCGTCTACATCAATTTTTCTAACTTCATCGATGTTAGCAAGACCAAGGTAATCATTAACACTCCATGTAATTACCTCCTTACCATTAAATTTCATTCTGTTTGAAATATTACCCTCCAGTTTTGGAAATGCAAAATATCCCTCAGCAACTTGAGCCCATTTACCAAGTGGACCTTTGTCTTTGTACATTCTATCAAATAAATCTCTCATTGTATAATAATTTAGTTAGAAATAATTTTTTCAAATCCCTGTTCATTTAACCACTGTTCATTATATATTTTACTTAAGTATCTTGAGCCATGATCAGGAAAAAGCATTACTATTACATCATCCTTTTTAAATTCTTTTTTTTCAATAAGTTTTTCAACTGCTCGCAGGCATGCGCCAGTGGTGTACCCACCAAAAATACCTTCTTTTTTTACCAAATCCCTAGCAGATTTTGCACTTTCTTCATCACCCACTTTGATAAATTTATCAATTACTTTAAAATTAGTTACTGATGGAATTAAATTTTTACCAAGGCCTTCAATTTTGTAGGGATAAATTTCATTTTTATCAAATATTCCTGTTTCATGATATTTCTTTAAAACAGATCCGTAAGCATCTACTCCAATAATCTTGATATTTTTATTTTTTTCTTTTAAAAATTTTGCAGCTCCGGAAATCGTGCCTCCAGTACCGCTGCAAACAACTAAATGGGTGATTTTTCCAGATGTTTGTTCCCATATTTCACGTCCTGTTGTTAAATAATGTGCTTGAGCATTTAAATCATTGAAATATTGATTTACATATAATGAACCTTCAATTTCTTTATTCAATTTTTTAGCAACCTCATAATAAGATCTAGGATCATCAGCATCAACATTCGCAGGACATACATGCACCTCAGCACCAAGCGCTTTGAGGGTATTTATTTTATCTGTGGAAGATTTTGATGATACAGCTAAAATACATTTATATCCTTTTATAAGTGAAACCATTGCCAAGCTAAAACCAGTATTTCCAGATGTAGTTTCAATAATAGTACTACCCTGTTTTAACAAACCTTTTTTTTCAGCATCATTTATTATATGCAATGCAATTCTATCTTTTGGGGATTGGCCTGGGTTTGTTAATTCCAATTTTGCTAAATATAATCCAGGATTATTTTTACTAAGATACCTTATATTTACCAGAGGGGTATCTCCAATAAGCTCTAGTAGATTTTTATAAACGCCTTTGCTAGCTGGCATTGAAATATGGTAAAATTAATTGGTAATTAACAATCTTTTCAATTAACAAAAATAAGTGAATTTTGTCAATTTTTATTCTAAATAATGCATTTATCTAGAATCGCAAGAAAATTTTTGTGGTCACTGTCTGAATAATCTAAATGTGTTACCAATCTAATTTTATTTGACCCCATAGAGTGCCAATCCATGATCACATTTTGACCCATAAAAAAATCAATTATATTTTGCTTGTTAAAACTTTCAATAAGTTCAATAATTATGATATTGGTTTCAACTTCATTCAATCCCTTTACAAAATTCTTTCTTTTGAGTTCCTTGGCTATTTGTTTTGCTTTATCATGATCTTTAGCTAATCTTTCAATATTATTATTCAATGCGTAAATTCCTGCAGCTGCCAAATATCCAACTTGTCTCATTCCACCACCAAAAATTTTTCTGATTCTAAGAGCATTTTTTAATATTTCTTTTTTTCCAGTCAGTACAGTTCCAATAGGACAACCTAATCCTTTACTTAAGCACACAGAAATTGTATCAAAATTTTCTCCATAAATAAGAGGATTGTTCTTATTTGCTATCAGCGAATTCCATATCCTCGCACCATCCATGTGTAATCCAAGATCATGATCTTTACATACTTTTTTAATATCACGGAAAACTTCAACATCCCAGCACGCGCCTCCACCTTTATTAGTAGTATTTTCCAAAACAACTAATTTAGAGAGTGGTGCGTGATAAAAGCTTTTTGGATTTATTGCATTGATAATATCATTAATTTGAAAAATACCTTTTGGCCCATCAAGAAGCTTAAATGATACTCCACTGTTAAATGAGCCTCCACCGCCTTCATAGTTAAATACGTGGGAAAACTTATGTGTTATGACTTGATTGCCAGGGGAAGTGTGTAATTTAATCGCCGTTTGATTTGCCATGGTTCCTGAGGGAAAAAACATTGACATTTCCGTTCCAAAAAAATCACACACTTTTTTTTCAAGTTCTTTAACAGTTGGATCTTCACCATATACATCATCACCAACATTTGCTTTTAGCATAGCTTCCAGCATATTGCTACATGGTTTTGTAATGGTATCACTTCTTAGATCAATCATTTGTTGGGTTAAAGTTACAACTATCCATTCCAATTGGAGATCCATCAGGTATTATCATGGGTTTTGTCAAATTATAAGCTTTAGGGTCTTTATAAAATTCAGTAATCATTTTAACATAATAATTCGAATACGCTGATTCTTTATTTTTTTTAGAAAATAACCTTTTAAAAATCACGCCTAAGTTATAATATCCTAAGCTTTTTACTTGTAACAAATTACTTTCGCTATTTATAAACTTAAAATCTTTATTTCTTTTTGAGAATAACTTTTTCAAAATCTTACCTAAATTATCATATCCTATACTTTTTACTTGTGAAAAACTGCTCTCGTCATTAATAAGCTTGAAAATATTATTAAGAAATACAACATTTACAGAGTGTTGAATTTCATTTAGATAATTATTTTCATATTTTCTGAAAAATATATTTTCTGTTAAAATATCAAATAGTTCACTAAGGCTGAGATTGGAACTATCCAAAGAGTGTTGTAATACCAATCTGTTAAGTCTTTTAGGTCTTAAAATTAAACTCAGGGTCATTTCAGCAGATGTTTGACTAGCAGAAAATGGATCAAAAGCAGGCCCTAAATTAGATTTGAAGGATTCTCTTGATCTTGGATAACCAAATGCTCTGGGCGGAAATAATTCTAACTTATCTTTTGGAATCGCTAAAAAATCAGCTTCTAATGTTTTCATTAAAGAGCTAAGAGCATTTAACTGGGTATTTTTGTTTAAGTAACTAAATTTACTTTGATTACTGCCTGTTAAAGAATAATTATAATCCATTCCTGCAATAATTTTTGCAGTGGCTTCAGTTTGGTACCTATGAAAAAAATACAGTGGAACAAAAACATCTTCAAGTACCGAGTTAGGTGAACCTTTTGGAACATTGAATTCTGAAAAATTTTGGATTGCTTTTTTTCGAATGTTGATAACATCATCTAATCCTTCATAGGCAACATCACCATTATCCCATAAATGAGCAAAAGCATGAGAACCATCTAATGTTCTTGCATCATAATCACTAATAAATCTGTAACCTTTTGCTGTTGCATTATTTAAAATATTTTTTAATTCCTTCTCTTCATTTTGGTTTCCGCTTAATTCAGAGTAGCTGTAAGCAACAGTTATTTTATCCCATTCACCAATCCCTGTATCATAAGCGTTATTAAAATAAATTTCATTGTCTTTTATTTCAATTAACGGGTGCGGATAATCCATTACGGATGATCTGTTGTTAGTGCTAGCTGCAAAATTGTGAACAAAACCCAAGGTATGACCAATCTCATGTGCACTTAACTGTCTTATTCTTGAAAGTGCTAAATCAAGCATTTTCTCGTTATTACTTTTATTTTTAAAAGGGTCTTTAGAAAGTGCTTGTGCAATCAAATAATCTTGTCTAATTCTTAAACTTCCTAAACTAACATGACCCTTGATAATTTCACCCGTTCTAGGATCAACAACGCTAGCTCCATAACTCCAACCTCTTGTTGATCTATGTACCCATTGAATGACATTATAACGACAATCCATTGGATCAATATTTTCAGGCAAAACTTTGACTTGAAAAGCATTTTTAAAACCAATTGACTCATAAGCTTCATTCCACCACGATGCACCATCAATTAATGCAGATTTGACCGGTTCAGGTGTTCCTGGATCTAAATAATAAATAATTGGCTCTACAGCTTCTGAAACTGCTAAACTTGGATTCTTTTTTTTCAAGCGATGCCTTATAATATATTTTTTAACCAGTTCTTGATCAACTGTTGATGAATAATCCATAAATTCAATAAAAATAGCCCCACTCCTTGGGTCAAATTTTCTAGGCTGATAATCATTATCTGGCAATTGAATAAATGAGTGATGTTGTGTTACCGTAATATTATTTGGATCTGGAACAACACTACGTACTAAGTTTCCTTTGGAATCACCAGAAAAAGTTAGGAGAGCTTCAAATTCAACATTTCTAGGAAATGCTTTAGTATTAAGCATTTCAATGGAACTTTTAGAAAGATCAACTGAATATGATCCTTGATTTTTATTTTTTAATGTTTTTGCAACTCCATGTCTATCAAATTTAAGAAAGGGAGTAAAATCAATTTTATATGAATCTTCATATTTATCAATTATCTCAAATCCAAATAAAACAGATTTGGCAAATGCTTGTTCAACACTTTTTTTCTCACTCAAATTATCAGTTTCTGCCCTATAATAAAGATTTGGTTGTACCAATAACAATTTATTACCTCTTTTTATAAATTTTACTAATCTTTCAGATCCAAGTTGACCTCTGTCTAAACCAATGTCATTTGAACCAACACCAGTGGCAAGTGAGCTTACATAAAGAAATTCATGATCAGTTTTATCAACCATAAGATATATTTTATCATTCGATTGATCATAACTGAAATTGAAAAATCCAATAAAATCTTTGACATTCTTTTCGTTAGCATTTAAAAAAATAAATGAAAAGAAAATTATTAAAGAAATGGAATATCTATTCATCAGCTCAAATTTAAATAAATCTAGTGATAAAAATTTTCATTAAAAACTTTACGATCTTCTTTAATTTAATATTAATTTTATCCTGTGTATACAAATGAACAAATACTCACTATTAGAAATCGCCTGGATGCGTTAAGGGGGTACCTTTGACCTTAACAGCAAGCATAAAGAATTAGAATTACAAGAAAAAAAAACATTTCAAGAAAATTTCTGGGAAAATTCGTCAGAGGCCCAAATAACTCTGAAGAGAATTAAGTTTTTAAAAAACTGGATAAAAAATATTGATTCCCTTGAAGAAAACATAACTGATTTAGAAATATTATTAGAATATCATAAAAAAAATGAATGTTCTGACGAGGAGCTGGAAAATCAATACAATAAAAGCAATGCACTTTTAGAAGAATTAGAATTCAAAACCATGCTTTCTCACGAAAGTGATAACATGGACGCTGTTCTACAAATAACCGCAGGAGCTGGGGGTACAGAAAGTTGTGATTGGGCACAAATGTTAATGAGAATGTATACGATGTATTGTGAAAAAAATAACCTAAAAAGCTCTATTCTCAATGAACAAGATGGAGATACAGCGGGTATAAAATCGGCAACTTTAAAAATTGAAGGTGAATATGCTTTTGGTTGGCTAAAAGGAGAAAATGGTGTTCACAGACTTGTTCGAATTTCACCGTTTGATTCAAATGCAAAAAGACATACAAGTTTTGCATCGGTTTATGTGTATCCTTTAATCGATGATAGCATAAATATTGAAATAAATCAATCGGACCTGGAAATTAATACTTCCAGATCTAGTGGTGCTGGGGGACAAAGCGTAAATAAAATTGAAACTAAGGTTCAAATTACACACAAGCCCAGTGGAATTCAAATTACTTGTTCCGAGACCAGATCGCAACTTGATAACAAAGTGAGAGCTATGCAAATGCTAAAATCTCAGCTATATGAGATTGAATTAAAAAAGAAAAATGAAAAAAGAAATGAAATTGAGTCAAGCAAGAAAAAGATCGAATGGGGAAGTCAAATCAGAAATTATGTTCTTCACCCCTATAAATTAGTAAAAGATCTAAGAACTGGAACAGAAACTGGAAATACAGACAGTGTACTTAATGGTAATATTAAAGATTTTTTAAAATCTTATTTAATGTTTAATACAAATCAATCTAATGAAAATTTATCACAATCCTAGATGTAGGAAATCAAGAGAAGGCATAAAGTATTTAGAAAGTAAAAAAATTAATTTTGAAGTAATAGATTACATTAAAAATAACTTATCCACGGAGCAAATAAAAAACATTTTAAAAAAACTTTATTTAAAACCAATTGAACTTGTTAGAAAAAATGAAGTAATATGGAAAGAGAAATACAAAGGAAAAGACTTTACTGATGACCAGCTCATAAAAATTCTAAGTAATGAGCCCAAACTTATTGAAAGACCTATTATTGTTAGTGAAAAATTGGCTGTTATTGGTCGACCTGCAGAAAATATTGATAAATTATTATAGTGCTTATGGCACATCTTTTGCTTCACTCTCATCAAACAAACGCATGAGATTTATTCTATTGTTCCTTTTATTTTTTAACCAAAATTTACATTCTCAAAAACAGTTTGAAAGAGACAATGAGGTAACCATAACAGGAATAGTTATCACCGAAAATAATAAACCTCTTGAGTATGCCACTGTAACCGTTAAAAATTCTGAAAGTTCAGACATCATTACAGGCGGGTTAACCGACAAAAACGGTCAGTTTTCAATATCTGCTGCTAGTGGAGTCTATAATATAAATATTGATTTTATTTCCTTCTCAGATCATAATATCGAAAAACTACTATACGATAAAGATACAGATCTTGGTAAAATTATAATGAAACCAGGTTTTGAATCACTGGATGAGGTAGAAATAATTGCAGAACAAACAACAGTCGAGATCAAACTAGATAAAAAAATATACACTGTAGGTAAGGACTTAACTGCACGTGGGGGAACCGCATTAGACGTTTTAGATAATATACCCTCTGTTTCCACTGATATTGATGGAAATATTTTATTAAGAGGAAATGATGCTGCACGAGTTCTTATAAATGGAAAACCATCAAATCTTGTTGGTATTAATTCTTCTTTCATCAGACAACTTCCAACGGATGCTATTGAAAAAGTTGAGGTAATCACTTCTCCATCTGCTAGATTTGAAGCGCAAGGGACAGGTGGTATAATTAATTTGATCCTTAGAAAATCAAAGAAACTAGGATTTAACGGCTCTATTAGTCTTAATTATGCAGACCCAAAATCAAATGGTGTTTCCGCTAATTCAAATTATAGAAGTGGTAAGCTAAATTTTTTCAATTCCTTAGGAATAAATGATAGAAATAGACCTGGTGAGTCTGGTGGATTTACAGAGTATTATAATGGGGACGAACCAAGCACATTCTTCCTTGAAGACAGAGATAGAAATAGAAACAATAAGGGTTACCTAATCAATAATGGTGTTGAGTGGTTCATAGACGAGAACACATCAATTTTAGGATCTTTTTTTTATAATGATTACGAATCACTAGATATTGAAAGTAACTTAATCACCGAAATTGATGAAAATTTCTCTCCCATTAATAGTATTACTCAAGTGGAAACTGAGGGAGAAACAGAATTTAATAGAGAATATAATTTTAATTTTGAAAAGAAATTTAACGAGAGTGGAAAAAAACTAACAATCGATTTTCAGTATGACAATTCAAATGAATGGGAAGACGGAATTATAAATGAAAATGGTATCGAAAATGAAATAATTACAAGTAATGAAGATAACAAATCCTTTCTCATTCAATCAGATTATGTGAACCCCATCGGCGAAAATAAACAGTTTGAAATTGGATTTAGAGTGAATAATGATGATAAATTGACTGATTATAAGGTGTTTGAACTAGTTGATAATAATTTTGAAGAAGACTCAGATCAAAGCAATCTTTTTGAATACAAAGAAAAAATTAGTGCTTTTTATTCTCAATATGGGATAAAGTTGGATGATACTTATTCCTTTTTATTTGGATTAAGGATTGAAAATACATTAAAAAATATCAATCAAATTACCACAAATGATTTTACAAAAATTGACGAAACTGGTATTTTTCCAACCTTTAATTTTGGATATGAATTCAAAGAAGACGAAACATTAACTTTTGGATACAACAGACGAATAAATAGACCATGGTCAAGGTTTATAAACCCATTCCCTACCAAAATAAGTCCCATATTAATTTGGAGAGGTAACCCTTACTTGTATCCTACGTATTCAAATAATCTTGATCTTGGTTACATAAAAAAATTCCCTTCAGGAATCACCTTTAATACCTCTGCATATTTTCAAAAATCTACAAATATTGTCAATACTATTTTGAGAGAAACAGGAAATTTCGCAAATATTGAAGGAGTAAATGTTCCGATTAACGAAAGATTTCCTATAAATTTATCAAGTAGTGAGAGATTCGGATTTGAATTAAATATTTCATACAATCAGGGTAGATTTTGGAATATTTTCTCCAATTTAAACATTTTCGAAAATGAAATCATTGGAAGCTATGAAGGAACAGCATATGACAGTAAAAATGTAAGCTGGGACTTTAAGATTAACAATAAGCTTTCTCTTCCGGCAAAAATTCAATGGCAAACCAGCGTAAATATTAGAGGCCCCAGAAAAACTGCAGTCAATAAAAGAGAAGGAGATATTTCCATTGACATGGGATTAAGTAAGGACTTGTTTAAGGAAAATGCAACCATTTCGTTAAATGTTAAAGATTTACTTGATCAAAGAGGATGGAAAAATGAAACTTTTAATGATAATTTTTACAACGATTATGAATTTCGTTGGGGAGTAAGAAGAATAGTTTTAAACTTTATATACAGGTTTAATCAGAAGAAAAATCAAAGGAACCCGCAAGGGTTTAACAATCAAGGGGAATTTTAAGCTATTTTTTTCTTTCCTCAATAAACTCCTCTATTCTCTCCTTTAGCGCTCCAAACACCCAATAAGGAATAACAAATAAGAGCAAAACAAAAAATAACCAAAAACCAATGGTAAGAATGGTTAAAAAAGCAAGAAATCCCAAGTATTGATCAAATTCAAACATCTGTAAAGATTATGATACAAATATACACAATACCAATAATATTTTGTGAAAATTCTAATCAATAAAAATATTTTACTCTATCATTGATTTAAACAAATAATTAATATTACGTAAATTTGTATAATTAATAATCAGTGATGGAGTACAGAACAGAAAAAGATACTTTGGGTGAAGTTAAAGTACCTAAAGAGAAATTATGGGGTGCTCAAACAGAGAGATCAAGACAAAATTTTAAAATTGGCCCTGAAGCAAGCATGCCAATTGAAATTATACGTTCCTACGCTATTATAAAAAAATGTGCAGCTTTAGCAAATTTTGACTGTGGAGTATTACCTGAGAATAAAATGAAATTAATTGTAAGTGCTTGTGATGAAATTATTGCTGGTAAACATAATGATCAATTTCCATTAGTTATTTGGCAAACTGGATCTGGAACGCAAACAAACATGAATGTAAATGAAGTTATTTCTAACCGCAGCCAACAACTTGCTAATAAAGAACTACATGATGAAAAAGTTGTAAATGCTAATGATGATGTTAATAAATCTCAATCCTCTAATGATACTTTTCCAACTGCTATGCATATTAGCGCTTATGAAGTTTTAATTTCCAAAACTATTCCTGTATTAAAAGATCTTCTTACTTCTTTGGATAAAAAAACTGAAGAATTTAATTCAATTATAAAAATTGGAAGAACTCATCTAATGGATGCAACCCCAATCACCTTGGGTCAAGAGTTTTCAGCATTCTCTGAACAAATTAAAAAAGGGATTTTTAGTATTGAAAAATCTGCAGATATATTCCTTTCTTTGGCATTAGGCGGTACAGCTGTTGGTACAGGGTTAAATACCCCTGATGGGTATGCCGAACTTGTTGCTAAAAAAATATCTGCAGAAACTGGGTATCCTTTTATCTCATCAACAAATAAATTTGAAGCTCTTTCCTCTAATGATTCTTTTGTTGAAAGCCATAGTACTTTGAAAAGAGTTGCTGTCTCTCTTCACAAAATTTCTAATGATATAAGATTATTAGCTTCTGGACCCAGGAGTGGAATTGGAGAAATAATATTACCAGCAAATGAGCCAGGAAGTTCAATCATGCCCGGAAAAATTAATCCCACACAATGTGAAGCTTTGTGCATGGTATGTAGTCAAGTTATAGGAAATGATACGGCTGTCACCTTTGCAGCAAGTCAAGGAAATTTTCAGTTAAATGTCTACAAGCCTGTTATTATTGCTAACTTTTTAAACTCTGCAAAATTGATTTCAGACTCTGTTATAAGTTTTAACCAAAATTGTGTTTTGGGAATACTTCCAAATTTAAATAATATTAAAAATAAACTTCATAATTCGCTAATGCTTGTAACAGCATTAAATACTAAAATTGGTTATTATAAAGCTGCTGAAATAGCTAATAATGCTTACAAAAATGGCACAACTTTAAAAGAAGAAGCCATTAAATCTGGATATCTTTCTGCCGGAGAATATGATGAATGGGTAAACCCATCAGACATGATATAAATTATGTCTTATAATTCTACAATTTACATTAATATTAAACAATTGTTGCAGACTAGGGATGCAGAAGAATTTTATGTTCCTGGAAATAGAATGGATGAATTGCCAAAAATACATAATGCTTTTTTATTGGTTGAAAATGGAATTATTATGGATTTTGGAAATATGGTAAATATTCCAAAAAAACTAGAAAATACTGAGGTTATTGACTTATCAAATTCATTTGTTATTCCAACTTGGTGCGATGCACACACACATTCAGTTTTTGCTGGAAATAGATCGAATGAATATTTAATGAGATTGCAGGGCCTCACTTATAAGCAAATAGCTGATGGTGGTGGTGGAATACTCAAAACAACACAAGAAATTAAAAGTGTTTCTGAGCAGGAATTATATTCAATATCATTGAAAAGAATTTTAAAAATGATTCAAAATGGATCTGGGAGTATTGAAATTAAATCTGGATATGGTCTAAGCTATGAATCTGAACTTAAAATACTGAATGTCATAAAAAAATTAAAAGATAATTTACCTATCGAAATTAAATCTACATTTTTAGGTGCACATGCATATCCAAAAGAACTTACAAAAAAAGAATACTTAAATCTTATTTTGAATAAGATGATTCCAGACTTCACTAAAAAAAAGCTTGTAGATTATGTAGATATTTTTTGTGAAAAAGGATACTTCGGTGTTTCTGATTCAGTAAAAATAATTAAGAAGGCAAAACAATTAAAAGTTCCCGCTAAAATTCATGTTAATCAATTTAATAACATTGGAGGGATTCAAATGGCAGTTAATAATGATTTGGTCAGTGTAGATCATTTAGAAATTTTAGATGATAATGATATTCATGCTCTAAAAAACAGTAAGACTATGCCTGTTTTACTCCCAGGTTGTTCATTTTTTCTTGATATCCCATATGCTCCTGCAAAAAAACTAATTAAAAATAATATTCCATTTGCATTAGCAAGTGATTTTAACCCTGGCTCCTCTCCTAACGGAAATATGAATTTCATTGTTTCCTTGGCATGCAATAAACTAAAGATCACATCTGAGCAAGCGATCAATGCAGCTACTTTAAATGGTGCTTATGCAATGGGTATTAACGAAAAATGCGGAAGTATAAGTAAAGGGAAATTAGCAAACTTTATCATTTTGAAAGAAATGGATTCAATAAATGATTTAGTTTATTATTACAATGATAATTTAATCAAAAATGTAATTATTAAAGGACAGGTCTTTAACTCATAATTTTTTATCTACTATACTCTGTATCTCTATTAATTTAGAGTTGATTTTTTTAATGATTTCCTTACATTCAATATCCACTTTTTTAACAATTTTTTTGTCTTTTAATTCTTTAGAATTGATTCTAACATTTAAATATGCACCATTTACGGCTGCATGAATACAATACATCCCAACCCCCACATCCGAGATTGAATTTGGATTTCCCTTTTCAGCCATTGCTAATAATAGGTAACAAGACTCGAGGCACACATGCATTATTTTGAATGGAACATCAATTGCATTTTTTGTTGCTTTTTGAATCTCAATATCTCTTATTTTTAAATTTTCGGCGGAATCTTTTGGCAGTGAAGAGGCTTTGATTATTGAATTAAAAGCATTTGTATCTTGATCAACTAAATCAATTAACATTTCTTGTAATGTGACTCCTTTTTCTCCCCAATTAGAATAAAATTCCCACTCATCATCCCAACCTCTTTTGTGAGCTGATAGGTTTGCAACCATAATTCCTAGAGATACACCCAATGCACCACAATAAGCCGAAATTGAACCTCCTCCCGGTGCGGGGGATTCACTAGAAGTTAATTCAGCAAATTTTTTAATAGACTTTTCTGATAAATTTTTATCATTATTATCAATCATATATTCAATAACCCTCTCCTCAGGCTTAAATTCTGATAGTTCATTTAATCCTAAAGATTTACATGCAATATGAATTATTTCTGTTTCTGAAATAGCAAGTGACCTTTTTTGTCTTCTCAAAAAGTATTTACCTGCATCAATCAAAACCTTCTTGGGTACTAATCCAATTAATTCTGACCCAGTTACTCGCATTCCTCTACTATTGGCTCTTTCACATGTTTTACTAAAAACCTCATGCAATGGTGTTGTACTTATATTTGTAATGTTATATGAAATTTGTGCTACCCCATATTCCTCAATATACCAACCAATCCCTTTTAAATTTTTAAAGTAACCAGGCACACGAACAGCCTCTCCGTTTTTATCGGTAATTATTTTCCCAGTTAATGTTCCACCCTCTCTCTTTACTCTTCCTGCTTCCCTTAAATCAAAAGCCACTGAGTTGGCCCTTCTTGTTGATGTCGTATTTAAGTTAATATTGTATGCAACTAAAAAATCTCTTGCACCAATTGCAACTGCACCAAATTTTACTACAGTTTCATTAAATTGATTAGAGCCATAATCAGGTTTCCATTTAACATCTCTCAATTTATTTTTTAATCCTTCATACTCCCCAGATCTGCAATTTGCAAGATTTACTCTCTGCTTATTTTTTGCTGCATTTTCATAACAATAAACAGGAATTAATAATTCACTACCAACTCTTTTTCCTAATTGGTGAGCTAAATCAACAGTTTCTTCCATAGAAACACCTGAAATAGGAATAAAAGGACACACATCTACAGCTCCCATCCTCGGATGTTCCCCTTTGTGTAACCTCATATCAATTAATTCTTTTGCTTTAGAAATTAGAGAATAAGCAGCATCAACAATAGTTTCAGGGGGACCAACAAAAGTTATTACTGTTCTGTTAGTGGCTTTTCCTGGGTCAATATTTAATAATTTAACACCTTCATAACTCAGAACACTATTTGCAATTTTATTGATTTTATTTAAATCCGATCCTTCAGAAATATTGGGAACACATTCTATTAACTTACTCATTATTTATTTGCAATATTTAACTAAAGATATTAATATTATCATATATATTTTAATATGAAATTAAAGATTGTAAATTTTGATATCAAATATGAAAAAAAATTTTTTGATTTAAATATTCAATGGTTAAATGAGTATTTTTTTGTGGAAGAATATGATAAAAAAATATTATCAAATTCTAACAAATTTATTATCAAAAAAGGAGGGGAAATTTTTTTTGCAAAATTAGATAATGAAATTGTTGGTACAATTGCTTTAATGCCAATAGCAAACAATAATGAATTTGAATTAACCAAAATGGCTGTTTCAAAGGCTCAAAGAAATAAAGGAATTGGTAAAATCTTACTTGAACGATGCATCAAAGAAGCAAAAAATAAACAAATGAAAAGGATACTAATTTACTCAAATAAAAGACTAGAAAATGCTATTTACTTATACAAAAAATATGGTTTTAAAGAGATTCATTTGGAGAAACCTTCCCCATATGAAAGAGCAGATATTAAATTAGAATTAAACTCTCCCTTTTAGAGCATTAAAGACCCAAGCAATTGCTAAAAAACCAAGTCCAACAGAAACAAAACCCCATCCCGCAATTTCATTGTATTTAAAAATTCCCAAGGCAACTAAAAGGATTCCAAAAATTATCATAATAAATGTAGCCAATGCTAGGATTGTGTTTTTATTCATTCTTAATTTTTCTTTTTTTCCTTCTTTTCTTCTTTTTCTTTTGATCTTTTTCACTAAAATCTGTGTCAACATACATAGTTATTTCGTCAGGTGATAAAATAACCGATAGTGATTTAATAAACTCAATTTCTAAATTTTTGAGACCCTCTTTTCTGAGCTCCTTAGACATATCCGAATTCTCAACAATTTTATTGTAGGAATCATATTTTTTAACCAGCATCCCTTTAAGTATTTCTCTTTCAAAATCATCCAAAGAAAACATTTCAACACATTTAGGAAGGACCTTTTCTAGTTCCTCATAGGTATCAACGGCAGAAATATAAGGACTAGCATTAATTCTTGGTGGAGGAACGTATCCCCTTTGCCCTCTTTGCGGGCCATACATCATTTGTTGAGAAAAGGAGTAAAATACAACGAAAAAAAAGGTTAACAAAAGATGTTTTTTCATATGATCAAAATAATGGTGCAATTTATGTAAATATTTTATTAGTTAAAAATGATGAATATTATTTATTCAATTATATATTAGCATCTAAAATATGCAAAAAATAACGTGATAAAAATTCAAAATCTTTTAATTCTTTTTTACATAAACTTTTGTTTTTCACAACATATTCATGAAAATATACTATGGAATAACTCCATTGAGGCAGTTGATGAAAATAATAACAATATAATTGGAGTATTTAATAATTTTTATGTTGATTATGAAAAAGAAAAATTTAGTAATTCATACTTTATTTTTGAAACGCACCACTTTAAAAATAAATTAAGTGGAAAAGAAGGTTTTGAATTAATCAATTTGATATCTATACTTAAAACTGATAGTATTGAAATTATTGATGTAAAAGCAAGGCATATTAGCCAAGATTCTACTATTTTGTATGACTTCAAGAATATAAAAAAACTACTGGAAAACGAGTACTCCTCCGAAAACTTTACTTCCTATAGAATTCCAAATATGGAAATTGGGGATTATTTGGAAGTAATTTATACTATTAAGAAAAATTATACCCCTAATGGAAGTAAAATTTTAGAGGAAACCTATCCAATATATAATTCAAAAGTTTTTATCATACATAATGATCTTTACACAAAAGCAAAAGTGTACAATTTTAGAGATTATACAATAAGGGATTCAATTATTAATAATAAAAAATCAAAAGTGTATGAATTCCAAAAACTTAAAGAAACAATTGATGAACAATACTCTGCTCAAATAGCAAATAAGGTTAAAATTTCATATCGAACTGCAATGGAAAATGATGCAGATATAACCGAACAAGGATACTGGCAAAACCTAGTTGAAAACACTAAAAATTTATTTTTTCCATCAAATAAAAATGAGAATGTTAACATTCTTTACGATTCAATAATTGATAATAGAATAAATTCTTTAAACAAGCTTAGAATAATTGATATTTTCATTAAAAATAACATTGTAGTTTCAAGCGAAAATAACCCCAAATTAAATGACTTAAATTACATCATTAAAAACCGAATGTCGAGTGATTTCAGTAAAATCCAACTATATACACATCTTTTGAAAAAAGCAGACATAGAATATGAGGTTTTAATAAGCTGTAATAGATACTATATGAAATTTGATAAAGATTTTTTTGATCCTAGTCAATTGAGGGAAATACTTATATACGTACCTAGTTTAAATAAGTATATTGTTCCCAATAGGTATGAATATGGAATCGGTGAACCACCAGATGATGTTCTTGGGAATTATGCTATCTATATTGATCAAAATTTAGATTATTATTTCAGTGAAATAATTTCAGAGAATAATGATTTTACAAAAATTAAAAAGAATATTAATGTTAAGTTTTCAAATCAAATTAGATCAAAGCGGGTTAAAATTGAAGAAACAAGAGAATATCATGGATATTGGTCAATTAATAACAGAAATTATATATATTTTTCAAATGAGGAAATATCTCCCTTTTTGAAAGATTTTTTTACTGTTAGTGGTCTTGAAAATAAAAAAATCAAAGAGTTTAATTCTAACTACAATTCAATTCAAGATAATTATTATAATATACCTTTAATAATAAATTCATCTATTGAAACCTTTGATTTGATTAAAGAAAATCAAAAAAATATGTATTCTTTTGAGGTAGGTAAATTAATTGGATTACAAAGCAACTTATTTGATGAAACATCGAGAGTTAATGATATTGAAATTAATTTTCCTAATGAATACGAATACAGGATTAGGATTAGAATACCGAAAGGATTTGAACCTATGGGTATTTCCTCTCTCAATATGACTTCAAAATATTCAGCGGTTTCTGGTGAAATCATTGCATATTTTCATTCTAGAGCAAGTATAGAGGGCAAATTTCTACAAATTGAAATAAGTGAGTATTATAGATCACTATACTATGATAAATCGAAATATGATGATTTTAGCAATGTCATTAATACCGCTGCAAATTTTTATGAAAAAACAATAGATATTTCTAAAAACTAGATTTTACCAAATAACTTATCAGACCAATTATTCCATTGATATTTTTTTGCAAAAATGTAAAGATAAATAGGAAAGAAAATCAATACTGGTATTAAAACTTCTTCTAGTGGTAAAGATTGTGGATTTGAAATATCTTTTAGTACTGAATGCGTTTGAAGAGCAGTCCAATCAGCAGTAACAAGCAATGCAGTAAAGAAATTATTTGCTGCATGCCATCCTAAAGCTAACTCCATTCCTTCATCCATTAATGTTGCAATTCCAGCAAACAATCCCGAGCCAATATAAAAGATATATACTCCATATCCTAGTTTGTCAATTTCTGGATTTGCATAATGCATTAAACCAAATAAAATAGAGGTCAAAAGAAGAGGTGCCCATCTTACTTTTGTAATCACTCCAATTCCTTGCATTAAATAGCCTCTAAATAAATACTCTTCAGCTGAAGTTTGAATTGGAATCATTACAATACAAATTAGAAATAGGATCAAAAAAGGAATTGGTTTAAAGTTCCAAGTATAATCAGCTGTTGAAATAAAATTATAATCTATTCCGATCATAATTACACTTACCGATCCGCACAATAGAAAAGAGAAAAATACCCTGTTCCAATCAATACTAGACCTTGAGGTTGTAAGCTCTCTAATCGAATTCTTATGAATAAATTTGACGGTTAGAAAAACACCCAAGAGCATTCCTAAAAAACTAAATAACATCAAAAACAAATTAAGATTTGACTCTAGAATTGTCATCATAACATTAATATCATTTTCGGCTAACTTTTTAGTAAGTTCCTCATCACCAAATGCTTTAACGGCAATTGCAACTCCGTGAGGTATTGAAAATAGAATTGTCATAGCTGGAACTATGAGAACAATTCCAAAAATATAATACCACCAGTTTTCTCTGTTTCTAATTACTTGTTTTATATACATCTTATTTTTTTTTGATTGATAGTGTGGTTAATTTAGCCATGGAAATTAAATTATTCTTTTCATCAGTAATTTTGATTTGCCAAATTTGCATGGTTCTTCCCATATGTATACTAGTAGCCTTTGCAAAAACAAACCCATCGCTGATACTTCTAACATGATTTGTTGTAATTTCAATCCCCCTAACAGAAACAGAATCATCATTAATAAAGTATCTAGATGCTACACTTCCTACAGTTTCAGCTAGGGCTGCTGTTGCTCCACCGTGTAATATTCCATCTGGTTGATGCACCTTATTATTTACGGGCATTTTACAAACAATAAAATCTTTGCCGATTTCTGTAAATTCAATGCTTAACGTACTCATCAAAGTGTTGTGAGCTTTGGAATTTATTTCCTTTAAAATGTCTGATTTTTCCAATACAGTTTCTGTAAGTCACAAATTTACATAAAAAAAGGGCACAATTTTGTGCCCTTTTAGTAAATAAAAAAACTTTGAAATTAATCTTTGACTTCCTCAAACTCAACATCCTCAACATTTTCTGAATCATCTTGTGGTGCATCAGTTTTTTGTTGATTATTTTGATTGCTAGAGGCTTGTTGTTCTTGTTGCGCCTTATACATCTCTTCACTAGCCGCTTTCCAAGCTTCATTAAGTTTTTCAAGATCCTTGTCAATCTTTTCTAGATCTTTACTTTCAAATGATTTTTTTAAATCTGCAAGAGCAGCTTCAACTGGCTTCTTTTTGTCCTCAGAAAGCTTGTCACCAAATTCTTTGAGTTGCTTCTCGGTTTGAAAAATCATTGAATCAGCACTATTTAGTTTATCAACAGATTCCTTTGATTTAGCGTCCGCTTCAGCATTTGCTTCAGCATCTTTTTTCATTCTATCGATTTCTTCCTCAGTGAGTCCTGATGATGCTTCAATTCTGATATTTTGTTCTTTTCCAGTTGCTTTATCTTTTGCTGTTACATTCAATATACCATTAGCATCAATATCAAAAATTACTTCAATCTGAGGTACTCCCCTAGGCGCTGGTGGTATATCAGCTAGCTGAAATCTTCCAATTTCTTTGTTATCCGGATACATTGGTCTTTCACCTTGAGCAATTCTAATATCTACTGCTGGCTGATTATCAGCTGCAGTTGAAAAAACCTGAGATTTTTTTGTTGGTATAGTAGTGTTTGCCTCAATTAGTTTTGTCATAACATTACCCATTGTTTCAATTCCAAGAGATAATGGAGTAACATCCAATAATAAAACATCTTTTACGTCACCAGTAAAAACACCTCCTTGAATTGCAGCTCCGACAGCAACAACTTCATCAGGATTCACACCCTTACTTGGCTTTTTACCAAAAAACTTTTCAACTGCTTCTTGAACAGCAGGAATTCTAGTAGAACCACCTACCAATATAATTTCGTCGATATCCCCTTTAGATAATCCAGCTGCCTTAATTGCTTTTTTACAGGGATCTATTGTTCTCTTAACTAAATCGTCAATCAACTGGTCAAATTTTGCTTTAGTCAAAGATCTAACTAAGTGTTTTGGACCACTGTCTGTAGCTGTTACATAAGGAAGATTAATTTCCGTTTGTGTGGACGATGATAATTCAATTTTAGCTTTTTCAGCAGCTTCTTTTAATCTCTGTAAAGACATAGGGTCCTTTCTAAGATCAATACCTTCATCATTTTTAAACTCTTCAGCTAACCAATCAATAATTTTTTCATCAACGTCATCTCCACCTAAATGAGTATCTCCATCGGTAGATAGAACTTCAAAAACTCCATCGCCCAATTCAAGGATGGAAACATCATGAGTTCCTCCTCCAAAATCAAAGACCACAATTTTTTGATCTTTACCTTTTTTATCTAGGCCATATGCTAACGCAGCAGATGTTGGCTCATTGATGATTCTTTTTACCTTCAATCCCGCAATTTCACCTGCCTCTTTAGTAGCTTGACGCTGAGAATCATTAAAATAAGCAGGTACAGTGATTACAGCCTCTTCTACACTTGTTCCAAGATAGTCTTCAGCTGTTTTTTTCATTTTTTGAAGAATCATTGCAGATAACTCTTGTGGTGTGTATAATCTTCCATCTATGTCAACTCTGGGGGTGTTATTATCACCCTTTACCACTTTGTAAGGAACTCTTCCTGTTTCTTTTTTAAGTTCAGAAAATTTATTTCCCATAAATCTTTTTACAGAATAAACTGTTTTGGTAGGATTCGTTACTGCCTGTCTTTTAGCAGGGTCACCTACCTTTATTTCACCACCATCTACAAAAGCGATTACTGAGGGAGTGGTTCTTTTTCCTTCTGAATTAGGGATAACTACTGGCTCATTACCTTCCATTACGGAAACACAAGAATTTGTTGTTCCTAAGTCAATTCCAATTATTTTACTCATATTTATTTTTTTTATTATTTGTTATGTCAATGTTCAATCATTGTGCCATTTGATTTTTATTACAATTTTGTCAGTAAATTTAAATTATTCATGACATAATGTCGTATTTATATGGCGTTTTCAGGGTAAAATAATTTTAAATATATTGACATTTGGTTTTTGCATTTCATATTATTTATTACATTTACTTACTATTTACAAGAAGTTTTGATGAAGAAAGTTTACAAGAGAATTACCGTTAAATCTTTGCAAGAAATGAAAGATAGCGGTGAAAAAATTTCAATGCTTACGTCATATGACTACACAACAGCTGGTATTGTAGACAAGTCTGGAATTGATGTCATCTTAGTCGGTGATTCCGCGAGTAACATAATGGCAGGACATGAAACAACTTTACCAATAACTTTAGATCAAATGATATATCATGCCTCTTCCGTAATCAGAGCTGTAAAAAGAGCTCTAGTTGTGGTTGATCTTCCCTTTGGAACGTATCAAAGTGACTCTCAAGCTGCTTTAGAATCAGCAATAAGAATCATGAAAGAAAGTGGATCACACGCAGTTAAATTAGAAGGTGGAAAACAAATTAAGGACTCCATCAAAAGGATTATAAATGCTGGAATTCCTGTTATGGGACACCTTGGATTAACACCACAATCAATTTATAAGTTTGGAACCTATACTGTGAGAGCTAAAGAGGAAGAAGAAGCTAAACAACTTCTAACCGATGCTAAATATTTAGAAAAAGTTGGATGCTTTTCAATAGTATTAGAAAAAGTTCCTAGTTCCCTAGCGGAAACAGTTGCTAAAGAAATTAATATTCCGATAATTGGAATTGGGGCTGGGAATAAGGTAGATGGTCAAGTTCTGGTACTCCATGATTTAATTGGGATGACTAAAGAGTTTAATCCTAGATTTTTAAGAAGGTATATGAATTTACATGATGACATGATAAATGCTATTTCCAATTATTCAAAAGACATCAAAAAAGGTGACTTTCCAAATAAAAATGAGCAATATTAATTTTGAAACAATTATCAAATATTAATAACCTAATCGTGTTATTTGAAGATAATCATATCATTGCAGTAAATAAAAGAGTTGGCGATATTGTTCAGGGTGATAAAACGGGTGACAATCCATTATCTGAAATTGTAAAGTCATTTCTTAAAAAAAAATACAGAAAACAAAATAATATTTTTCTTGGAGTTATTCACAGAATTGATAGACCTACATCTGGGGTTGTAGTTTTTGCTAAAACCTCAAAGTCCTTGAAAAGACTTAACAACATGTTAAAAAACTCAGAAATTCAAAAATTTTACTGGGCAATAACAAAAAACAAACCTGAAAAAAGATATGGCACTTTAGTCCATTGGCTGAAAAAAAATTCAAAAAATAATAAGTCCACCCACTTTAAAAAAGAAACTGAAAATGCAAAAAAAGCCATACTTCATTATAAAATTATTAATGAACTTAAGAATTATTTTTTACTTGAAGTAATTTTAGAAACAGGAAGACACCATCAGATAAGAACGCAACTTAGTGCTATAGGATGTCCTATTAAAGGGGATTTGAAATATGGATATGAAAGAAGTAATAAAGATGGAGGCATTTGTTTACACGCAAAAAAAATAAGTTTTTTACACCCTGTAAGCAAGAAAAAAATTTTAATAAGCGCTCCAATATTTGAGCACGATATTTGGAAAGAAATATAAAACATGAATATAGAATTAAAAAAGATTGAGAATATTCAAAATAGTTCCAAATTAAGTGTTAGTGAAAGAATTAACTATTTGAACGAACTTAAAAAGGAAATTATTCAGAATGAGGATAATATCTTTTCTGCACTACACAAAGACCTAAACAAGCCAAAATTTGAAGTATATACATCAGAAATAGGATTCCTAATCAATGAAATAAAATTGTTTATTAAATATTTGAATGAATGGTCAAAACCCAAAAAAGTTAAAAGCTCAATAATTAACTTTCCCTCAAATGATTTTATCTACAGTGAACCGTATGGAAAAGTACTCATAATATCCCCATGGAATTACCCTTTTCAATTAGCAATTCTCCCTGTTTTATCAGCTTTTTCCTGCGGCAACACTGTTGTATTAAAACCAAGTGAACACACTCCTGAAACATCAAAACTAGTTAACAAAATAATTTCAAAAATTTTTCCCTCCAATTTAGTATGTGTAGTTGAAGGAGATTATAAAGTTGCATCAAAACTTTTAAAATCAAAATGGGACTACATTTTTTTCACAGGAAGTGTTCGTGTTGGCAAAATTGTAGCAGCAGAAGCAGCAAAACAGCTAACTCCTCACACTCTTGAGTTAGGAGGCAAAAGTCCATGTATTATAGATAAGAAAATAAATTTAAAAACAGTATGTAAAAGAATTGTGTGGGGTAAATTTATGAATGCTGGACAAACTTGTGTTGCGCCAGACTATTTATTGGCTCATAAATCAATTAAATCTGATTTAGTAAAGGAACTTTCCTCTAGAATTGAATTAACATATGGCAAAAGTTTATCTGCAAATACAAATACAACAAAAATTGTCAATGAAGAAAACTTTAATAGACTTATTAATTTAATCAATTCAAATAAGATTTTATTTGGAGGTGAATATAACTCTAACAAAAGTAAAATATATCCAACCCTAATTGATGAGCCCAATATAAGCGGTGAGATTATGCAAAATGAAATTTTTGGTCCAATTCTGCCAATTTTTTCATTTGAAAATATTTCTGAAATTGATAAAATAATTCTTTCAAACCCAGATCCTCTGGCACTTTATGTTTTTTCTAATGACAAAGATTTTAGTGAAAATATTATCCGCAGATACAGATTTGGCGGTGGAGTTGTAAATGATACCATTATTCACTTGACAAATCCAAACCTGCCTTTTGGGGGAATTGGAAATAGTGGTTATGGATCTTATCATGGTAAATCCAGCTTTGATTTATTTACACATAAAAAATCTATTGTGAAAAGAAAAATGTGGCTAGAAAACAACCTAAGATATGCACCGTACAAAAATAAATTGAACTTGGTAAAAAAGATTCTTAAATATTTAAGCTAATCGTTATCAATTTTAATATCAATAATTTTTTTTGAGCTATCAGAAACTGAAAACCTCCTATCCAATCCCATTCCAACAACCCAAATAATTTTATCGTCTCCATTTACCAAAACCAATTTATCAAACTTTTCAACTGAGTTAATTTTCTTGTCCTTTAAATATTTTACTACCTTTTTTTTTCCAACCATTCCGATTGGGAAAAAGTAATCTCCATTTTTTATATTTCTTAACTTAAGAGGAAATGAGAGTTTATTGAAGTCGACGCTTATTAAATTTGCCTTGTTTTTACTGATTTTTTCTGCAATGCAAAAACTTATTTTTAAAGAATGACCAAGTTTTATCTCTTTGGAATATTTATCCAAAATTGCATCTACAACATTATTTTTTATATTTTTTCTTAAAACTAATTTTTCTGTAGATTTAAATAATATATGAGTATTACTGCAAATTTTCTTACCTCGCTCACCTTGATCAAGTAATAGTATTTTATCCCAATCATTAAATCCGTAATCTCTTAGCAAAAAATATAGGAATGCTTCTTTGTGAGCAGATGAATTTAGCTTCTTGATGTCAATTAAAATATCATTTTTATAATAACTTATATATTCTTTCATTAGCTCCTCAATTTTATCATATATTAATAAATTTGATAGTTTTAAATACCTGAGGCTTTTTTGAAAATTTTTACTAAAATTTCCCTCCAGTGAATGTAACAAAGGAACAAGTTCATTTCTGATTTTATTTCTTAGATAGATATTAGATTGGTTTGATGCATCCTCTCTCCATTTAATTTTATTTTTTTTAGCATATTTAAGAATTTCTGTTTTTTCAAAATTTATGAAAGGTCTAAGAATTTTTCCATTATTCTCAGGGATACCAATTAATCCATCTATTCCAGATCCTCTAGACAAATTGATAAAAAAACTTTCCATGCTATCGTTCATGTGATGTGCTGTAAGAATGTAATTAATGTTAATTTTTTTGGAAAGATCTTCAAAGAATTCATACCTGAGCTCTCTTGCAACTACTTGAGTTGATTTTTTTAATTTTTTTTTAATTTTTAATGTATCAAAAGATTTACTGTAAAACTTCAGATTTTCTTTTTCACACAAATCCTTTACAAATTTTTCATCCATGTTACTGAAATCTTTACGCAAATTATAATTGCAATGTGCTACTACAAAATCACTTGTCATGGCTTTAAATAAATGAAGTAAAACTACACTATCAACTCCTGCTGAACAGCATAGAATAAATCGTTCTTTTAGTAAAAAAGAATAGTTACTCTTAATATGTGATTGAAACTTACTTAACATAATCTATATTGAAAAATAGAGCTTTAGATAAAAACTATATATGTATTGCTCTGTTCTCTGTTGCAGCAAGTGCTGCTTCTTTGATCGCTTCTGAAAAAGTAGGGTGAGCATGTGATATCCTTGCAATATCTTCAGCAGATGCTTTGTATTCCATAGCTACAACAGCTTCTGAAATTAAATCAGCACATCGAGCGCCAATCATATGTATTCCTAAAATTTCATCAGAATCAGAATCAGCTAAAATTTTCACGAAACCATCTAAGTCAGAACTTGCCCTACTTCTTCCAAGGGCTCTCATAGGAAATTGACCAACTTTATAACTAACACCCATATCTTTTAATTCTTCTTCATTTTTTCCTACAGAAGCAACTTCAGGCCATGTATATACTACTCCGGGGATTAAATTGTAATCAATATGAGGTTTTTGACCTATAACATGTTCAGCAACAAATACACCCTCCTCCTCTGCCTTATGAGCTAACATGGAGCCTTTAATAACATCCCCAATAGCATAAATATGTGGAAGAGATGTTTGTAAGTTCTCATTCACATTAATTCGACCACGTCCATCTGTTTCAACAGCAATATTTGAAAGCTTTAATCCCTCAGTGAATGCACTCCTACCAATAGCTATTAAACAATAATCACTTTCAAATAATTGATCTTCACCCTTACTATTTTCAGCAACAACAGAAACTATATTATTTTTTTTATTAATACTTTTTACTTTGTGGTTGGTCATAATTTTGACACCACTTTTCTTAAAAACTTTTGCTAACTCCCTGGAAAGACTTCTATCCATATTTGGAATAATTCTATCTTGAAATTCAATAACGGTTACATCAGACCCTAATCTATTGTAAACCTGTCCTAATTCAAGACCTATAACTCCCCCACCAACAACTATTAAGTGCTTAGGAATCTCCTTAAGCTTCAAAGCATCAGTAGATGAAATTATTCTATCTCCATCAAAATCAATAAAAGGAAGTTTAGTAGGTTTACTGCCTGTTGCAATAACAATATTCTTAGCAGTTACTTTTTTAGATTCCTTTCCGTCATTAACTTCAATAGTGTTAGCATCTATAAATGAGGCAGTACCTTCATAAACTTCTATTTTATTTTTTTTCATTAGAAAATCTAATCCTTTCGTAGTTTGCTCAACTACGGCAGATTTCCTACTCATCATTTTATCTAAATCAAGCTTAACATCACCTTTAATAACAATACCATGCTCTTCAAAATTATGAAGAACATTTTCATAATGATGTGAAGAGTCTAATAAGGACTTACTAGGAATACATCCAACATTTAAGCACGTACCACCCATAGAAGGATACTTTTCAATAATTGCTGTTTTCATTCCGAGCTGTGAAGCCCGAATAGCTGAAACATATCCTCCAGGTCCAGAGCCAATTACAAGAAAATCATAAGAATTCATCAGAATTAATTTAAATTCAAAAATACAAATATTTAAATCTTAAATTGATTTTTAAAGTATTAAAATTGATTTTGGTAATTTCGTGTTTATAACAAACTAAATCAACTTTTAAGTTCATGAAACGTAAGCCAGCAAATGAAATACAAGATTTACAGTTTTTTGGTGAATTTGGTGGGGTAAACCCATCTATTTCGGACTCATCTACCTATACATTTCTCTCAGCCAATTCTATGTCTGAAACTTTTGAAGGAAATACCGATGGATGTTATCTATATTCAAGAAATTCATCTCCTAGTAACCTGTACTTGGAAAAGGCTTGTGCAGCATTAGAAAATACTGAGGATGCAAATGTATTTTCATCAGGAATGGGCGCTATAACTTCAACAATATTTCAGCTATGTAAAACTGACGACCATATTATTTCAAGCAGAACAATATATGGCGGAACATATGCTTTTTTTAAAAATTTTCTTCCAGATTATAAAATAAGTACATCCTTTGTTGATATAACGGACTTAAATGAAATCAAGAATTCAATTAAATCAAATACTAAGATTATTTATTGTGAGGTTGCCTCAAATCCTTTATTAGAAGTTGCCGATCTAAAAAAAATATCATCTCTAGCAAAAAAATATAATTTAAAACTTGTAGTTGACAACACATTTACACCCCTTTCTGTTTCTCCAAAAAACTTTGGTGCTGATATAATCATTCATAGCCTTACTAAATTTATTAATGGCACAAGTGATACTATAGCTGGGGTTGTTTGTAGCTCAAGCATCTTCATAGAATTAATGAGAGATGTTAATAATGGAGCTTTTATGCTTATGGGAACCACAATGGATAGTTTACGAGCTGCATCTGTACTCAAAAATATGAGAACCTTACATATAAGAATAAAGAAGCACAGTGAAAATGCAATGTTTTTGGCAAAATCATTTGAAAATATAGGGATTAGAACTATTTATCCAGGTTTAAAGTCACACCCTTCACACAATTTATTTTCAAAAATGATGAATAAAGAATTTGGTTATGGTGGAATGTTAAGTATTGACGTAGGCTCGAAAGAGAACGCTAACAAACTTATGGAACAAATGCAAAAGAAAAACTTAGGATACTTAGCTGTAAGTCTCGGCTTTTATAAAACATTATTCTGTACACCTGGATCTTCTACCTCATCAGAAATTTCAGTGGATGATCAGAAAAAAATGGGACTAAGTGAAGGGTTAATTAGATTTTCAGTAGGACTTGATGAAGATATTTCAAGAACATTCGTTAGAATTCATGAATCTTTAAAAAATTTAAAAATTATCTAGCATGTCTCAAAAAGATTATAAAATTAGTATTTATAAATCTTTGATTCCAATCATATTTCTAACATCATTACTTTTTTTTAATATAATTTTCTTTGAAAATAATGATTGGTTTGGTGAATATACCTTCCATTATATTATTTTACTATCTGCTCTTACAGCTTTATTAATTGGAATAACAGAAAATATCAAGTTTTCAAAAATTATTTATAGTATTCTAAAAAATATCAAAAGTATTTTAACCCCAATAATTATTTTATTCTTAGTGGGTGCCCTGGCAGGGACCTGGAAAGTTAGTGGAATTATTCCAGCCATGGTATATTACGGGCTTGATATGGTTTCACATAAAGCTTTTTTGCCAATTACCTTACTAGTTTCAACGTTAGTGTCTCTTGCGACTGGTAGTTCATACACAACTTCAGCAACTGTTGGTATTGCTTTAGTTGCTGTTGGTATTGCTTTTAATATACCAGCTGGTATGACAGCAGGAGCAGTAATTTCTGGAGCATATTTTGGCGATAAAATGTCTCCACTGAGTGATACAACAAACCTTGCTCCTGCAATAACTGAAACAAATTTGTACACGCATATTAGATATATGACCTACACTACTTTTCCAACATTTATTATTAGCCTGATTTGCTTTGTTGTAATTGGACTTAATTTAAAAACAACTAATTTGAATGAACTTAATGATATATCAACTCTTTCAACCACTATAATAAATGATTTTTATATTTCTCCTTTACTTTTCGTTGTTCCCCTGCTAGTAATTTTTCTTGCGTTCTTAAAATTTCGACCTATTATAGTATTATTAATTGGTATTATCAGTGCAAGTATATTAGCCATGATATTTCAAAATGATATATTACAGTCAATAAATCAATCAAATTTGCATTCAATCTTTCAAGCCATTTTTATTGACACAGAGATTCATACAGAAAACCCGAGGATTGAAAGACTATACTCAGGTGGTGGAATGAAAGGAATGCTGTGGACAATTTATCTAACAATTGCAGCTATGGTTTTTGGTGGATGTATGGATGCCATTGGAGCACTTAATACACTAACAAAATCATTACTTAACAGGGCAAAAAGTAATTTTGAACTATTTTTAAGTACCGCAGCCAGCTGTATGGGAGTCAACATCATAGCTTCCGATCAATATCTTGCAATAGTTATTCCTGGTAAAATGTTCAAAAAAGCTTTTAAAAAAAAGAAGTTAAGCTCAGAAAATTTAAGTAGAACCCTAGAAGATACGGGAACAGTAACTTCTGCTCTAATTCCATGGAATACCTGTGGAGCATATCATTATGGAGTTTTAGGGGTATCTGTTTTTGATTATTTTATTTACGCTATTTTTAATTGGCTTAGCCCAATAACAACCTTGTTGTATGCTGCTATGGAAATAAAAATCAAAAAAATCAAGTTTTAAAATTTTATTAAAAAATTCATTCTTGGTCAAATGATTGTTAAATTGCATCATAATTATTGAAAAATCAATTTTTGAAAAATATATTTTCATTTAAAAATAATAAACAAACAAAAGAACTATCAAGCTCTAAGAGGTTATTTATTGGTAGTGCATTAATTATTTTAGCAATATTTATTTTTTCCTCTTTTGTTTCATATATTTTCACTGGTGAAATTGATCAAAGCTCATTAAATAATTTCTTTGATAAAAATGAAATTAACTCAAATATTCTAGGAAAATTGGGTGCCAGAATTAGTGAATTTTTTATTTACAATGGCTTCGGGATTAGTTCTATTATTTTATCTTTTTTAATTTTTTTGAGTGCTCTTCACATTTTACTTGATACAAAAAATAATAATTTACTAAAAAATTGGGCTTGGGGTTTTTATCTAATTTTTTATTTTTCAATCATTTTCGCTTCAATCAGTGCAGATAGTGTTTTTTCAGGTGTAATAGGCTACGAAATAAATGAATTACTAAATACATATGTTAGTAGCTTAGGAGTAATATTTTTAATAATATTCATGACACTTATTTATTTTACTTTTAGACTTAAGGTTGGAGTTGATGATATTAAAAAAATTAGAAATTATTTTAAGCGATTTGATAAAAATCATACTAATGATAGTTCTGTTAATGAAAATGAGCAAGTATACAATGAAATTGAAAAAAATGAATCAAATGAAAATGATACTATTTCTAAAAATCAAACTAGTGAGTTTATATCAACTAATCTTGAACCCTCAGAATCTGATCCAGAGACAAGTGAGAACGATGAGAAAAAAGTTACAGATGATTTAGACATTCAAGTTGAAAAAATTATTGAGGAAAAGTCAGAAATTGATAATCTTTCAGATGAACTTGTTGATAATTTTGGGAAATTTGATCCAACTCTGGAGCTAAGTAAGTTTCAATTTCCAAAACTAAAACTTTTAAAACAATATGATTCTGAAAAAATAACAATTGACAAAGAAGAGTTAGAGGAAAATAAAAACAGAATCGTTGAAACGTTAGCTAATTATAATATTTCAATCTCAAATATTAAAGCCACTATTGGACCTACTGTTACTTTATATGAGATCATCCCTGAAGCAGGAGTAAGAATTTCAAAGATTAAGAACTTGGAGGATGATATCGCATTGTCACTCTCTGCTCTAGGAATTAGAATAATTGCTCCTATTCCTGGCAAAGGAACAATTGGGATTGAAGTACCTAATAAAAAACCAACTGTAGTTTCTATGCATTCTGTTATTTCATCAGAAAAATTTCAAAAATCTGAAATGGAATTACCTGTTGCTATTGGGAAAACAATCAGTAATGAAACTCTAGTTTTTGATTTAGCTAAAATGCCTCATTTACTTATGGCTGGTGCAACTGGTCAAGGAAAATCTGTTGGCTTAAATGCTGTTTTATCATCTCTATTATTCAAAAAACATCCCGCAGAAGTAAAATTTGTCTTGGTAGACCCAAAAAAAGTTGAATTAACCTTGTATAACAAAATTGAAAGACACTATTTGGCTAAACTTCCTGACAGTGAAGAGGCAATAATCACCGATAATAAAAAGGTAATTAATACATTGAATTCATTATGTATTGAAATGGATAACAGATACGAGCTTTTAAAAAATGCTTCTTGCAGAAATATTGTTGAGTATAATAAAAAATTTAAAAACAGAAAACTAAATCCAAATGATGATCATAGATTTTTACCTTATGTAGTTCTTGTAGTTGATGAATTTGCCGATTTAATTATGACAGCTGGTAAAGAGGTTGAAACTCCTATTGCGAGATTAGCCCAATTAGCAAGAGCAATTGGAATTCACTTAATTATTGCAACACAAAGACCATCAGTAAATGTAATTACAGGTGTTATCAAAGCAAATTTCCCTGCAAGAATCGCATTTAGAGTTACTTCTAAAATTGATTCAAGAACAATTTTAGATAGCTCTGGTGCTGATCAATTGATAGGTAGAGGAGATATGCTATTTACTCAAGGAAATGAATTGGTTAGAATTCAGTGTGCATTTGTTGACACTCCCGAAATAGAATTGTTAACTGATTTTATTGGTTCCCAGAAGGCATATCCAAATGCTTATCAACTTCCAGAATATATCTCTGAAGATAGTGGAACAAATATTGATATAAGTGTTGAGGATAGAGACGTGCTTTTTAGAGAAGCAGCTGAAGTTATAGTTACCGCTCAACAAGGATCTGCATCTCTTTTACAAAGAAAACTTAAATTAGGTTACAATAGGGCTGGCAGATTGATTGATCAATTAGAAGCTGCTAGTATAGTTGGACCTTTTGAAGGAAGTAAGGCAAGACAAGTTTTAATCAGTGATCTACAATCACTTGATCGTCATCTTGAAAATGAATAATTAAAAATACTATGAAAAAATATATCTTATTTACAATCTCTTTCCTTAGCAGTTTTTCATATTCTCAAATAGATACAGATGCGCAACAGCTACTTAACAAAGTGTCTGAAAATATTAAAAGTTATGATAATATTTACATTAATTACGCATATACACTAAATAACATCGAAGAAGATATTAATTATACCAATAGGGGTAGTTTTGTGACTGAAAATGAAAATTGGAGATTTGAAATGCTTGGAATAACAAGGATTTTTGATGGTGATAAGCTTTACACAATAAGTCCAGATGATGAAGAGGTAACTATTTCAAGTCAAAATCCTGAAGATGAAACAACAATAACTCCAAATAAGATGCTTTATTTTTATGAGGAAGGATATTATTTTGAAATGGGAAATGTAAAATATATTGGTAACGCAAACTTTAGAAAGAAAATACAATATGTTAAATTGATCCCAATGGATTCTGAAGCAGACATTAAATATATTGATTTGGGAATAGATACTGAATTTAATCAGATTTATGAGGTGGTTGAAACTGGAAAAAACGAAACCATTACAACTATATCAATCATTGATTTCGAGTTCAATGTATCCTTAAACGAAAAATTATTCGTTTTTGATTCAGCCAAGTATAAGGGATACTACATGAACATATTAGATTAATTTTTTGAAAATACTTGATTTCTACATATTCAAATCATACGTAAAAACACTGTTGGGTGCATTTACCATTTTGATGCTAATTTTCTTATTACAATCTGTTTGGTTATATATTTCAGAATTAGCTGGAAAAGATTTGGAACTTGAAATTATTTTAAGGTTTCTTTTAAATATTTCTCCTAGGCTTGTTCTATTAGTATTGCCATTAACCATACTACTTTCAAGTATCATGGTTTTTGGAAGTCTTTCTGAAAATTATGAGTTTGCTGCAATGAAAGCAAGTGGAATTTCACTGCAAAGATCAATGCGGTTTCTGGTTATTTTCACTGTTTTTTTAGGATTTTTAATATTTTTATTTTCTAATTATATAGTGCCTGTTTCTGAGTACAATTTTCGTAATCTAAGGAAAAATATCGCAAAAGTTAAACCTACCATGGCCATTGCCGAAGGACAATTTAGCCAAATTGGAAATTATAACATTAAAGTTGAAAACAAATACGGAATTGATGGAAGAAATCTAGAAAATATTATTATTCATCAAAAAAAACTAAAAGCGGGAAATTATACAGTGATTAAATCTAACAAAGGGGAAATTCTTTCAAATGATGATTCAAATATATTGCAGTTAGTATTATTTGATGGGTATTATTATGATGAAATTATTTCAAATGAATACAAAGTCAAAACAAATAAACCATTTATCAAAAGTAAATTTAAAGAATATATAATCAATATTGATATTGGAAAAATTAATCAGATAGATTTTGACGAGGATAACGATATAAATAAATATTCCATGATGAATATAAATGAACTTAATTTTGCAATTGATTCCCTCAAAAAAAAGAGGGAAATTGATGTTGGAGTAATCGAATCGAAAATGATTAATAGGTCTAATTATAAAACATTAGACTATAATTTAAATCCAAAAGAAGATTTAAATTATTCCAATAAAAAAATTTTTAAATTATTTCAGATTAAAAAACAAAAACAACTATTTGATCTTGGAATTAGTTCAATTAAAAGCTCAATTAGTATTATTAAATCAAATAAAACAATTCAACTATATAGAACTCAGAATTTAAATAAACATATAATCACTTTACAAGATAAATTTTCTTTAGGATTTGCATGTATAATATTATTTTTTATTGGTGCTCCACTTGGAACAATAATTAAGAAAGGTGGGTATGGATTACCATTGGTAATTTCAATATTATTATTTCTAGCTTATCATTTTTTGGGAATATTCTCAAAAAATCTTGCAGAAGATGGAAGTATTAGTCCTATATTATCTAGTTGGTTGTCTACAATTATAATGCTTCCAATAAGTATTTATTTAACCTACAGAGCGACTAATGATGGGTCTTCAAATAAGCTTTATTCTTTTTTTATTAATTTATACAAACCAAATAAATAAATGTCAAAATTTTTGCTAAATACAATTGAATCTGCTGTTAATGATATTAAAGAAGGAAAAATTGTCATTGTTGTTGATGATAAAAATAGAGAGAATGAAGGTGATTTTCTTGCCTCTGCTGAATTAATTAGTCCAGAGATAATTAATTTTATGGCGACACATGGAAGAGGATTAATATGTGCTCCAATTACTGAAAGTATTGCTAAAAGATTAAAACTAAATCTAATGGTTGGAACAAATACTGATCCACAGGATACTGCATTCACTGTATCCATAGATCTCAAGGGAAACGGAGTTACCACGGGAATTTCTGCTAATGATAGGGCAAAAACAATAAAAGCACTTATTGATGAAACAATCAAAGCAAACCAATTTTCAAGACCTGGGCATGTTTTTCCTCTTTTAGCAAAAAATGGTGGAGTATTAAGAAGAACTGGTCATACAGAAGCTGCTATCGACCTTCCTCGACTTGCTGGATTGAAACCTGCTGGTGTTATTGTAGAAATTATGAATGAAGATGGCTCTATGGCTAGAGTACCTGATTTAATTAAGGTTGCAAAAAAATTTGATTTGAAAATAATTTCAATTGAGGATCTTGTAGCTTACAGAATGGAACATGATTCACTCATTGAAAAGGAAGAAGATTTTGAAATGAATACTCGCTTTGGAAAATTTAGACTTAGAGCATACAAACAAACCACTAATAGTAATATACATATTGCTTTAACTAAAGGAAACTGGGATAAAGGAGATGTAGTTTTAACAAGAATTAATTCAAAATCTACTCATAACGATGTTTTAGGTTCTCTTACTCTTGACACTGGTGCATCTCTATCTAAAATGTTTGAAATTGTTAATAAAGATGAAAAAGGGGCAATTATTTTTATAAGTGCGGAGATAAAATC
>CENP01239212.1_pt1 | contig 62101 bp, 57 predicted proteins | sample 361281 | NCBI WGS metagenome assembly CENP01 (sample SAMEA2591122, study PRJEB7988) | marine metagenome | biome: marine biome (ENVO:00000447); feature: deep chlorophyll maximum layer (ENVO:xxxxxxxx); material: saline water (ENVO:00002010), including plankton (ENVO:xxxxxxxx) | depth 70 m
TCGTTTATTTTAAAAATAACAAATGATAACTAACTCAACAGAACATTCAGGATGCATTGCTTGATAAATAAGATCATCCTAAAATGAAAAATGATGCTAAGTGTCGTGATTCCTTGTTTTAATGAAGAAAAAAATATTTCTAAAAGTATAAATAAGATATTAGACTGGTCCAAGGATAATAATTTTAAAATTGAACTAGTTTTAGTTAATAATGCATCCACTGATAACACCCTCACAAATATTAAAAAATTTAATTCAGAAAAGAACATTATTTGTTTGAATGAAAATTTAAAAGGTAAAGGATTTGCTGTTGTGAAAGGGATTAATGCAAGTAGCTACAACAAAGTTTTAATTCTTGACGCAGATTTATCTGCAGATATAACTGAATTTAATATTTCTTGGATTGAAAAAAATGATCTTTTAATTATAGGATCAAGAAAATTAGGTAAAGAGGTTAACACACCTTTAATAAGACAAATATCTGGAAAAATTTTTAATTTAATTGAGAGAAAAGTACTAAATTTAGAATACAGAGATATCCATTGTGGTTTCAAATATATTGCAACAGATCAATTAAAAGATATCACTAACAGTTTAAATTCTATGGAATATTTATATGACCTCGATCTATTGCTAGCATGTCGCAACAAAGGTTTAGATATAATTGAAAACCCTGTTACGTACTATTTTGATAGGGATTCTTCAGTTTCTTTATTAAAAGATCCTTTCAAAATGCTTCGAGATCTTTTTACATTAAAAGAAAAATACAAATTTAATTTATCTATTTAAGTAGTTTGATAGGCACTCTGCACTTTTTAACTCAATCTTGCATGGCTCAATAATATGATGTAAATTTCCAAAAGTGTCTTTCTCAAAATAAGGAATAGTTATATCTAGAAAAAGAAGACCAACAATCAAAAATTTTATAAAACTATACTTTTTTTTCTTAAATTTAAATAAAACCAAAATTGATAAAACGAAGAGTAGAACAATTAGAAACCTATTATTTTGTATAAAAAAGCCTAATAAAAGTACACTGAATAATAAGTCTAAATCAGATTTAAATATTTCAAAATTAATAAAATATAATAGAGAAATAATAATTAGTACCGTGAAATGATTTGTATGTCTAATCCATTTCGTATCGTTTAAAATCCAAAACCATAAATAAACAAATGTCATAGAAAATATGAGTGGAGTTGTTATCTTTCCGAAGAAATTATCTATATTTTCTTTATTTCGAATTATTAAAAATACAAAAAATAATGGTATAACAATAAGTCTAAATTTTTCATAATTGTTCCAACCTTCAAACTCTGTAGTAGAAATAGTTTCAATATAATTAAAAATAAAATTAGCAGATTGACTTTTAGTGCCTGAGCTTTGGTGGTTCAAAACAAAATCAAATTGGTCATTTAAATAATTAATAATGTTTCCACCGGAATATTTAATGTTAACAATTGTAAGCCAAAGAATAAGAGGCAAAGAAAATATCAAAGAATCTTTGATTATAAATTTTACCTTTTTTTCGTAAATCATTAATGAAATATAAAAACCCACAAATAAAACTAAATTTAATAATTTACCATAGAAAATAGATATGCTAAATAAAATTAGTGCCAGTTTTCTAAATTTTGAAAATAGAAATACTGCATTAACAAAAATAACAGCTGATGAAACTTCCCCTAAAGAATACAGAGGTCCTTGCCAGTACGGAACTAAAATTATAAAAAGAAAACTTGTTAAGGTTAAAAATTTAAAATCTGAATTATAAAATTTAAATAGTAGAATTGAAAAAATTAATTGGATCATACAAACCCAGAAATAATTTGAAATTCTAGCAATGATTAATTTGTCAGTTAATATCCATGCAAATGAACTTCCAACTGCTGAAATAGGTCCAGATGTTAAAGCTACACTATAATTGCCTCCAATAAATTCTCCAGCATCAAAATTTAAACTTGTAAAAAAGTTAACTGATGACGTTAAATTAATGTATTCGTCTATGAATCTTGGAATTCTTACAGATTTTGTTCTAACGAAATCAAATAAAAAATAACTCTGTGTAAATAGAAATAAAGAAAATAATGAATTTATCGTTTTTTTATCTTTGGAAAATGAAATAAAACCTGACTTGGTTGTGATTAATTTCAATTTTTTTAATATACCTTTGTATATATCTGATTTTAAAAATCTATATAAAATTAAACCAACTACGACTGTTGAAAAGACAATTAAGCCAATATCAAAAATTGTTGTTTTTACCGGTTCAAATCCAAGCTCAACATAATAGTAACATTCAGTAAAAGAATTTACTGTCGCAGACCTTCCAAAAAAATCATATAAATTTAACGCTTGAAATTTAGGATCATTTTCAAATATATAATTTGAATCAGTAGGAATAACCTTTTGAAAATTATCAGGCACTAATCCACAGATATTTTGAATAAGATTGTTATCCATTTTTAAATTGTAATCCTATTTGATTTTTCGGAAACATATATAGAAATTAAAACACTTATACTAAAAATATATGTCTAACGAAAAAATATTAGTTGTAAGCCCTACGCTTAATGAAATCTCAAATATTGAAGAACATATCACTTCAACCTTGAAGACAGGATGCCATATGCTAATTGTTGACGATAACTCAATAGATGGAACTTCTGAAATTGTAAAAAATCATAAAGAATTTGGTAAAAAAATTTTTTTACTACACAGGAAAAACAAAAAAGGCTTGGGTACAGCATATATAGATGGGTTTAATTGGGGATTAACAAATAATTATGATTATTTAGTGGAAATGGATGCAGACTTGTCTCATCGTTCAGAAGACCTTAAAAAAATGATTGAGATTAATCGGGATTATGATCTAGTAATCGGTAGCAGATATATTTCTGAGGGAAATACAGAAGGATGGTCATTTTTTAGGGAGCTTCTGTCTAGAAATGCTAATTTCTTTTCTAGGATAATTTTAAATTCAAAGATTAAAGACTTAACTAGTGGATTTAGAATTTATAAAAGTGAATCTTTAAAAAAAACAAAATATAATGAATCGACTTGTGAAGGGTACGCATTTCAAATAGATATGACTATTAGGGCTGAAAAGGTTGGTTTAAGTATTCTTGAAATACCAATAATTTTTGTTGAAAGAGAATCTGGAAGCTCAAAAATGAATAAAAAGATTATATTTGAAGCAATTTTATATTTATTAAAAAGAATTTTTTCACGTAAAGATTAACAATATTAAATTAAAGTAAATAATATAAATGAATTTTTTATTATCTATTTTTGTACTTTGTTATTTTTTTCTATTAGGTAGAAGCTCTTTAATAATTTTGAACCTAAAAAAAAATAGAACTCGACTTGTTGATGATTTTGAAATTTTTGATACAAAAATTTCAGTTTTTTACCCGCTGATTGGAATATTTGTATTTGGAAATATACTTTTTGTATTCAATTTTTTTGCACCTTTAAATTCTATAAATTTAAAAATTATTTTAATTTTAATTTTATTATTTAATCTTTATAATTTTAAAAATATTTTTAAAAATGTATCAGATTTTGTAACTCTCTCAATATTTCAGTTAATAGTGACTCTGTCTATATTCAATATTAATTTTCAATATGATGCTGGTTTTTATCATCTAAACTACCAAAATTGGATTCGAACGGAAAAATTAGTAATTGGATTAAGTAATTTACATACTCCATTTGGCCTCTCGTCAATTTCTGATTATATTGCTTCGATATTTTGGTTGGGAAATAACTTTGCACTACTACATCTATCATCGATAACATTTCTGGCCGTATTATTCTCCTTTTTATCAATTAACATCTTTAAATCAAATAACAAGTTTCTTAAGAATTCATCAATACTAGTTGTTTTTTTTGGGCTTTTAGATAACTTTGGAATTAATGGTGGTTTAAATGGCTTCATTGCTATTTCTGGAATTATAAAACCAGACTTACCTTTTGCAGTCTTATTTTATTTGTTTACTTTATTATTTTTAAATGGACTAATAAAAAAATCTTTTACTGTCTTAGAAATAAATTTTCTTTCACTTTTATTATTTTTTAGCTTTCAATATCGCATAACATCAATATATTTGTTTCCCTTCTTCCTTTTAACAATTTTTAATTTAGTTAGAAATAATGAGTTCAAACTCTCTGAATTAAAAATACAGCTAACTTACGTCGTTCTTTTTGGAGTTTGGATAATAAAAAGTTTTCTTTTAACAAGCTGCTTACTATACCCTATTACGTTTACATGTTTGAATACCAGGTGGGGTAATAATAGAAATGCTGTAAATTTTACAGATGAGTCAAGAGAATTCAATTTTGCTTACAGTACAAATCAAAACTTCCTGGAATGGTTTCAAGAATGGATTGTACAAAATTCCAATAGTACAATTTTAAAAAACTTTATTCTGAGTTTCTTTATAGTTCTAATTATTAGCATTTTCTTTACTGAAAAATTAAGTCATCAAATAGTTTTAAATTTTGTTTCAAAATGTTTTATAACTTATACGATTTTAGGCTTTTTATTTATATGGATCTTTGGTGCACCATCGTTTAGATTTCTTTATGGTTTTGTATTATTTTCTATATCATGCTTACCCCTATTAAAAAAAGGGTTAATTATAAAAACTAATTTAAATTCTAGATATTTATTAGCAATCATAATGTTCGCTTCTGCAATGTTAATTCCAAGGTTGGATTCATATAAAAGTTTTTTGGATAACCCCCTAGAAATAAAAATTTTAGAAGTTGAAACAACTAGATACATTGATGGAGACGGTTTCTGGGTTTATCCTGAAAAAGGTGATCAGTGCTGGATAAATAAAAAATGTATACCATCTAGTATTCAGGTAGAAGAGGAGAGGATTTTATCATTCAAAGCTTTTACTAAATGATAATCTTTAATCAATGGAATAATTCAATGAAAATAAACATAGTAATAGAAAATGATTAAAAATATTACAAGGCTTATATTGATTACGTTATTTGCTTATTTTGTATTTGATTACAGCGTCGCAATTGACGTGGAACAATTTTATAAAGACTTAAAAAGATTTAACTTAAATATAGATCCTAATTTAAACCAAACCTATATTTTTATTTCTTTGGTTATTGCTTTTATCACAATGTTTTTTATATACATATTCAGACCGTTTGTAGAGATATATTTACTTCATTTTTTAAAATACAATTTTTATTTTTTAATAAATTTGATTTCAATATCTACAATATTTATAATTTTCAGAATTTATGGATACTCAAGACTAGCTCTATTGGTTTACTTAGTTTTTTCCACTACTTCACTTTATTTATCAGATAAAATTAAAAATAAGTAAACAAATTAAAATCATGAAATACTCCATAATTATCCCAGTGTTTAACGAGGAAGAAACAGTTGAAAAGTTGTTGAAAAAAGTATGTAAACAAAGAGAAAATTTTAATCTTGAAATAATAATAATTAATGATGGGTCAACAGATAGTACAAAAGAGATAATTACCAAAAATAAAAATCTAGTAGACCATTCTATTGATTTAGAAACTAATATCGGAAAAGGTGGAGCGGTAAAAGAAGGACTTAAATTTGTATCTGGAGATTATGTCTTGTTTCAAGATGCAGACTTAGAATATGACCCAAATGACTTTGCAAAAATATTTTATGCTATTGAAAAATTCGAAGCTGAAGTAGTTATAGGAAGTAGGTTTTTGTCACCTCAGTACACGAGAGTTTATAACTATTTTCATAAAAAAGGAAATTTATTTATTACTGGTTTATTTAACTTACTATTTAATACAACATTCACCGATATATATTCTTGTTATTTGTGTTTTAAAAGTGACCTTTTCGAGTTTGAAATTTTAAAAACTAAAGGTTGGGAACAACATGCTGAGATTCTTGCAGAATCAATAAAAAATTCATCTGTTTATTACGAGGTTCCTATTTCTTACTCAGGTAGAACATTTCAGGAAGGAAAAAAAATAAGAGGAAGACATGTTTTTAAAGTTATATATACAATAATTAAAAAAAAGTTACTTTAATTTTATAAACTCGCTATTTTCAAAAGTCTTTTTATTATTTTTCTTTATTACATCAAAAAAGTTCCAAGCTAATACAAGTACATAATCATATGAATTAGTTTTGACCGAGCTTAGGTTTTTAATTTGAATATTTGTACCTGGAATATATTTATCTTGTTTAAGAAAATTATCATCAATTGTGAATAAGAATTGTTCTTCAGTTAGTCCAAAGTAGTTTAAAACTGTTGTAGCTTTTGCAGGAGCGCCATAACCAATAATTTTTTTATCTTCTTTTAACAATCCGTTTATCTTATCTAAAGATTGTGATTTTATATTTTCTACATCCTCAGCAAACTTATAGTAAGTATCTATCTCATCTAATTTATGTTTTTTTTCAATTTCAATATATTCTTTTACACTTTTATGGGTTCTTTGATTTTTATTTTTAGAAGCGTAAACTCTCAGAGATCCTCCATGAGTATCAACTTCTTTAACTTTATATACTTTTAACTTTGATTGTTCAAAAAAATTCATCACTGACAGTAGACACCAATAATTGACATGTTCGTGGTAGATATTGTCGAATGTTAAATCATTAATTGTCCTTAATAAATATTGAATTTCAAAAACAAATTCTCCATCATTTTTTAATATCTTTTCTACATTTTCTAAAATATCTTTTAATCCATCCCCGTGTGCAAAAACATTAAATGCTGTAACAACATCAATTTTTCCATGTTTTTTTATTATTTTTTTAACAGTTCTATCAGTAAAATATTCAGAATAAGTTGTAAGATTTTTTGAATTTGCTATTTTGGCAACATTCTTAGCTGGTTCAACTCCAACAGCCTTTATTCCTAGTTTATTAACTGGCTCTAAAAAGATTCCATCATTACTTCCTATATCTAGTACGACTGAGTTATTTTTTAAATTTAAATCATTTTTTAGTTCTTCAGCTATTTTTACAAAATGATCTTTAAATTGTTCTGAAGTTGATGACAAATATAGATAATTATCAAACATTTTTTCAGGTGGAACAACAACACTAAGTTGTGAATTAGAACATTGTTTACAAAAATTTAAATCAAGTGGGTATAGTTCATTTATCTCATCTTTGTTATCATTTAAATTATTTGCCAATGGTGAAAGTCCCAGCGATAGGTAGTGATTTAGACCACCTCCACAAACTCTACATTCAATTTTATAACTTTCAATTAGGTTTTTTGATAATTGTTCATCAACAAGTTTATGTGGAATTGTATGTGTAATTCCATAGTTTTGATGATCTCTTTCTCCATTTACTAAATTTAACAAAATTGAATCCTCAAGAAAAATCATTGTATGTGCAACATATGGTGGAATGATTGATAGTTCTCCTTCTTTAATTAATCTTGTTTCAACAACTGAGTTAGGTTTATTAAGATCCTTGGTAACGCTAATGTACTTACCTTTAATTAAAAGACACTTCTGTGTCTGTACTGGATGATAATGATTTCCTCTGATTGTTTCCTTTTTTGATTCAACATAACCGATCATATTGATTTGATCATCAAAATAGAAATTTGAAATTATACCCCTTTCATCAATAAAGTTGTCTTTACCAATTTCAATGAATTCGTTTTTGTCAATTATTTCTTTATCCATCCATGCATTTATCATTTCCTCAATTGAAGTTTCTAAATTATAAAGAAATTCAAAACCTGTCTTTTTTAATTTTTTATTTGATAAAGAATATCCTTTATTTGGTACAGAATCTTTTGTTATTAACAAGTCAACATTTTTATTTATTTTTTTACAAATTTTTGCCACATCTTTTACAGTAATATTTTCATTTACGCAATTAAAAATTTCATTACTAATTGTTTTGTTTTCACCAACAAATTCCAAACATCTGGCAACATCATATACTGACACTAAACTTTTTAACTGATCTCCACCAGCAAATAATTTTATTTGACCCCCGTCTGAAGTTATTTTTGAAAATAAGTTTGGCATAATATTTAATCTTGTAGAATCATAAGATTTTCCGTATACAGACCCAAGTCTTAGAATTACATAATCTCTTTCAGATTTGATTAAGTCAATTTCAGATTGTGCTTTGCCTTTTGAATATTCTAAAACAGGTAGTGTTTCATGATTTTCATCAATCCCTTTAAGCGTCGACTTAGCTCCTTCAAAAACAACATGTGTTGAAGTAAATATAATTTTTGAATTTTCAGATGAAAATTTAATAATATTTTTAGTACCTTTTATGCCAACATCATTTACTTTTTTGTCACGCGCTTTATCAATATCTTCTTTTGTAGATCCCACATCTGTGATTCCAGCAAGATGATAGATCAAATCAGCATCACATATTTCATTTTTTAGAGAACTTTGATCTAAAATATCAATTTGTTTAAATTTTATATTCCATCTTTTTAATTGACTTACTCTATCTGAAAAAAACTTATTATCGATTACAGTTATATCATAAATTCTGGATTTAGCAGAATATAACCTTGCAATCTCCATGCCTATATATCCAAGACCCCCAGTAATTATGATTTTCTTCATTTCTTAACTATAGCTTTAACAACTTAAAAATTTGTAATCATTGTTGGAATATTATGAATAAATATTAAAAATAATATCGAGTAAAGAATTTTATAAAATTTTAGGTTAAAGTTTTTAATTCTATTTAAAAATAAAGCACCATAAAAAGGTAATATGTTTAATAAATATATAATATAGGTAGCTTTTACAGTATCCCCTTTTTCCTCAGGATACTTAATGTTGAACCATAAAAAACCAGCAAAGCCAGTTACTGTAAAAATTGTAATCAAAAAATAAAATACCTTTAATTCTTTATTTTTCTCAAATTTATGTTTTCCATTTTTCAAAAATTTAAAACAATAAAGCAATCCAAGTAAATATAAAGTAGTTGGAATTAAAGCAACTGCATTTACTCTTCCAAGGTATGGGAGTGTTTCGGAAATGTTGACTGATTCACCCTCCCTACCTGTTCTAAGTAAAAAATATCCCCACCAATCTCCCCATGTGTCAGAGTGAAGTATAGGAATTATACCTTTAGTCATAGAAGATCCTCTAAAGGGTTCTTTAAATAAAAGTAAGTCTTCAAATCCAGTTGTAGTATAAAAAGAAATTGGATTATTTTTAATATCTAGTTCTTGTGGAATTTCATTGAAAGTAGTGAAGCTTCCGTACTGAATAAATAGACCAAAATAAAACCAGCTTGAAATTATAAATGCAATTAACAGTGACCAAAATAAAAGTTTAAATAATTTCTTAAAAATATCATCATTGTAAAAATATTTCATTGAAAACAAAAAAATCAACAAAGATAGAATAAATAAAAAACCCCATTGTCTACTTAAAGCAAGTAAACCAAATATAATTCCAAAATAATAGATATCACTTCTTCCAAATATAAAATTATTTTTAAAAAGTTTTGCAAATAAATATAGTGACCAAGATATAAAAAAAGCAACATACGGCTCTCCTCTTATCATTGCAAAAGTTTTATAGTTAGCTGAGATTATTACAAGTAATAAAATTAACGAATCGAGAAATTCTCTGTTGAATGGCATAATTAATTGGGCAATATTCATATAAAAATAAATAATCAAAACAAACATTAATGCTTGTAAAATTTGAGTTGATTTTCCATACAAGGTCGTACAGTCAATGTTTACTTGTGAAAGTTCATATAACTTATCACAAACTGAATCAATTAATGAAGGGAAGATATAGGGCAATGGTGGGGAAAAAAATTCATATGTATCTTGATCAGTAGGAAGGGCGAATGGTAATACCTCAACATACCACTTATGTGCTGCTGCATCATACCCTAATTCATGGTTGTAATTTATTATGTTGAATGACATAACAAAAAAGACAATTAAAAAAAGGAATAGAATCTTATAGTTGGTTTCAGTTTTTTTAAATATTAGATTGTTTGTATTTTTAAAAAATTTCAAATCCAATTTTCACCAAATATTTCTCATTAAATTATTTACAAATTCTGTAACAAGTGAATAAATTGAAATTACGTTTTCCTGATTTGGAGATTCATTATAAATCGAACCAAATAAATGTCGTTCATCAATAATTAACAAAATAATGAAAGATAAGTATGGAAGAAATCTTACAATTCTTTTTGAATTTAACTCCACATTTTTGTAAAAGTAATATAAGACAAAAAGACTAATTGGAATTACAAGCATTGAAAATACTCTACTGGTATCCAATGCTAGAGAAGAACCAATTAGGGCAAACAAAAAACTGATTATAATTCTAATTTTTTTACTATCATCTTCAGAAAAGTAAATAAATAGTATCAGATATAGCATTACACCTAAAAATCCTGAAAGAATTAGATCAATAGAATTTGATGATGAAAGATAAAATACTTGATCTAAAACATTTTCATTAAATACGAATCTCAATCTGCTTCTACCGCCATAGTTAATGGTATTTAAATAAACTTGAAGAATAATTCTTCCAGTTATAAATGAACTAAAAAGAGTCAATCCTAATAATTTTTCTCTTTTTTTATGAAATAAAACGAAAACTATTATCAAAGAAAATAAAGCAATACCGTAATGGCTTATTGTTAAGAGTGCTGAGTATAAGAATATAATTAAGTAATTCCTTTTAAATAAAATCTCTTTAACAATAAGGATAAGAAATAAAGAAGTAAAAATATCTGAGTATCCCATGAACCAAGATACAGTAACAAGCCATCCTGAAAATAAAAATACTGTTGAGTTTTTCTGAAGAAACTCTAGATTGAGACAAATTACATATATTAGAAGTGATGTTACTGTAAAAACCATTAGTGAAAAAAATCTAAAATCTTCAATATTAAATAAAAAACCAAGAATATGGAAAACAGGAGTATCTACATTATAGGATGAATATGGCATGTTACCTGAAAACAGAGATTGGGATATTTCGTACTCGTGATATATAGTGTTTGTGAAGCTACTCCCAAAAATTATATGAACTAAGACACATGAAAATAGAAAATTAAAGATAACTTTTTTATTAAATAAAGATTTAACAATATTCATTAGTACATCCCCTTTTCTCTAGCATCAATCATCCAAGGTATTACTATGTCTAACATTTTATCCAGAGATGTTTCGGCTTTAAAGCCCAGAAGTTTCTCAGCTTTTTCTGTTGAAGGTATTCTTTTTTGAACGTCATATTCAAAAGCATTTATTGATTTATATTGAAAATCTTCTTTAGGCTTAATTTTATTCCAAATCAATTCAGCCAACTCAAGAACTGAAGTAGAAACATCCGTAGAAATATTGAAGTCATCATTTCTAGCTTTAGGGTGATCTAATAATAAGCAAATTCCTTTGGCAAGATCTTCTCCGTAAGTATAATGTCTAATCTGATTTCCTTTTCCCAAGATTTCAATGGGACCATCGCTTTCAAGTATTTTTAAAATAAGATCTGGAACAACATGGGAAAGTAGTAGCTTCTTACTGCTCTGGGATAATTCTTTTGATGATTTTGTTTTTAACTCTCCTATACCCACAGCATTAAATGGTCTAGCTATTGAATACTCAAGTCCATATTGTTCATTCGCAGCTTTAGCAAAATATTCAACTGATAATTTCTGAAATCCATAAGAGCTTATTGGTGGAGGGGTTTTTGTAATATCACTTTCTTTTGTTGGAAATATATCTGATGATTCAAATACCATTGAAGAACTTAAAAATATCGTTCTTTTCAAAGTTCCTTCATTAAATCTTTTTATAGCATTATCAGTAGTAACTGAGATAATTTTTTCATTTTCAGACAATAAATCATAAGCAAACTCATGAAAATAAGAGATTCCACCAATCATTGCTGCTCCAGCAATTAGGTAATCAGCACCTTCTAATGCCTCGTACATTAGATTATTATTTTTTACATCACCTTCAATAAGTTTAAAATTTTTATTTGAACTATGATCTCTTTCAATTGGACCATATTTTGAAAAATTGTCTATACCTATTACAAAATAACCCCTTGATAACAACTCTTTTACAACATATCCACCAATGAAACCCTCTGAACCCGTAACAACAACTTTTTTCATATTTATTTCTTTCTAATAATTAATCTAAAAACCCAATATAGATAACTTGGTAGAAATTTTGAAATTGAAAACTTACTTTCTCCAAAATCTCTATCAATCCAAATTGTGGGTATTTCAGCTATTCTTTTTTTTCTAAGCTTTGCCTTAACAATCATCTCTAAACCGAGTGTAAATCCATTTTGACTTTCAATTTCAACAGAATCTAAAAAATGTTTATTATAAGCTTTAAACATATTTGTTGGGTCTTTTGTTTTTATAAAAAATAAGTAATAAAGAATTAAGCCACTTACCCTACTAAGTAAATATTTTAAAGTTGAATTTCCAACATATTGACCACCTCTAGAATATCTTGTAGCAACAGCAACACTTACCCCTCTTTCAATTAGTGAGAATAGTTCTTCAATTTGATCAGGGTCGTCACTTCCATCACCCATAAATATACATACTGAATTACCTGTTGAATTATCAATTCCATATTTTATTGCTTCTGCTGGTCCTGGGCCATATTTATTGATAAGTGTCCTTAGATTTTGAATATTATTTGGAAGATTTTTAATTGTTGAGTCACTTTCATCATCAACAACAATTATTATTTCTGTATCTTCTTTTAAAGATTTAAATATTCCATGCAAAACATTATTAATATTTTCTTTCTCGTCTTTACATGGGATGATTATAGATTTATTTATTTCCAATTTTTAACACCTCTTTATCTTTAAAATCATATTTTTTAAATTCTTTGTGATTAGTCCCAATAATTACATAATTACTTTCTTCTTTTATATCTTCGTACGAATAAGTATTTTCATCAATAGCTTTATCTGGAATATTTGGTTCTACAATATAAACTTCAAAACCTTCAATTTTTAACTTTTTACACAATTCGTAAGAGACTGAACCTCTTAAATCATCTGATTCAGGTTTAAAAGTTATTCCGAGAAAAATAATTTTTTTCGATAAGCAATTGTTTTTTATCTCTATCAAAATATTTTCTAAAAATTGCTCATTTGTGTTAAAAAATAAATCAATAATATTATTTTCTTGATTAAAATTTTCTACAAAAGTTTTTGTGTCTTTTGGTAGACATGGACCACCCACAAAACCTGGACTTGCAACATTTTTTAATCTTGGATAATCAAGAGATGCAACTTCAAGTATTCTCTCAAAATTAAGATTAAATTTTGATGAAATATTTTTAAATTCATTAATTAATGAAAATTCAGAATATCTATAAACATTTGAAAATAATTTAATAAACTCAGCTTCTTCAAAAGATACATTGATTGTATTTGTTCCAATTATTGAGAAAAATATTTCAAATTCAGAAAAATTGTCTGGTTCAGCACCAACAATCTGAGGAAGTGTCACCATTTCATCAAATGCTTTTCCTTCTGCAATTCTTTCAGGACAATATCCAAGTATGATATTTTTCTTTTGAAATATTTTATTTTTTAATAATTTAGAGCATGTACCATGATCTATTGTGCTTCTAAGTATTAGCTTTGAGTTTGGTGCTAAATGGTCTAGAACTTTATCAATAAGATTCTCAAAATTTAATCGATCTTTTTTACTACTTGATGTACCTATAGTTACAACAACATATTCACACTCTGAAATCTTTTTGTAGTCATGTGTAATATATAAACCTTTTTTTAATGCTTGATTTAAGTTTTTGTTTAAATTAGGTTCAAAAAATGGAGGGGTTCCTTCATAGACAGAATCAAAAATTGCTTTATTTTCATCAATTACTATTACGTTACTGTTGTTAATTTGTAGTAAGCAACTAAGTGGCAATCCAATATGCCCCAATCCTCCAACAACTCCAACAATCATGATATTTTTCTTTTTTGGAATTTCCCTAAGGTATATTTAAATTTTTTCATAAGGAAGATTTTCATATAAAACAATATAGTAAAAAAGTTATTTAATCTATCTACATATAGTGAGTTTTGAAAATTTTCAGATTTTAAATTATTTAGTTTAACGTCAAATATTTTTGAAACTCCACTGTTTTCTCCAGTTCCATCCATACCATCATTAAATACATGGGATCTTACAGGGTAAATTGAAAATCCATTATTTAAAAATATTGTTTGATACCAAAATATCGCCCATGTAGAAATTTTTTTAGTGTCATTATCTTTTAGTTGTTGTTCCCAGTTAGCAAGTCCATAAAAGTTAAAGGTTTTTCTTACATCCTTATTAGCTTTTGAAATTCTGTTTGTTTTTCTAACATCATGATATGACCATCTATCAGACCATGTTGCCCAACCCCAAGAATTTACTAACTTACCTACAACAATTTTTGACTTTGATAATCTTAATTGAGGATATGACCAACCATTTATATGCCATACTTTTTTTTCCAAATTGTAAAAATCTAAACAATTATTCATGTAGCTTAAAAAAGCTTTACTCACAATTAAGTCATCTTCTAAACAAATAATTGTCTTGTTCTCTTTTAGAACAAAATCTACTCCATTCAAAATATTTTTAGATAATCCATAATTTTTTGTTCTCAAAATAATTTTTTTATCTTTAAAAAAATTTATCTCATTTATTAAATCTAAAATCTCTTCTGTTAATTTATTTTTACCTTCTTTAGGAATATCTACAAAAAAGTAAGCAACTGTTTGACTGCACTCTGGGTTTTTTTGTAAAGAATTGATAAGTGAATTTAATTTATCTGGACGATTGTAGCAAAATATAGCAACTGGTGAATAATCCATATTGTAATGTTAATGAAAAATGTGAAAAAAAAATCTTACAATTTTTTTAATTTTTAAATAAAGAAGCAATAACAGCTTTTACGTACTCAAAGGGATATTCAAGTTTAAAAATTTTAAAGTTTAATATATTTTTCAACAAAATTCTTAATGTGTTTGGAGTCCATGCATTTACGATGTGGTATTTATTTTCAAATAATTTTCTATAAATTTTATAATAATAAGCCGAATCTTCGGCAAAAACACCTTTTGGAGACCAAGGTTTAAATTTTCCACTGTAGTGAACTATTATTCCATTGTTTTCGATTTTTTCATAAAGATCTAAATCTAGTCTTTGTTTTCCATAAATATTAAAATTTAATGATTCATCAAGTTCTTCATAATTGCCATCAAAAAAAATTGATAAAATATCTTGATCATGCCATTCAAAATCAACCTCTCTTTCGTTAAGCATTCTTGAAAAATGGGAAGTACAATTGTTTTTTATCCAAAGTTGATAATTTATTAACAATATTCCAGAATTTAAATATTTTCCACTTTCTAAATTTAATCTATTTCCACCTTCCTCTATATCTATACCTGTTTGTGCTGATATTACTGTTTGTGCTTTTTTTAACTTTTCAATTTCATCGTTCAACTTGTAACTATAGTCTTTTATAAAATAGGCATCAGCATCAACGTATAATATAAAATCTACATTCTTAGGTAAGTAGTCTTCAATAAATAATCTGTAATAAATCGCATTTACATTTAAGTGTGAATTTTTAAAATTTGTTGGAAAATCTATATCATCTTCGTTAAATTTATAAATGGTTAAAGAGTTTAAATTTTTTTGGTCTAAGATTAATTTTTCATATTTTTCGAATGACTCTGGTTTGTTATGAAGAATAAAGATATTTATTTTTTCTTTGCTTTGGTCTAGTAGAGATATAATCGAACACAAAGCTTGAGTATTATAAGTTTCTTCAAAACCATATAAAAAATTAAACATTAAAAATTATTATAGTTAGAAAATGGCAGTTTATTTTTTTAACTTTTTGAAGCAATACTTTCATTAAAATTCCAAGGTTAATAGGATTTATTAAACATGAATAAAGTAAACCTTCTTTATTGTTTTGATAATAATTACGACAAACAAGCGTTTCTGTCAATTTCATCAATAGTAGATAGCTCAGACGATTTTTTCGAAGTTTATATAATTCATAAAAGTCCTGAGACTTTTGATAATTACAAAAATGATTTACTTGGTTATGAAAATGTACTCAATATAAATATTTACAAGTTTAAAGAAGATTTAACAAACTATCCTCAGCTTAAAAACAAACATGTATCAGAAGCAACTTACTATAGATTATTTATCTCTGAGTATTTACCGAGAGATATAGATCATGTTCTTTATTGTGATCCGGATGTTTTTTGTATTAAATATACATCATCGATACTAAGTTCATTTGTAAAAAACTTTTTAAATACGAAAAAACCAATAGGTGTAAATGTTGAAAAATTTTTAACTAAAGATAATCAAGATTATTTTAAAAATTTACAAATGAAAAATAATGTATACTTTAATGCCGGGGTTATGTTTATAAATCTAAATTTATGGAATGAGATAATCTCAAAAGATTTAGTAAAAGAAAAAATTAGGACATTAGAAAATATAATTATTCTTTGGGATCAAGATATTCTAAATTCTATATTTGACGGAAATTATTATGAAATTTCAAATTTATTAAATTTTAGAATTACATACCCAATTAATATTAAGTTTTTTAAAGAAAATACATTGTTTATTCATTATTCAGGCAATCATAAGCCTTGGACAGTTGAGGGAGCGCTAGACAAACCTAGTTCATATTATTTAGATATATACCAAAAATACTTTAAGGATAAGTATTCTCTTAAAATTAAAGGGACGAGGATGTATTCAATTAAATATTTATTCAAAAATACCTTGAACGGAAATTTATTAAAACTAAAATTTCCAATTTCATATATTATCGAGTTCACAAAAGCTATTTTAAGAAATAATCGATGAATTTAAAAAATCAAAATAAAAGGTTGGAAAAAATTTGTTCCAAATATACAGAAAAAATTAAATCTGTTGCTCATGTGGGAGCACATTTAGGACAAGAGGTCTTAATTTATAAAAAATTTTGTAATAACTATATATATTTGTTTGAACCTCAAAAAAATGTTTTTAGAAAATTAGAAAAAAATACAAGAGATTTTAATAATGTAATATTATTCAATTTTGCTTTAGGCTCAGAAAATACAATTACAAAGTTAAATAAATCATCAACTAATGATGGGGCTAGTTCTTCAATACTTCAGCCGGAATTACATACAAGCTTACATGAAGAGATAAAATTCTTAGAAATTGAAGAGATAGAAGTTAGAAGGTTTGATTCATTAAATATAAATGACGTAAATTTTTTGACCATTGATGTACAAGGGTTTGAGTTAGAGGTTTTAAAGGGTTTCGGGAATTCGATTAGTGACTTAGATTTTATATTTACTGAAGTCAATAGAGATTATGTGTATAAAGAAAATGTTCTTATTAAAGATTTAGATAATGAATTAGAGAACAAGGGATTTATGAGGATAAATACTTTTTGGGATAGTTATCATCCATATGGAGATGCTTTCTATATAAATAAAAAATTCTTATCTAAAAGAGTAATTACAATATCAAAAGTAACAAAAAAGTATTTTGATAGTAAGTTAAATATATTAATTTTGAGAATTATAAATTACGAAAAAACTATTTTTAAAATTAAAAAATTTATCAAAAATATACTTAAATAGATTTTTTGTTTTCAATATTTAAAAGAAATTCATTCCAATAATTTGGATTTTCAGGAATTATGATTTTATAATTTAGAAACCTATCAACTGTTACTTCATATTCATCTGGGAAGCAATCTTTTTTCAAAAAGCATACTTTTCCGTCTTTTGGTTTTAAACCATAAAAATTATTACGAGAGACGTATTCAATTGTGGTTGGGGCAATATTTATAGAATTAAAAGGATTAGAAATAAATGTTTTATAACTATCAACTCGTACAGTAAGAATAAGACAAATCACAAATAATGGATAAACCAAAAATTTACTTTTAAAAAAGATTAACGGTCGTTTATCTGATTTAATATAGTCTAAATTAATCAATATCAATATTGAGAGAAAAATTGGTGTCGCATATCTATAAGCAGGAGTTAAAACAAACCAGATAACAAAAAAGGTAAACGAAAAAATATAATATTTTATTGATTTTTTACTTGGTTTGACAAAAAATATTAATTTAACTATCAATAAGGAAAATATAAAATTTAATAAATAATCGGAATTGTTTGGAAGCCAAGGATCCGACACCCACTTAAAGTCATTCAAGCTAGAAAAAATATCATTTGGATGCCTAGGATGCCCTCGTATAGATTTATTAACAACTATTGCCTGTGACTCTTGATGCCATTTTAAACTAGATAAGCATGTAATATTAATTGGATATATTAAACAACTCGAAATTATCAAATTTTTTAAAAACCATAAAGCAGACAACAAAAAACCAATGCTAAATATTTTTCTAAAATCTGAATTATTTAATTTATTTTTAAAAATCAATAACAGATATGGAATTGTTAGTAAAAAACCTAAATATCTAACTTGACCCGAAAATAAAATTAACAACCCAACAACAAAAATATCTAAATTACTTGGAGAATCATCAATTAATAAATTAATTAAGAAGATTAGTGAAATTATGAATAATAATCCAAAAGTATTATCAAATGCTCCAATTTCATCAATACCTACAAAACCATTTCTTCCACCTTGGAATCCAAAATTATCTATAAGCCCAAAAAATAAAATTATTAAACTAATTTTCTTATATTTCATATCTTTAGAAATCAAAAATGAATATAAGAAAATATAAAAGCTTACGAATATAAGAAGGCTTGGTGTTTGTAAAAATACAAAGTTATCATGAATCCAATAATTTGCACCAATATATTCCCATAATGATGAAAATCCATATCTATGATGAAGGTTTGAAAGTCCAAAAATTATACTTTCATCTCTAATAAAGAGTTGATTATTTAAGTGGTATGTATCTGAATCTTTACTTAATCCAGCATTGTAGGTGCTTATAATAAAAACTCCAAAAATACTTAATTTTACAAACATGTTTTGGAAATTAAAACTTGGGAAATTAAGTTGTTTAAAGTTATAGATTATTATAAAAATTAAAATTATGTAAAAAGCAATTTGATTTATTCCCCCAAAAAAATTAAAAATAAAAGAAATATTACCAATAGCAAATAATCCAAATAACAAATAAAAATTGTTAGGTTCAATTCTAAGAATTTTTAAATCACTTAACTTTTGCTTGAAAATTCTTGCTGTCATTATATATACAGATCGTCCTATAAGATAAGTTATAAGTGTCTGCAATGTAAATACGAAAATATTAATCATTTAAATTACTAAACCAGTTAATTTTTTCTTGAATGACATCTCAGAAAAATTATCATGAAAAAATTTGTTCCCTTTTTGAGAGAGCTCATTCATTAAATTTTTATCATTAAATAATTCTTCAATATCGACAGCCAATTTTTTTCCATCTTCTGGCGGAACTCCTCTGACTATTTCACTTAAATTATTTTTTATAAATATTGAATCAGCTGTGATAATTGGTTTTGAAAAACTCATTGCTTCAATAATTTTATGTGGAATTATCAAATTGTTTTTTATACTGTTTGAAAACGTTCCTAAACAAATATCAGCTCTTAAAATATTCGTTACGACGTCATTTGTTGATTTAGGATCATAAAATGGCAAATAACCAAGAAGTCTTATATTATCAATTTGTTCATTTTTTATTCTTTTTTTAATATTATTCATTAAAGGGCCATCTCCTATGAGGTCAAATATATATTTCTCAGAACTTAAATGTTTGGCGCAATCTAAAATATATTCTATGCCATGCATCTCTGCAAAATTTCCCCAAAAAAGTAATTGGCAATAACTATTATCTGGTGAGTAGTCTTCTTGTTTATATATTGGTCTTGGGGTAGGTAAAACATAAGTATGCTGAGTGTTTATGTTTAAGTTCTTTTTCAAATAATTTAACATTTCTTGTGATTCTACAAACTGAAAATCAGACATTTTAAAAATTAATCTATCGATAAAAATTAGAATTCTGGAGACAATTGAATTACTAGAAAATTTCTTTCTATCTTCAACTAGTGTTAAATAAAAACTTGTAAAAAAATCATATCCAATTTTTTTACTTCTTTTAATATTTAATATTTTTAATAAAAATAATTCCAATAATCCAGGGAATAAAACTATTATTGTTTTTTGTTTATAGATAAAAAACTTAACGATGAAAAAAATAATCGTTATTGGAAAAAAAATAATGTATATCAGTAAGTTTAAATATAAATGTTTGTGTTTATTTTCTGACATGATATCAAAAACAAGATTGTTTTTCTTTATTGAATTATTTATAAAATTTTCTCCTCTTATTGATCTTGAATTAGTAAGTGTAAAAATAGAGAAGTTCATAATATTAATTAATTTTAATATCGGAAAATATAGATTAAACAATATATTAAATAAATATAATTATGGTTGTAGACTTAATGTTGCTGTATGAATTATAAAAAAGTTTTAATAACAGGTGGCTTAGGATTTTTAGGATACCACTGTGTCGAGAAATGGTTGGAAGATGATTGTGAAATTACAGTAATTGATAACTTAAGTTCAAACGCTGTTGATAAAAATAACAGTATCTATACCAGTGTGGAAGTAATAGAAAAAAATATTCTTGAATTAAGCACAACAGATTTTTCTGATTTTGATCTGATTTTACATTTAGCATCTCCTGTCGGTCCTGTTGGAGTTCTAAAACACTCAGGGACGATGGGTAAGACGATCATTGATACTACTCAATGGGCAATAGATACATCAATTCAGAATAATATGCCATTAATTTATATCTCAACATCTGAAATTTATGGATATAGAGATATAAAAACAAAATTAAAGGAAACAGATGATAAAGTTTTACACGGTGATTTTACCGTAAGGAATGAATACTCAATGAGTAAGTTATTAGCTGAAATAATTATCAAAAATAATTCTAAAATTTACAAAGATTTTAAATTCCAAATAATAAGACCTTTTAATGTAACAGGAAAATATCAATTACCTGATGGAGGATTTGTATTACCAAGATTTGTAAATCAAGCCTTAAATGATGAAGACATAACAGTCTATTATGATGGATCTCAATTAAGAGCATTTACTTGGGTTAAAGATATTGTAGAAGGCATCTATCTTACATCAAAAGCAGATGAAAAATTATGGAATGAAATTTGGAATGTTGGAAATGAAAAAAATGAAAAAAGTATTAGATATCTTGCAGAAAAAGTAATAAGCTACACAGATTCTAAATCAAAAATAGTAAGTGTTGATCCTATAAAAATTCATGGTGAACTTTTTGCTGAAGCTCCTGAAAAGATACCTGACAGTACAAAAATAAGATCTTTGCTTGATTGGGAGCCTAAAAAATCAGCTGATGAAGTTGTATTAGAAGTTGTAAATTATTTTAAAGAAATCAAAGATAAATAATCTTATCTTTATATCCAAATAAATAATCAATTAAATCCCCTTTAACATAATCTTTCATTCCAAAACCGTCATACCCAAACTGATTTTCATTTAAATTTAAAAGCTTATCAATAATAAACTTTGGATGATCCTCTATTTTAAGATAATGGATATGTCTTTTGTATCGTTTTTTGATCATTTCATACCATGCAATAAATGCCTCTTCAGGAGTTTCGCCTCCTCTGTCTCCTATATCACCAAATTCTCTTTTCCATGCCCTTGCATATCTTGCTCTATCATGGCCAATTAATTCTTTTGTTCTAAATACTGTATCGTAGTTCCATATTGGAACTTTAGTCTTAGGAACATCACCAGGCTTTATTAATTTCCCATACAAAGTTGGTAAACATAAATCTCCTCCCCCATTTAAAGTTATACTGGGAAAATCTTTTTTATTAAATGCCCTACAAATGACACTTTTTATAGCAAACCTATCAGGAGTAAATATTTGCATCTTTGGAAATGCAATAGATGGAGCTGATTTATTTTTGTATATTGATTTTGTAAGTTTTTCAAAATCTTTTTCGTGAAAAATATTATCAATGTCCATCCAAATTACCCAATCGCCTGTTGCTTTTTGAAGCCCTTTAGTAAACATTTTTCCTATATCACTCCATGTAAATTCCTCTTTAAAGTCATCTCCGACAATTACAACTTCATCTGCATAACTTTCATAACATTTAATTGCTTCTTTCCATGGATCCATTCTTTCTTCAGGGTTAGTCATAGTTGTAAAAATTGAAATTTTCATGAGTAATCTACTTTAAAATTTCTTCTAGATCTTTTTCAAAAGATTGAGGATCTAAATAAACGCTTTCATTTTCTTTATCCAAAATAGAAGAATTTAAGCAATAATAATTTAAATTTAAGTCAGATGCCATTGACATCAAGGCATTTCTAAAATTATCATTTTTTTCTCTAACATCAATTACCATTGAGTTTTTATTCATAAACAACATATTTGCTAATCCCGATCCATGTGGGCCTGCCAATACTTTTGTCTTACTAAGAATTTTAATAACTTCTGAAATTGAATAATTTTCAAATTGTAAAACTTCAAATTTATATTTTTTCAATATTTTTAATATTTCTTCTTTATTAGATATTCCTCTTCTAACATTGACTCTATCAACCCAAATTCTTGAAGGTGAGTTCTCTGTATTTTTTATTTCTGAATTCTCTAAAAAAAGGGTTCTTAGCTTAATTAGAGTATCAACATTAAAATTTCCCGTTTGTGCTGAATAGCTTGGTATTATTATTTTATTTACTTTTGTTCTAGTGTTAAGTTTTACTACCTTAAAATTTAAATTTAAAAAATTTAATTGATCAATTATCCATTCATTCTCATAATTTTTGGGCATCAATATTGGAAAATGCTGATATTTTTGAGGAATCAAAATATATCTTTGTAACGAATCTAAAAGCCAATGATAATAATTAGAAGCTTTATCATCAAAAATCCATATACCTTCCTTAATAGTTTCTTTTGAACCTTTTGCTTTAAAAATATTTTTAAGGCTCAATTTGAAAATATCAAATTTTTTAATACTTGGAAAATGCGTATATTTTGTAAATAATCTAAATTTTCGTAATGAAATTAGTGTTTCATTTATTACAAATACATTTTTTTCTATCAAATAATGAGAAGAAGAGATTTCTTTTTTTAATTCGTGAGAAAAAAAATTAATATTTTTTTGTGTAGCATTTTTGGGAGGTTTTCTTACACTCGTATGCTTTTCATGAACCTTAATTTTCATAACTTGATTTAAAAATATACATTATGAATGTAGTGTAATAAATCTTATTTATTTTGTTATGCTTGTTTACATGGAAAATGAGATAATCAATATTTTCAATAATGGTACTTGGTATCATTCTGTAAATTTTAAAAATGTAAAATCTAAAGGAACATTTGACTATACAGATCTTGTTTACAATTTAAATTTTCCAACCATGAAAGATCTGAGTGTTTTAGACGTTGGGTGTTCAGATGGATTTTTTTCTAAATTCTTTTTAGAAGAATTAAATGCGAAAAAAGTTACTGGGGTTGATTTTAATTTATATGATGGTTCCGTAGCTTTTGAAGTACTAAATAGCAATGAAGAAGAGTACACAAAGAAATATAACACTCAAAATGATTATGAAAATTTAAAATTTTCTTATGAAAGTTTAGGTCTTATGAACTCAAATAAATTTGAGCTACTTAAAAAGGTATTTAATCTTAATATGGATTACCAAAATGGATCGATTTATGATCTTTCAGGATTTAAAAAACACGATGTAACTTTTTGTGGATCATTACTTGAACATTTAAGAGACCCTATTACAGCAATAGAACAACTCTATTTCTCAACAGAAAAATTCTCAATAATTGATATTTCAAATTCTTTAAATGGTATATACAACATTTTTAATAGACCACTCAGTAAATATACAGGCGCAGGCGGAAATTTTTATCATCATTCAGAAAAAGCTATTTCATTAATGATGGAGGCGGTTGGTTTTAAGAATGTGAGACTTTTAAAAAGATATAAAATCAAAATTGAGAAGTATGGGTACAAAATACCTCATGCTGTAATAATTGGTTTCAAATAACTAATTTCTAATTTTAGAAATAAATAGATAAATAATTATAAGTAAAGCAATTATGATATATCCAATATTTACTATTGGAAAATTGCTAATTTCAAAATTTTTTTTAATTGGATTAAAACCATTCTCAATATAATTTATACATTCTTCTTTATCATTTACTTGAATAATTAAATTATTTTTTTGAAGTGTCTTTTCACTTTTGAAATCATTAGTTGTCAGTTTTGTATTCTTATCCTTTATAGATTGTGAATAGTTTTCATTTCTTATTCGCTCAATTGTGTAATCGTCTTTGTTAAAATTACAAATATTTAATTCATAATTTTTACAATCAGTAGTTCTATCTGGAACAAAAATCTGATTTATATTACAAATGAATGGAGCTACATTATTTGCTTCAAGATATCTAAAGTATTCAGGATTCGATTCTTTAGGAAAGCCAAAAATGAATAAATTCAAAAATATAAATAAAAATGAGATGAATAATTTATTTTCTTTATTTAATTTATTAATTGCTTTCAAAATTAAAAAACAAAAAGTTATTGCTAAAAAAAATGAATAATAGGTTGTCTTTAATATATCGCCCGTTGATTTTTCAAAATTGCCAGTGTAAGCGACAATTAGAAGAGTTATTATTCCGTAAAAAGGTAAAAAATAAAAATCTTTAAACTGTTTACTCTTAATTAAATTGAAAATTGTTAAACAATAGAAAATTAGTGTAAGTGCAATTCCAATATATTTTCTAAGATAACTGTTAACAAAAAAATTATCACCCAAATTAACTTTATTAAATTTAAATAAACTTCTATCGTTTTCCCATAAAACCTCAAAATAATCACCGAAAGTATCTAGTAAAATAATTCCTGGCAGAGAGTCAGCATGGTAATTCTTAAGGGGTTTTTCTTTGATGTTAAAAATATCTATATTATAGAGAAAAGTAACATCAGGTCTTTCAGTATATTCATCATTTGTCTCATGAAAAAAGTAAAAAATGCCATTTGCATCAAAATCTTCGATTAGCAAGGGTGTAAAAATAATCATTAAAAAGACAAATAATATTAAAATCTGTTTGATTCCATATTTTAAAAAAATACCTCTGTATCTAATCAACAAGAATAATCCACACATAGCTGTTGAAGTTGGCTTAATTGTAAATAAGTAAATCGATAAAAAATAAGAAATATATAGATACTTTTCATTTTTTGTGTCTATGAATAATTCAATACTGTAAATTATCCAAGGGATTAATGCAAAAACAAATATTTCTGGTTTAAAAATCATTCTCATTCCTAAAACTGGAGGAAAAAAATTTAAAAGGGTTAAAGAAATTAAAATATCATTTTTTTTAAAGTTAAAATTTAGAAGCATTTTGTAAATTCCAATTAATCCGATTATGTATAGTAAATTATTTGTCATAAAAATACTTGAATCAAGTAAAGCATTGAAATTGTAATCAAAAAGTTTTTCATTTTGCAAACTAAAAATAAATGACTGAATAAAGAAATAAGAAAGATTTTGTTCAAGATAAGTCTTTTCATTATTGCCTTGAAAGTAATCCATATAAATTTTATATTTAGAAAAATCAGGAGAATAAATTGAGTCGTAAAAAAATTCCCCAATTAAAAATGAAAAATAAATTGAAATTAAAAGACAGATAAACCAATAATTTATGATCTCAATTTTTTTAAATATTTTTTTTATCATTGCACAGATGATTTTACATTAATGTGCAAAAATACTTTCCTTTATTGTTAAAGTTGTTTTGAATGATAAATTTACATGATGTATCTCTAGTTATTGCTACTTACAATGAAGAAGAATCAATTGAGTTTGTTCTTAATGAGCTCAGCTCATATAAATTTTTTGAAATTTTAATTGTTGATAACAATTCAGAGGATAAAACATTAGACATTGCTAATAAATTTGATACGAAAATACTTCAACAAAAAGGTAGTGGATGGGGAAACGCTGTGCTGGAAGGTCTAAATGCTGCTTCTGGTGAATATATTACATATATGGATGCAGATGGATCATATAATCCAAAAACAATATTCGAGATGTATCAGTTACTTGATGATTATGATTTTATATGTGGGTCAAGATATAAACATGGAAACAAAAGTGATGATGATACTTTTATTAGAGCTATAGGAAACAAAATATTTACCTTTATTACAAACCACTTTTTAAATCTAAGAATTAGTGACTCTCTTTTCTTTTATCCATTATTCAAAAAGTCAGATTATGAAAATATTAATCCTAAATCTAGAAATTTTGGTCTTTGTATAGAAGTTCCTTATTTATTGTCAAAAAATAATTTACGTTACACTGATATTCTCAGTCTTGAAAGAAAAAGATACGCTGGTAAATCTAAGGTAAATGCCATAAAAGATGGCCTCATAATATTTATTGAGATTATAAGGATGCGAACTAAGAATTAACTTTGTTTGTATTTTTCTCTATAAAACTCATAGGCCTGTCCCGTTCCGTCTCCTTCAGTGTTGGAAACACTATCTGTTCGTTTTCTATGAAAATGATAAAAATTTTTAAGTGAATATATTTTTCCACCTTTAGATAACCAGATATAAGTTGTTGTTAAAGCATCTGCTGAAAGAGGGTGCTCAATTATTGAACTGAAGTTACCAATTGTATCTAAATAATTTTGTCTAAAAGTAAAAAAGTTACCAAGATTTAAAATCCAGCTTACATTTTTATCAATAGTTATGTTTTTATTATTTTTATAATATTCTATTGCGTCATCAAAATCTAAAGAATAATCTTCGGTAAAAAATTTGACTTTATATTTTTTAGAAACTGTACTTATAATTTTGGTAAGTTTGTAATTTTCCATAAAGTGATATATTTTTGCTGGAGAGTATAAATTGTTTTTATCATCTATTTTGATAATTTTATCTATTACTAAATCTAAATTTTTCTGAGGAACGTTATCTGAATCAAGTTGATAAACTAAGTCATTGCTACATTTCTCAATAGTTAAAAGTTTATTTTTAAAAGCGCCGATATTTTTATCATTTCTTGATAATTTAATATTAATTTTTGAATTATTTTTTATTTGAAACACTTCATTTTCTAAAAGCTCATATTGTTGAATTTCAGAAAAATCATCATTTATTACGATTTCATTAATAAATTTTGAATTTTGTAATGGAGCAATACAGTCTTTAAGGTATTTTGAAGAATTATAAGTTGGTATTGCTACACTAACATAATTTTTTTTGTCAATCATGATAAAAGAATATCAATGTATTTTTTTTATTTAGTTTATAAATATTTATCACTTAAGAGAACTCCGACTAAACCGAAAATTCCAGTAACTACGTCTACAATAAAATAAATTGTTCTCACTCCAACCATTACCAGTAAAATTAACTCATTTGACATATAACTTGTTGTTAACTGTAATAATATGATCTCTCTTATCCCGATACCAGCTGGGGAACCTACAATTAAAAGTGATATTGCAGATGCTAGAGTATATTGAATTGCAATTGTAGCTGGTTCATTTAAACCGCTCTCAAAACAAAAAAAATATATTGATCCAAATTGAAATATAAAACCAAGAAATAATTCAATTCGTGAATAAACGTAACTATTAATTCCTGAAAAGAGATTGGCTTTTTTATAAATAAATCCTAACAAAAAAATGCAAAATGAAACAACTAAACAAAAAGAGATAATTATATTATCGAGTAGCTTTATATTTAATAAAATTAATGATGTTGGAATTAGAATCAAAATTGGTGTTATTTGCTCTTCAATAACTCCAAAAAATAAATTTTTGCTTTTTACCTTATCATCTTGAGATATTCTTAACAAAGGTATTCCAACCAAGCCTGGAATATATTTACCTAAATTTGAATAAGACCAATAAATTAAGGATCTTCTTTTTTCAAGTCCAAGGTTTTTATTTATATATTTTGACCATGCAAATCCGAAAAAAACATAAGAACTCATCATTAAGAAAAATGAGATTAATAAAACGTTTAATTTGAAATTATTTAGGTTTAATTCATACTTTTTAAAAGTATCAAAAATTATTGCTATTGAAATAAAGGATAAGACCAACCCAAAAGACCTCAATAATTTTATATTTTTTTTGTTATCTAGATATTCAAATACTTTATCTAAGATCTTCATATTAAATTTTTTTTATTGAAGCTATCGAAAGTATCAATAACCCAATCTTTGACTTTTGAATTTCTTTCAATGTCTCTATTTAATTTATCCATTACAACCTCATAATCTGCGTCAATATAATTTAAATATTCTTTAATTCTTTTCTCTTTTATCTGATTTTCATGCAAAGTTTTCATTAATGCATTATTTCTATTTAATTTACCATCTCTAATTTGATTGCTTCTGAAAAAATCATTTTCAGTAAATCCACAATATTTCCAATATACAAAATTATAGAATGGAGCTGTTCCGTCACCAATTCTCCAACTAGATGGATTATGTTCATCAAATTCCCATTGAAATTCTTTAGAAAGAGTTTTATCAATAGTATCTTCATCAAAGTCAATAAATTCAAAAGGATATACTAATTTTGTTTTTCTAAAGCTAAATGATATGTATCCAATCAGCGAATCTAGTAGGGATGAATTCCAGTAACGATAGTTTTTTAAAATTCCAACTACGTAATAAATGAATAATTTTACTTTCAAATATAAGCCAGTATTTAGATATTTATCATCTGATATGCTAAAAATTGGCTTCACGTTTGCAAAGCCATATTTGAATTGTGTAACTTCATAAGGACTTTGGAATTGTAATATTATATTTGATTTGTTCTTTTCAGCTAAACCATGTAACACACCTTGCCATACTTTATCTCCAGACATCAAAATTGGAATCATACCAAGATCTGGTTTTTCAAGCCATGCATGTAGATTTTTCTTTATATTACTTCTTTTTTTCTGAATATCAGCTGAAGCCCAAACATGTTCAACGCCTAGCTTTCCAGAAACTCTAGCTTGGTTTCTTCTGGCAAGCTCAGTAATCATCCCCCAGTCATATGAAACACAAATAAGATTTCCATTATAAATTTTTTTTGTAAAATCAAGTCCATAAGAGCTATCTCTGCCTCCTGAGAAACCTAAAATAATATTTTTTTCTTTATTTATATTTTTTATAAATTCGTTTATATCTTTTTTTGGGATTAACTGGTGATTTAGACAATAATTACAAACACCTTCCTTATTAAAATTAATAAAAGGTACTGTCTCAGGCAGAATACATTTCTGACATCTTTTAATTAATGGTATTTCAATCTTTTTTTTGTAAAACTTAAGTTTTATCTCGTCTAAATCTATATATGTATTCTCTTTGCCATCTGGAATCGCTTTAAATTCTCTGGAGATTTTACCATTTTGATTTACTGACAATCCATTAAATGCCTTTAACTGAACTATGGAATAATCTGAATTGACATATTCCTCAAGAATCCACCTCTCAGATGCGAAGTATTTTATTTCATTTCTTTTACTGACTAAAAGATAAATTGAACCTGTGTTTGTATATAAAATAAATGAATTTTCTTTTTTTGAAAATAAGCAAATAGTTATCTCACCTTTCAGCTCATTTAAACTTTGAATGAAATTATCAACAAAGTTAATTTTTTTATTGTCAGATTGTAAGGTATTTAAAATTGCATATGAGTCTAATTCAAGATGTGACGAATTACTTCTTTCTTTAATTTCATTATGGTTGGTAATTATTCCGTTGTGTACAAGAATATATTCATTCAATTCACAAGGTTGGTTATTTATAGGATTTGACTCATCTCCTTCGGTTTTTAATCTTGTATGACCAATTAAAAAATTAGAATGAGCTTCTTGTTTTATCAGCTTGTTGAGATGTTTCAAATTTATTTTGTCTGAAAATTTTTTAGGAGATTTATATATCTCTATTGTATTCCTACTGTCATAAAGATACCCTGATGCTTCTTTTCCTCTAGATTCTGACTTTGTTCCAATGTCCTTAAAATCTTCTGTAAAATTTATTGTATTCTCATTTTTGAAAGTACCAAAAATACCACACATAATCAATTAGTATATACTTCCATTTTATAAACTAAATTGCTTATTGATTTGATACAATCATTCTGTGAAAACAAAAAATAGATTCATCTTTTCATTAATCATAATATTTATTCTTTTAATTTTTTTAAAAATAGATTTTAGACTCATCAGTGAAATCACGTGCTGTGGTGATGACTTCGACTATTACATTCATGCAAAAACAATTGGTATTGATGGTGACCTTGATTACAGCAATAATCTTCCAGATGATCCATATTTTTACAAATACAAGGGTAAATTAGCACCAAAAGGTTTTGTCGGTTCTGGAATATTATCTTCACCATTCCTACTTATTGGATATGGTTTAGACAAATTATTTAATTCATCCCAAATAATGAATTTTGAGATTTTAGTATATTCGTTTTCATCCTTATTTTATTTTGTATTGAGCATAATTATGTTTAACTCTTGTTTAAAAAAATTAAATATAAAAGAGAATAGTTTTTTTGTATTGATACTTTTTTTTGGTTCAGGATTACCTTATTTTGTTTTTGAAAGATACAGCATGGCACACTCATATGAGATTTTTATAAATACTTTTATTTTTTATTTAATAGTAAATTTAAACTTTGAAATTAAATTATGGAAGTTAAATACATTTTGTTTTTTAATACCATTTGCTGTCATATTGGGATTGCTTATTAAGTGGACAAACTATTACTTACTTATTCTTCCATATTTTTATATTCTCTGTTTAAAAGAATTTGATAGTTATAAATTCAACATTTCAAGAAATATCTTCACATATATTTCTATTGTTTTTTCTTCTTTATTTTATTATTTCGTAAACTCAAATATTTATAATCGTTTCTTTCTTGATCCAAGAATTGCATATGGTGAGACCAAAGACATGGTCCAACTTTTAAATGTAAACGAGAATATTATGTTACAACTAGCCAAATATACAAGAGATACTCTTAATATTTTTTTTGGTTTTGAATTTGGATTATTCTGGTTCTCACCGATAGTATTTTTAATTCTCCCAATAATGCTTCTGAATATTATTGATAGAAAATTTAAAATTTTTCTTATCTTATTAGCAATATTTATACAAACTTTTGGAGTAGTGATCATATGGCAGTCAACAGCATCTTCATATGGATATAGGTATTTGTTATCTTTAGTACCTTTATGTATGGTCTACTTAGTTTCAATAAGTAAAAATAAAAAATATAAATATTTTAAATATTATTTATACCCTTCATCTATTTTTGCATCTTTGTCAATTTTGTTTTTTGAGACAAATAAAGGAACCCAACTTTCATTGGTTGAAATTGAAAATTCTTTTGGAAAAGTTACAAGGTATACAAAACCAGATTATTTGATTGGATACCTTAAATCATTCACAAACTTTGAGAGTTATTTAGTAATTTTTGTTACAAGTTTTTTTGGTTTGATTATTTTTAAATTATTAATTTCAGTTTTTGGATATGAAAACTTATTAAATATTTTGGAGTCAAATAACTTACCAGTAACAAATGAGGATTTCCTTCAATTTTATACAAATACTTACCAATTAGAGTATTCAAAAATTTTAATTACGTTCTTATTTTTAGCATTATGTTCTTTTTATATAGAAAAAAGTATTTATGATTAAATTATTTTTTTACTCCTTGAAGATTAAGGCTTACGTGGATTCCATTTTCTTTATCCATATGGGGGAAATAAGCTTGTGAATGATCATCATAATCTTTATTTTCTTTGAATACTTCTCTCCAATCCCACCTTTTTATATCCTTAAAGCCTGCTTCTTCTAAAAGAGATGTGAGTAATTTTTCATCATATACAACCTTGTGGTAGTGATAGTTGTTTTTGGTAATTTCCCATTTACCAAACAATGGGCCAAGAATATTTTTAATTTCACCAGTCGAAGAATATACTTTAATCAATGCATCAAGATCTGGTACAGCTAATCTAATAATACCTTCCTCTTTAAGCACTCTTTTCCACTCATTTAATACTTTCTTAGCATGATCAACATCAAAATATTCAAAAACATGGGAAGCGTATATTTCATCTACTGAATTGTCCTTAAAGTTACTCAGATCATCAATTGATTGATTATGGTCTATATGGTCAAACTCAGCAAGATCAACATGCACATAACCATTAAGATATCTTTTACCAGAGCCTAAATGTAATTTCATTCTTTATTCTTAAAATTATTGATATATTCAGATATAACTTTTACATCTTTTTTTGTTAAATTGTTCGAGGATGGAAGCCAAAGTAGTCTATTAAACATTTTTTCAGAATAGTCTAAATTAGTTTTAGAAACGTTTTCTAAATATTTTTGTTTACTTAATGCAGGGTAAAAATTTCTTGTTTCAATATTTTTAGAATTTAAGTAGTCGATAAGCTGTTCTTTTCTTTTTTTGGTAGAGACAACAATATCAAAAAACCATGGAACTTCAATTTCTTTAAATTTTAGAACTTCTACATCCTCACTATTAATCAACTTTGAATATTCTTGTTCGATTTGTTTTTTGTGTTTAACAAATTTATTTATTTTGTTAAATTGAGAAAGACCAAGTGATGATTGTAAATCAGTAAACTTAAAATTTAATCCATATCCTTTGTGCCAATCAGATTTATCTTTTCTTCGATTAAACAGCTTTAAATCATTAATTAAATTTTTATATTTGTTGTTATCCAAAAGAATCATACCTCCTTGACCTGTTGTAATTATTTTATGTGGTGTAAATGATAGAACACTTATATCACCTAGAGAACCACAGGCCTTGTGCGAGTAATTAGATCCAAGTGCATGAGCAGAGTCTTCTAATAAATTAATATTATTTTTTTTACACCAAGTTTCGATTTTTTTACCATCTCCCCCTCTTCCGTTAAGTGGTACATAGATTACTGTATGAAGATTTTTTTGATCAATTAATTTTTCATATGACATACATAAATCTTTATCAACATCTACAAGTAGGGGCTTTGCTCCAGTCCATAAAATAGCATTTATTGTAGCAATCATTGTTAAGTTTGGAACAGCAACTATCTTTCCTGGACCAACACCTAATGCCAATAATGACAAATAGATAGCAATGGTTCCATTTGGAACAACAATTCCGTATTTTCTATCCACATAAGAAGCTATTTGTTCTTCAAAATTTCTACTTACATTATGTTCGGTTACCCAGCCACCAGATTTTAAGTAAGACGCTACACTTTCAATATCATCATTTGATATAAAAGGTTCAACTTGATTAATTCTTTTTTGGTTCAATTCTTCTTCTATCTTTTTCCGGTCCAAAGTAAGGACCATTTTTTACCTCTATTGCAATTGAATCTTCCAATATTTTGTATTCATGTGCGCCATTAAATTGAGTAACCATTTGATTTTCACTTATCTCAAAAGAAGTTAAGAATTCACCATTTTCTTTATGTAAATTACATAAAATTTTTCCTTTAATTACAAGTACGGTTTCATTTGTCTTATGAGAAGTTCTCGGAAATTCAAGATGATAATGAAGATCTAAAATTTTGTCTTTTTCATAGTTCCAGGAGCCTACTTGTATAAAATTTTCATCATCAGTATAAAAAGATAATCCTTCTGGAACAAGAAGGGTATCAATTACAGAGGCGTATAAGATTTCATCGTATATGAAGTCTTTTTTATATTCTTTAGACATTATTATTCTCCATGTACCATTCTACTGTTTTTTTAATCCCGTCCTCTAATTCCGTACTTGGGCTCCAATTGATTAAATTTTTTGAAAATTTGTCAACTACTGTTTTTTCACTGACACCATTTGGTTTTGATTTATCAAATACAAAATTTCCATTCCAACTTAAGTGCTTTGCAATAATTATTGCTAGATCAATTATTGTTATCCCTTTGTTTACACCTATATTAAAAAAATAATCTTTTTCATTTAAATTCAAACATTTTAACAATGCGTCAGCCCCATCTTCAACATACAACCATTCTCTAATTGGGGATCCATCACCCCAAATAATGACTTCCTCTTTGTTGTTTTTCTTTGCATCAGCAATCTTTGACACTAAAGCCCCCAATGCATGTGATCTAACTTCTTCAAAGTGATCGTGTGGACCAAACATATTTGACATTACAATATTTGCAGAAGATAATCCATATTGATCAAAATATGCTTTACCTAGTGCAACAAATGCTCTTTTTGAAATTCCATAATTAAAAACTGAATCATGAGGTGGTCCTTCCCAAAATAATTCTTCTTCATATTTAGTTAAATTACCTGGATATGCACAGTTTGAGATTGGATTAATTAATAATTTCACCTTTTCTTGGGCAGACACTTCGTACAGCACATGGGCCATATTTAAGTTTATCGATAGTAAATCGGCCGGGTTCGAATATCCAAAACCTATTCCACCAACATATGCTGCAGAATTAATAATATGAGATATATTATTTGAATTTATAAATTTTTTAAAATCATTTTTTTCTGTAATATCTAGATCTGATTTTCCACTTATCTCAAATAAATTAAAATTTTTATCATAACCTTTTTTATTGAATAAATTTACCAAATTCTTACCAAGGAAACCATGTGACCCTATTAACAAAAGATTATTTTTTTTTGACATTAATTATAAAGTTGGATTTTCCCATGTAGGTTTAATTAGACCATCCTTAAGCAAGGTAAGTTCTTTTTCAGCCTCAAGAAGGTCATGATCAACCATGTCTTCAACTAATTCTTCAAAAGATTTTTCGGGTTTCCATTTTAAAAGTTTTTTTGCCTTTTCAGGGTCTCCTAATAAATAATTTACCTCGTTAGGTCTAAAATAATCTTCTGAGGATTGAACATAATCATTCCAATCTAAATCAACATAAGTAAAAGCTTTTTCTAGAAATTCCTTTACAGTATGTGTTTCTCCTGTTGCAATAACCCAGTCTTCTGGAACTTTATACTGCATCATTTTCCACATTGCATGAGTATAATCTCCAGCAAAACCCCAGTCTCTTGATGCTTCTAAATTTCCTAAGGTAAGTTTTTTTTGGATTCCAAACTTAATTCTTCCAACAGCTTTTGTTATTTTCCTTGTTACAAAAGTTTCTCCTCTTCTTGGAGATTCATGGTTAAACAATAAACCATTTACGGCAAAAATATCATATGATTCTCTATAGACTTTTGTTATTTCATGTGCAAAAAGCTTTGATACTGCATATGGACTTTTTGGATCAAATTTTGACTGTTCATTTAGACTTTCTTCTATGGCACCTCCATACATTTCTGATGATGAGGCTTGATAAAATTTAATTTCTTTGTCATTATTTCTAATTGCTTCAAGAAGTGAAATAGAACCCAATGTACCAATTTGCGATGTAAATATTGGGTTTTCAAATGAAACAGCAACATGTGATTGTGCTGCTAAATTATAAACTTCATCGGGTTGAATTTTATTTATGAGATTTGAAACAGACCCTGGATCTAGTAGATCAGAGTAATGCAAGATGAGTTTTTTATCATTATCGTAGTCAGAGATAAGATGATCGATTCTTGAGGTGTTAATTAGTGAAGATCTTCTAACAGTTCCGTGAACAATATATCCTTTTTCTAATAGTTGCTCAGCTAAATACGATCCATCCTGACCAGTAATTCCTGTTATTAAAGCAATCATCTTATACAATATTAATAATATTTTTAGATTTAGATATTTTTAATTAATAAAATATTCATATTGTGAATAAATTTAAAAAATATTTACCCAACCTGCACTTCAAATTAAATAAATATATCCCATTCCACAATTATTCAATAAACTACTTTAAGGGTGGCTATGAATCTTTTGGAAACAACATTCAACAAATTGCGATTGGGATTATTTATTGTAATTTAAATGGTTATAACTTTTATTTAAAGAAACATCCATATATAAGAGATATAAAAATTATTAACAATAATTTCTCAAATATCTTTTCATTTTTTAAAAAAAAATATAGATTTTTCTATTTTGATAAAGAAGTTACAGATTTTTTTAACAGGAACGATTACTTAAATAAAAATGAAAATGATTTTCCAATATCTGAATTTGAAAAAGAAATCTACATCAACAATATTCACCAAACTGTAAAAAATTTTGTTCAGCCAAATTTAAATTTTAAAACTGAAATATCTATTCCTAAAGAAACTCTAGTTATTCATATTCGTAGTGGCGATGTTTTTGAAAAAGATTGGCACAGCATGTATGTACAAAATCCTTTAAGTTATTTTGAGAAACTAATTGATCAATTTGAAAAAGTTATCATAGTTTCATCGGATGATAAAAATCCTGTAATTAATGAACTTAAAAAAAATAAGAAAATTATATTTAAATCATCAAACTTTATTGATGATTTAAATATATTGTTAAATGCAGAGCATCTTGCATCGTCCGGAGTAGGAACTTTTGTAATTTCAGCCGTTTTGCTTTCAAGTAAAATTAAAGAGTTCTATTGCTCTCAATACTATTTAACTGAACATCTTAATCCAGAAATGATAAATGAAATAGAAGTAAAAAAACTTAAAGTTGATGATTATATTGATATTGGTAAATTTAAAAAGAATGATGAAAATTTAAAAAAGATTCTTTCAACAAATATTAATGTAAACTTTGTTGATAAATGAATTATTCAGATAAAAAAATTCTTTACTTATTTGGAGAAGGGCGTATTAAACGTCTAAATTATCAAAATAATAGTTCTGATGAATTTTTTTATGGATTTAATACTGTTAAAAAACACTTTCAAAACACAGAAATAATTGAAATGAATCCAAATTACCAAAAACCAATTATGAATTTAATTGACAAAGTTTTACGAAAAATTAGTAATTTACCTTTTTATTTATCTCATATAATTACATTTAAAAACCAAAAGAAAATTTTTAATTCAGATGTCATTTTAGCAACAAGTGATCGTGTTGGAGTTTCGGCAGTCCTATTAGTTTTGATTTCAAAATTATTTAGAAAAAAAAAGTTTTTAGTAGTAGTAATGGGAATGCTTTCCAAATACGATAAAAGAACAAAAAATATTCTTGATAGGCTTTTTATCTCTACGTTTATAAGATCAGTAGATCATTTTTTCTTTTTAGGAAAACCTGAGGCAAAAAAAGCTGAAGAAATTTTTCCTCTTTATAAAGAAAAATTTCATTTCTTGCCTTTTTGTATTAATGAAAAGTTTTGGGAATCAAAGGAAAATATAAAAATCAAGGATAAAGAATATATTGCTTTTATTGGGAATGATGGAAATAGAGAATATAATTTAGCAATAGATATTGCAAAATCTCTACCCGAACAAAAATTTATTTTTGTAACACAAAATATAAATAGTGATGATATTCCTGAAAATGTAACAATGATAAATGGTTCTTGGAACGATGAGACTATTTCAGATGCTGAAATAAGAGAAATATATGAAAAGTCAAGAATTACAATAGTTCCATTAAAAAATTCTATTCAACCATCAGGACAAAGTGTTACTCTGCAGTCACTATCAGTTGGTACTCCTGTAATCATCACAAAAACTGAAGGTTTTTGGGATGAAAGTAAATACATTAATAATGAAAATATTATTTTTCTATATGACAATTCTTTAGAGAACTGGACTAAGAAAATAGAAAATATATATAACAACGAAAAATTGCTCAATAATATTTCGATTAAAGGTTCTCAACTAGTAAAAAAAGAATATAAGCAAGAAAACTTTGATAAAAATCTAATAAGTTTTTTAAATTAAATTTCGTCAAAAAAATTTTTTGATAATTTATTCAGTCTTCTCCTTGAAGATACTAGCAATAAAGAGAATAATAGAAAAAAGATAATAATTAAAATAAACCAATTACCTTGAGGACCTGGAGATTCAAAATATCTAATCTGTAAAAATCTCAATATTGAATAGAAAAATGAAAAAAGAAATAATTGAGAGATCAAATCTTGTAAACCTGATACCTGAAGTGGAGAGTATTTGAGCTTTACCTTTATTTTTGAATAAAAGTTATTAATAATAAAATAAGTTAGCTTAAGTAACATAATTAAGGGATTTAAGTTGCTCTTTTCATCACCGTATGTAATTGTGTTTTTTATTTGTGCAATTTTAATGTTGTGTGTGAATCCAAGATAAGATACAAAATCAGATAAGTAAAAAGGGTATCCATATTTATAAAAAAGCTTTGGAAGTTTAAAACCAGAAATTGCGTCTCTTTTAAATCCGTAAAGTCCATTTAAAGGATCATTAAGATTTGATATTCCTGTTGAGAACTTTATAAAAAAAGATGCAATAGAGTTTCCTAAGTATCTTATATTTGGCATTTTACCAATGATTCCACCTGACCAAAATCTATCACATCTGACAAAGGAATATTTATTTTGCTCAAGAATCGATTTTATATTTAAAATATCTTTTTCTTGGAATTGATCATCACCATCAACTTTTATCAAATAAAGGGAAGCTGATTCTAAAAATTTGTGGATTCCCAACTCAAATGATCTTCCGGCTCCAAAATTTTTCGAATTATTTATTACAATCAAATTTGTATACTTCTTTTGAAGAGAAGTTAAAATCTCTTCCGTTTTATCTTTACTTTTATCATTCACAACAATTATTTCATTAAAAACATCCTTGAACTTTAAAATCAGGCTTTCAATTTTTTGATCTTCATTGTATGCAAGAATTAATAATGATGTTTTCATATATTTATAGAATAGAAAATTCATACATAATATGAAAGAACTTATTTAAGTAATTTTAATTTTTTAATATAGAATAAAACAATTTTTGAATATCGATTTATTTTTTTATAAAAATTATATTTTTTTATCTTTGGGACATTTGTATGTACTATTTCTTTATTTCCATCATTTTGTAAATTTGACGTTGGTATTTTATCTTTCCAAAATGAAAACTTTAAAATTTCATAATTAAATTCTGTATTCTTATTTTCATTTAAAAAATTATCTAATAATTCTTCATTAACCTCGCTGTAATCATTAACAAATAAAACAGGTAGGTTTTTTGCAAATTCATAAGCTATATTTTTTTTTGTAATTGGAATTGAACCTGAATATAGAATCTCCCAAAATCTATGCGTATCGACGCCATTACCCCATGGCGCTAAAACAAATCTTGAATTCTTAATCATTGACTTATAGTCGTTCAAGTTTTGTACAGGTTCTTCAAAACTAAGCCATTTCTGGTCTTCAAAAATATCATACAACCTATCTCTTTCTTTGTTATTTGTGTTTTTTTGAAAATTTATATACAAATTGATATCTTTGTTTCTAAAGTAAGTATTTTTTTCGAATATATCAAAATCATTTTCATTTAAATTCTTATTATTGAAATTAGCGATTCCAAGAGGTATAGAAATTAATTTATCATTTCTATGTATTACATTTGTAGAAAACCATTTATCGATAGATTGTGGTTTCATATCAAATAGCTTTTTGTCAATTAAATCATCTCCTTGATGCGAAACTAGGGTGATATTTTGAAGACTTTTATATTTATTTAATATTTTGAATAAATCTTTAACCATAAAGGTTGGACAAAAAATTGATATATCACTTTTTAATTTTATTTTTTTTAGCTGATACAAAATATTTTCTTCATTCTCATCAAAGATAGCAAAATTATTAATTTGTTTAATTTTTGCAAATTCATCAATATTAATTACTTCGCTAAAGACAACATCACAATTTTCTTTAAATTTTTTACTTGTGATAATTGAATTTCTATCAAACATATCTGATTTTAAATCCTTTTAAGGCTTTAATACATTCCACTTTATATCTCCATCATAAAAATCGTTAATCATAGATAATGTCCAAATCAGTAAAAGTGTTCCATGTAGATCAGGCGTGTAAAGGCCTTTGGTAATTCGAAGACCATAATAATAAATTTGGCTTTTGTTTAAATAGTATGTGAAACCACCACTTGAAACATAGTGCAACTTTATAAGATCTACCATATCGTCAAAGAAATCTTTAATATCATTTTCTCTGTATTTTGTCAGTCTGTTACATTGCCACAATACATAAACACTATCAACAACATTACATCCTTCACTTGAAGGTTTGTTTTTTAAACAGTAATCAATTAATTTTTCAGGATACTGTATTTCTTTGTTCATCCAATCCAAACCGGTAATAATTTTCATAGCTCCATTAATTATTTCATTATTTGCCGGTTTTTTATCAAGATAATAAGCACCAGTTTCTTTATTGTTTATTTTGAGAATGTTTTCATTTAATATTTGAAGTAGATCAAAGGATTTTTCTTTATTACTTATTTGTGTATCAATAAATACAGCAAGAGCAGCTACCTGGGCACCAGAAGACCAAGGTTTATTCCAGTTAAGGTTGTTGAAGTAATCGTTAATTTGGTCTTTATTCGTTGGAAAATTTGAATAAGGAATTTTATTGCTTTTATCCAACTGAGCTAAAGTTGATATTGCCTGTTTGCTTTCTGCTCTTATTGAATTTAATATGACATCGTTATTAATTAGATATTCTTGACCAAAAAAATTAAGAAACTTCTTACCGTAGTCTTTTGCTCTATCTTTAAATCTTAGGTTTTCAAAACAATGAATATAGTTCTTATCAACGTAAGAACCATCTTGTGTTTGAAAAGAGTTTATATAATTTACCCAATCATTTATTTTTTTTGTTTCAAACATATCTAGCTTATTTAAAATAAAATAAGTTTTTAGAGCATAGCAACTAAAACCAAGATTTATAGATTCTCCTTCTTTAGTCAATCCTTCTAACGCAGGATAAAAAGTAAAGCTTGAATTTTTGTTTAAATTTTCTAAAAAATTTAATGTTGTGTAATCTACTTCTTGCAAAAATTTTGTTAGTTTTGTTGACACATTGTCATTATATAATTGCAAAAAAACATAGTAGACCTTTGTTGTTTACAAATTAAATTAACAATACACTTTTAAAAATAAAATATCTAACATTATAAAAGTATTAACAAGTAGGTAAAAAATTAAAGTACTAGTGGTCGGAAGTAATGGATTAGTAGGATCTGCGGTATCTAGAAATCTAGAAAAATCAAAAAAAGTTACTGAATTAATAACATCTACAAGAAAAGATACTGATCTATTTTCATTTAATGATACAAATAAATTAATCACCTCTACAAAACCAGACATAATCATTATGTCAGCAGCTAAAGTTGGTGGAATTATGGCAAACAATACACAAAGAACAGAGTTTATTATTGAAAATCTTAAAATCAATATGAATATTTTTGAATCATGTTTAAAGAATAAGAATATAAGAATAATTAATTTAGGTAGTAGCTGTATTTATCCATTAAATGCGCCAAATCCAATAAAAGAAGAATACTTTATGAATGGAAAATTAGAGCCAACTAATTCACCATATGCAATGGCTAAAATAGCTGCAATTGAAATTGGGGATGCTGTTAGCAAACAATATGGAAATGAAGTTATAAACTTAATGCCAACAAATCTTTATGGACCAAATGATAGATTTTCTGAAAATGATAGTCATGTAATTCCGGGTTTAATTTACAGAATGCACCTTGCAAAAATAAGAAAAGATGAAACATTTTCAATTTGGGGGACAGGATTACCGCTCAGAGAGTTCTTATATGTTGACGACTTAGCAAGGGCTATTGAATTCTTATTAGATATGGAATGGACCAATAATATTCTAAATATTGGAAGCAACGATGAGATATCAATAAAAGATTTATCATATCAAATTAGAAAAGTTTTATCATTTAATGGAGAAATAGTATTTGATGATTCTAAACCCGATGGAAATCCAAGAAAATTATTAGATTCGTCTTTAATAAACAATATGGGTTGGAAAGCTAGTGAAAACCTTGAGTCTGGCCTTTCTAAAACTTATGATTGGTATTTAAACTCATTGGATGAATGATTTAAATTCATAGAAATTAAGTATCCTAAGAAAAAATAAAATATTAATGGAAACTGAACTCCTTCCATTGCAGGATCAAAACTAGATGTAATCAAAGCACCAAAAATATAAATAGTAATTCTATAATTTTTGACATTCCTATCTAAATGTCTAATTATTAGGTAGAAAAAAGAAAGGTATAAAAATAACTGACCAATTCCACCTCTTGCAAAAATATTAAGAAAATAATTATGTAAATTTTCATTTTTTCCGTCACGCCCTGTTCTCCCAGGTTTATTTGGATCTATCATTGCTGGAATAATTTCATTGTAACCATAACCTTTTATGACGATATCATCCTGAACCATATCTTCTATCACATCTTGCCATATATCTAGTCGCCAACGAGTTGTAATATCCTGAGAGGTTAATCTTCCATCTTGTATATAAAAAGATAAGAATACTGTGTGAGTGTTTTTGTCCGTAATTAAGGATGTCAGACTATCTACGACTATATTTTCTTCTTCTACTTGAATACTCTCGGCAACTTTTGTGAAGGTAAGATTTCCATAGACATTTAAAGTTGAGCCTAAAAAAATAGGTATTGTTAAAAGAGTTATTAATAATGAGTATGTTAAGTTGTTCAAAATAAATTTTCTAAAATAAATAATTTCAAAAACAAAAAAAATAAAAGCTGGCAAAAAAGCTCCCCTGCTTAAAAAAAGAAGTAGAGGAATCATTAATCCTGAAGAAAAAAATAAAAACAAGAATTTAATCTTTTGAGAATCAAACAAAATATAAGATAAGATAATTGCAATTAAATAAGTTAATAATATATCTGATCCTTTTAAGAATTGAAATTTGTCAGAATATTCTCTAAAAAAACCCATTAATATGTTGGGATACCTGCCAGTTGAAAATAAATAATTCAAGGGAAGAGCTGTTATGAGTAAAATTAAAATTTTTTTGTTAATGATCATATTTTCAGCAACAAGTTTTCCTAGAAATATAAATCCTACAGTCCAAATGTAAGAGCTTACTTTATATGTATAGGGTGAAGTTACTAAAGTTCTGTTAATAAAAACTGACAAAATAAATAAAAAGATAAAAAGTTGATGTATCCGAGATAACAATATTTCTTTGTAGAAAAATTCTGAATTTACAAAAGAATAAATAAAGAAAATTATTGAAATAAAAAAACCACCAAATATTATCAATTCCCCAAGTCTTATGCCGCCATACTGTAGTCCGATAAATGATCTCCCGAAAAGCATTGTTGGAAAAATTATAATTACTGAAATGTAAGCTATTGCTAATGAAATTTTTTTATTAATTATTGTCACAAAAAATATATTAGTATCTAAATTACTTTTAAGAACTTTGATTTAATTAAATGATATTTGAATAAAATTTTATTTTTATTTTTCAAAAAATCTCTTCTAGATAAAATTTCACTTTTTTTAAGTAGGTATTCATTGAATAAATTTAAATAATCTTCACACATTTTTGTTGAATTAAATCTATAAGATTTTGTTTTATCAACATAAGTATCATAGTTTTCAATGATTTCTTGTAATTTTATTTCAAAATTACCATCGTTAAACTCAACGCCATAATCTTTACAATATTCTGGAACTCCTCCACTATTTAAAAATAAAATTGGGAGGCCACATTGTGCTGCTTCTATATGGTGATTACCTGATGGTTCATTTATTGATCCTGTAACGTACAAATGGTTTTTTTTAATTTCATTAGCAAGTTCAATACCTGAAAGTGGAGGAATAACATTTGTGTTATTAAATTTAAATTTTTGAGGAAGATTACCTATATAATTAAATTCAATTTTATCTCTCCAGTTCTCATCAATTAATAAGTCGTCTAATAATTTATAAATTTTAAATCCTTTATTCCAGTTTGCACCCCAATGATGTGTTGTAATTCTTATTTTTTCTTTTTTGTTCCATGAAATGTAGTTTTTATTATTAAATATATTGGTGTTCGCACCAGCTTTGATAGTTTTTAGAATCGGCGAAACAAGGCCCTGATCAAGATATAAGTTTTTAATCCAATCACTTACAAAAATTGTTCCATCTGCAACTTTATTTGCATTAATAAGATACTTATTTACATAATTAGTACCTTTTCTTTCATCGCATTCATTTATTCTGTGAAAGACAAGAGATTCATAGTTTACAAACCTTAAATATTTCATTACATCTTGATGATTAAATGCTGAGGATTCAGAAGTTTTTCTTGGTTCGGTAATTAATATTATATCAATATCATTATCATCTAAATTATGGACAACTTTATGTCCCTGTGTAATTAAATAATCTTTTAAATTGATTGCAAAAAGATTTCCTCCACCCCAAGGTCCGTCTTTGATATTTGTTCCAATACTAATTTTCATATATTTTTTCTATCAACTTGTTAAATTTATCAAAACCACCTGGAATCGTATATTTCAAAGACATATTATGTGCATATTCAACATTTGGTTTAGCTGCTCGAAAATTATCCATTTCAAAGATTGATTCTTTGCTTAAAATTTCAGAGGCAATACCTACATCTGTTGAAATTAATGGGGCTTTGCATAAAGACGCCTCAATAATGGACTGTGGACCACCTTCAACTCTAGAAGAAACAATATAAAGATTTAAAATATTGTAAAGTTCATTTAATTCGGAAAATGATGCCATTTCAAAATATCTAAAGTTTATTTTATTTTCTTGAAGTTTATTGACTAAATAATTTCTTCTTTTACCAGTGAGCACAACAACTAAATTTGATTTCTCTTTGTTCAAGGACTTTACAATTTCTAAAAATCTATCAGGTCCTTTAGATAGTTTAGGTGAAATCATATCATTACCTTCAGTGTCTCTTTGAAATGACCCTATAAGATAATCGTTTGAGGAAAAATTATATTTCGATCTTAGTTTATCTCTATCTCCTATATGAAACCAAAGATTATTATTTGCCCACCATGGAATTTTTGTTATCGGCTTGTCAACTAGCTTAGAAAGAGCGTTTTTTGTTCCTGATGAAATAACATGATATTCATCAACATAAATATCTCTAGAATAAAAATTTTTCTCTTCTGAATCTTTAAATTTGTCCTCATCAATATGATGGATCGTGCAAAGAACTTTTCTATTTTTAAGATAGGTTTTTGGAATTTTTTTCCAAGTCCAAGGTGACATTAGCCAGACTATTTGCGAATTAAATAATGATGATTTATTTGCTTTAGGGTTGTATTCATTCCATTCTTTTTTTAAACGATCAGCTATCCAATCTTCTTTTGGATTGTTTATATACAATTTCATGATTTATTTGGTATCATCCCTTTTCTTACACAATCAGCATAATAATTTTGTTCTAAACTAAATTTTTCAGATAAATTATTTTTCATATTCAGCAAATATAGAGGATGTTTGATTATTTCAAATTTGTAGTTGTTTTGAAGCATATCGATAAATAATTTGTAATCCTGAGCATAATAAAATTTTTCATCATACAAGCCAATGTTTAATAAGCTTGACTTTTTAATCAACAACGTTCCATGTATGAATGGATTCTTAAATTTAGAAACCAAATACGGTGAAAAGTAATTCGAAAATCGTGGAATAGTCTTATTTGTTTGCTTAATCTTTGCTCTCGATGTACAAAAATCAAGATTTTTATCTTCAAGTAATTTTATTTGTTTTTCTAATCTGTCTTTGAAACTTACGTCATCAGCATCTTGTCTAGCAATATATTCTCCCTCAGAATTGTTTATTAAAATATTTAATGATTTTGTTAAACCTAAATTTTTTTTATTTTTAAAAACTTTAATTTTTTTACTATCAAAAGTCTCAATTATTTTTTGTGTATTATCATTTGACTTATCATTGAGTATTAAAAGTTCAATGTTGTCGTACGTTTGGTTTAAAATACTCTCAATTGCATTACCGATAGTATTATGAGCGTTATAAACACTCATAATAATTGAGACTTTTTTATTATTATCTTCCATTTATTATTGATTCAAATCTTTTTACTATATTTTTTTCATTTAAATAATTTAAAATATATTTATTTGATCTAATACCTTCACTCAATACTAATTCTTTATCGCCTAATAAATTTATTTTATTTTCTAAATCCTTATAGTTGAATTGTTGATACATGTATTTATAATTTTCAGGAAAGAATTCTTTTATACCTCCTGAATCAGGAAAAATTGAAGGCTTTTTAAGTAGGGATGCTTCGTATAGCAAAGTTGGCTGACCTTCAAATAGTTTAGTAGCAGTTACTATTGCAGTAGATTTTTCAATTAACCTTAAAACTTTTTCATTTGACATACTTCCTAGAAACTCAATTCTATCGTTTTTATATTTTGCTTTTAGAAGATTTAAATTAGGGCCTTCTCCAACTATTTTTAAAATAAGCGTCTCCATCTTCGAATTCAAAAAAGAAGAAATTAAATCTTCAACACCTTTTTCTTCAGAAATTCTTCCAGCATAGAGAATAAAGTTAGATTTTTCTTTACTCGAATCTTGTAAAGTATGGTCTGAATAATTTGGTATTATTGATATTTTTTCTGAGTCAATGCCGATATCAATTAGAAATTCTTTGTGAAATTTGGTCAAAACCACAATAGAAATATCGTTATGTTTCAAAATTTTAAAATATTTTTTACCGTATCTAATTATGAGTAGTGACTTTAAAATTGAATCCTTGAAGTATTTATTTAATAATAAAGAATCATCTTTCTTTAAACCACACTTTAAGCAAAAATCTTTTTTACCAATATGGTTTTTCAATAAATATGACCTTGTACAATCGTATCGAAAGTTGTGTAGTTTCAAGATTGTTTTTACATTTTTATTTTTTGTAATGTTAAATATTCCAAGTGAGACTTTGAACCAGGTGTTGTGAATATAAATTACATCAGGTTTAAAAGAATCTATTTCATTTAATATTATTTTGTTACTTGAAAGATTTCTATTAATTAAAAATGAAAAAAATTGGATAAGAAAATTTATTTCTTTGTTATTAAAAAACAAAGTTTTTACAATATAGTTTTTTTCTAATAATTTTATTTCATTTTGGACTGCAATATCTTCGCCTCCAAGAAATCTGTATTTATTATGAACTATTAATATTTTTTTCATATTTTTAATCTATCTTATCCAGTTAATATTAATCCAATGAACATAATTCTAATTTTTACCTACGGAATTTCTTTAAAAGATTGGCATGAAACAGGAATATTAAAAAGAGAATTAAAAATTTACAAAAAAATTATAGATAATTATGATATAAAATTTACATTTATAACTTTTGGAAACAGTGAGGATAAAAAGTATATAAACGAGAAAAACATAGAAGTAATTCCAGTTTATGAATATGTACAAAGACAAAACAATAAATATTTTCGTTTTATTTCTTCATTTATATTTCCCTTTAAAATTCGAAAATATTTAGATAATAAAAGCCTTATCAAGACAAATCAATTAAATGGAGTATGGCTGGCAATAATTTTAAAAAAATTATTAAAAATACCGTTGTACGTTAGAACTGGTTACAACTTATACGAATTTTCGAATTTGGAAAAAAAATCACTCTTAAAGAGAACTTTCTATTACCAACTGACAAAAATTGCGCTTAAGGAAGCTGATTTATATTCAGTTACTTCTAAAGAAGATAAAGCTTTTCTGGAACAGACATTTGAAATCGATGGAGATATCAAAATAGTACCAAATTATGTGGATACACTAACCTACGAAGATTTTAGTAATCGTTATGAGGATAGATTGTTAACAGTTGGTAGAGTTGAAAATCAAAAAAACTATAAAACATTAATTAAGCAACTTCAAAAGACAGAATATTTTTTGGACTTGGTTGGAGATGGGACTAACAAAATGCAACTTCAAAAATATGCAGAAGATATTCAAACAAAAGTAAATTTTTTAGGAAAAATTGAACATGATAAACTAATGAAAATTTACAAAAACTATAAAGTTTTTGTAAGTTCTTCCTTGTATGAAGGAAATTCAAAAGTAGTGCTGGAAGCGATGGCAAGTGGATGCGTTGTGGTTGCATATGAAAATAAAAATAATAAAGAACTAATTACCAGCGGAGAAAATGGATATTTGTATACATCAGAAAAAGAGCTCATCACTATTATTGACCAAATTTTTTCTGATAAAAAGATATACGATCATATAAGTAATAATGCTTATAAAAAAATTCAGGAGATTAATCTTTTAAAGAATATAATTTCTAATGAAATAAGACTTTATAAGAATTTAATTAATTATTAATTTTCTTTGAGAGTTCTCTAAAACAATCTTTATATGATTATCAAATTGAAAATCTTCTTCATTGTGAGTTGAGTTAATGATCGTCAGATTATTTTTGAGAAGAATATCAAATATTAAATCCTTGGTAGGTTTATCAAGATTTGATGTAGATTCATCTAATATCAAAACTTCAATATCGTTTAATAAAGCACGAATAAATGATATTTTTTGCATTTGTCCGGAAGATAAATTCTTTATTGATATAGTTTTATTTAGATCAATTTCTTCATCCTCAAATAATGAAAATTTCTCCATTAATTTATGTATCTGTATGTCTTCAACTTCTTTTTGGTTTCCATAAATTAGATTCTCTTTTAAGGTACCAGAGACAATTAGTGGATTTACCCCAACATACCCAATCATATTTGAGTAAATACTAATATTTCCCGATTGTGGTATGTACAATCCTGCAATAAGACCCAGTAAAGTACTTTTACCTGATCCATTCGGGCCAGTAATTACGGTATGAGAGTTTTTCTTTAAATTTAAATTTAAATTGGAAAATATGTTTTCATCACTCCCAAAATATTTGAAATTTAACTTGTTAATTTCTATTGCGTTTTCTTGCTCTGAGTTAACAATGTAGTGTTTATTTTTTTCCGGTGATTTGTTTTCCTCAAGCTTATACAACTCATCTACATGAACACTAGAATTAACAACTAACGTTAGCGTATTATTAAAGTTTCCAAGGGACTGAAACATTCGTAACAAAACTCCAATAAACTCTATTGTTAGGTTTTTGGCAAAGTCAAAAAATGCCAATATTAATGACAAAAAAAATAAAGTAGCAAAACTAGGTAGCATGCTGTTCAAGGCACCAAAAACATTATTCTTTATCCAAGCATTTTTATTTTTTTCTAACCTAGCTTTAAATAATTCAAATTCTCTTTTTCTTGTATCCAAAATTTTAATTAAAAATATATTGTCTAATACTCTTTGGATATACGTATTTATTTCCTTCCCCGTATTGAAAGAAAGCACCTGGTATGACTTGCCTTTGGAGAGTAAATATTTTGTTGGAAAAATTAAAATTAAACCACCTATTGCAAAATATGTGACCATCTCAATATCTGAATAAATTAGAAATATAGAATAGCCAATAATTTGTAAAAGATTATTTAAAAAACCGGATAGAGCTTTATAAAAGGCAGAAACATGTTGTGCGACCGTGTTTAGGTAATAGTAAGCATCAGATGTTGAATAGTTGCCTTTTTTGTACATCTCATTTAAAAGATAATATCTTAAATTTTCATTGACTTGTAAGCTTAATATTTCCATATTCATTCGGTCTAAAAACATAATTAAGTATCTGAGAACAATTATTACGGGAATTAAATATAAGTTACGTTGAATTATTTCAATTATAAATACCACAATTGCATTTTGACCATCTACAACATTTGTTAATAATGCTGAAAATATGACAATAATACCAATATCGATAGCGACAATTAAATTTGCTAATATAACAGACAAAAATATTCTGATTTTTTTATTGTTTACATTTGTGAGTTTAGAGACGTAAAGAACTCTCTTAGCTACCAATGTAAGATTCTTCATATTCATATATTAATTAAAGATTATTTTTTAATTAGAAAAAATATTTTCAATTGAAATTTTATAAGGAAATAATTTAAATAAATTGATTTAAAATAAATGTTGTATCTGGTAATAATTTATGGAAAAGAAGACAAAAAATATTTTAAAAAAGGGGTTCTTTACATTTTTCATTCTTTTTATTTTCACAATCTTCATATATTCGTTTTTACTTACTAATTTTTCTGAAGATAGGATGTCAGTTGAAGGTAAAATAAATCCTTGCAAATATTTGCTATCAGAGATAAATAATGAATTTTTTGAAATAAATTATCAAGACCTACCAATATTTCCAGAATTTTCAAATTTAAATTGTATAGGAAAAGTTATAGATATAGATAATGCAAATGAAACAGTAATTATCGGTTCAAGCAGTCTACTTAAAAATTTTATTGAACTCTTTGGTTACTTCTTTCTTGTTAGTTTTGGTATGACAAAGAAAAGCAAGAATTTATTTTTAATTTTTATAGGATTTTTATTATTTGAATGGAGTAAAAATACAATTTTTCAAAGTTTTTTGAACGTAAGTAACACATTAGAAAAAGTCACTGCACTTTTCTGTTTTTCTTTGGTAATTCATTTAATCTTTAATTACAAAAAAGAATACGATCAAATAGAAAAAAATGAATTTAGATCTGATATAAATTTTTTAAGATTTTTTTCTGTTTTTTCTGTAGTTCTATACCATATAGAAAATCCATTATTTGATGCAGGATGGCTTGGTGTAGATATATTTTTTGTTATTTCGGGATACCTAATTTGTAACTCAATTGTAAGTCAAATAAACAATAAAAGATTTAGTTTTAAAGACTTTTATTTAAGAAGGCTAAACAGAATAATGCCATCTTTATATGTAGTTCTAATTGTGTCATTTTTATTGTCTCGTGTAGTCCTAAGTCAAAAAGGTCTTATAGAATTTAATAGTTCATTTTTGAGTGTGGTGGGGCTTTTAGCAAATTATTACTTTAGAGGAAATAATCTTTACACTTCGGAGCCATCAAATTTAGTGCCGTTACTTCATACATGGAGTTTGTCAATTGAAGAACAATTTTATCTTTTTTTTCCATTGTTGATTTTTTTTGTTTATAAATTTAAAAAGGAGTTAATCACATACGTCGTTGCTTCTTTAATTTTTTATTCAGTTTTTTTAAATCTGGGAAACTATGAAGCAAATGACATATTTTATATCACTAAGTTCAGAATTTGGGAACTTTGTGTTGGTGTTTTTTTAGTCTTTGTAAACAAAGATAAATTAAATATGAATAAAAATTCTTATTATTTTGGCTACATATTAATTATCGGATCAATATTTTACTTTGATTATCAAGTTCAAAACTTTTTACCAAAGCTTATAACTTTAATTGGAGTTTCGTTAATCATCCTAAATAAAAGAAAATACAAGCAATTAGAAACAATATTTAATAGTAATTTAATAAGTACAATTGGACTGAGTTCTTACTCAATATATTTATATCACCAACCAATTTTTGCATATTATAGGAACCTAAAAGAAAATTACTTAATAAGAAAAAGTTTAAGTGAATTTCTATCTTTTAATGAAAAAGTATATTCAGAATTTATATACGAGAGCATTATTTTTCCTCAAATAATTTTATTAATTTTTACATTTATTGTGGGTATATTTTCTTATAGAAAAATTGAACTTGCCTTTATTGGTTTGAATAAATTAAATTTTAAGAATTTAGCCTTAATTTTTTCTGTTCTATTAATTTGTATTTTTACGTATTTAGAAAATAGTAATTACTATCGAGTGATCGAAAATAATGAAAGCAAAAAACAAATATATGAGAACAAAATTTTAGAGCTTGAAAATCTTTTAGCGCTAGATGGAATAAGTAAAGATATTTATGTTGTTGGTGATTCACATATGGATATGCAAAATCAATTTAATCATTTGTCTCGTATGGGTTTCAATATAAATACATTAATTGAGGGGAATTGTTTTTATATAAAAAATTTATACGTCTCAGATTTCAAAAGTAATTTAGAGCCATGGTGTAAAGATTTTCATGATCAAACAGAAAGAGTTTTAAGTAATGTAAAAGATTCATTAATTTTTTATGGTGGGATTTTACCAAATTATATTGAAAAGGATCAATTTTTTAATGGTTATGTTGTTAATGAAAGAAGAACATCAAAATTGTTTATACATGACAATCTTGAAAACAGCATTGCAGAATATAAAGATATAAAATTTGAGTTGAATGAAACAATCAAGGAACTTCTATCAAATGGAAATATTGTAATAATAATCTACCCAATACCTGAGGCAGGATGGAACGTTGAGAAAATACAGAAAGTTGTTCCAAATTTTGAAAATATGAATTTACATTACAATGATGATTATTTTTACAATAGATCTGAAAATTCTTTTAATTTATACAATAGTATTAAAGATTCAAATTTAGTAAGAGTGCTTCCATCAGACATATTTTGTAATACCTATATTAAAGAAAGGTGCACAATAATTTTTAATGGTAATTCTTTTTATAGAGATTATGATCATTTAAGTTCATTTGGAAATGAACTTTTGATTAGTGATTTAATTGATAATTTGATCGAAAATCTAAAAAACTAAACTTTACAACAATTCTTATTTAACAAATACCTTAAAAATATTTTTCTTGTTATTCTATAAAGTAACTATGGATGGAATTCTCTTAGGGGGTGGCAGCGGCAAACGGCTTTCTCCTTTAACTATTTCTTCAAATAAACATTTACTTCCAATCTTTGATAAACCGATGATTTACTACTCACTATCCATATTGCTTCTATCAAAAGTAAGAAAAATTAATTTAATATGTGATAGAAATTCTGTCGATGATTATAAAGATCTTTTAGGAAATGGTGAGGAGTTTGGAATTGAATTAATTTATAGCATTCAAGATTCACCAGAAGGACTTCCACATGCAATTTATACTGGGCTTCAAGAGTGTCCAATGGAAAAATTTATGGTTGTTCTTGGTGATAATTTTTTATACGGTAGAGAGTTTTTTAATAATTTTGATAACAATGAGTTCAATGAAAACAATTACTTATTTTATCAAAAAGTAAAAGATCCTTCAGATTTTGGGATTCTTGAACTTGATAGTTCTGGAGAGTTAATAAGACTTATTGAAAAACCTAAAGAATATGTTTCCAATTTTGTAGCAGTAGGAGTTTATATATTCGATTCAAATTTTTCTAAGTATTTTTCTAATATAAAAAAATCAGATAGAGGTGAGTACGAGATTATAGATGTAATCAATCAATACATTTTAGAAAAAAATATAAAATCTTTTTACCTAGGTAGAGGTATGTCATGGCTAGATATGGGAAGTTATGATGCAATGATATCAAGTTCAAATTTTGTAAAAACATTACAAGATAGACAGGACATCCTTATTAATTCACCACATGAGATTGCTTACAGAAATGGATGGATAACAAAAGAAGAAATTCTGAAATTAACCTCTGAAAATAAAGAGTCTGGATATTTTAAAAATCTTAAAAATATACTTGAAGATTAATTTAATTTATTGAGTAAATTATTTCTTGAATTAGATTATAACGCCCAAGTAAATTTGCAGAGTTCGAATATTCAAATCTATCTAGATCACCGTTAATAATATCTTGATACATATTTTGGAATTGATCAAATTTTCCAATTTCAATTTCTGATATCGTATTATTGTTTGTTACATTTATTTTAGAAATTAAATCATCTGGTTTACTAAAAATAAAATCAATATGAAACATTGTTCCATCATTGCTTTCTAAAAGAAGATAGTTTTTATATTCTTTGCCAAGACCCCACTTTCCAAAATACTCAATATCTTCGTCAAGTATCAATTCAATATTTCCTCCGAGATCGACTTCATATTCTTTAGGTTTAATGACGCTAATTTTTTTTATTTTATTTACATTATTTGAAATCTCTAATGCTAATGAAACTGGATATATACCCTGATCAAATAATGAGCCACCTCCAAGTTTTTTACTATAAACATAATTATTATCTTGTAAGTGAGGAACGCTAAATTCTGAAAAGATTTTAATTATCTTATTCTCTTTAATTATATCTTTTACTTTTAACCAAAGTGGATGGTGAAAGTACATTAATGATTCAAATATATTGTATTTATTCTTCAAATCTTTAAATTCATTATCAAAAATAAAATTGATATCATTTGAAATTGGTTTTTCAACTAAAATGTTATTTGACTTATTTACTACATCTAATAATGAATTTTTATGATTGTAGGGCGGAGTCGCGATAATTATAAAGTTATAATCTTCATTATTTTTTAACTCCTTGTTAAAATTTCTTATTTCTAATTTTGAGTCTATCTTTTCATTATTTTCTGTATTTTTATCTGCAATTACTATATTTTCAATAGATCTTATGCTTCTTAATGCTGGCAAAATTCTCTTTTTTGTATGATTTCCATTTCCAAGTATTAGAACTTGCATTTTAAAGAAAAACTAATCTTGCCAAATGAGGGTTTATTAAAGAGTCAAACTCCATTAATTTTTTGATTTGAAACAGACTCAACCATTTAAATGTATCATCAACTAATAAAACTTCGTCATATTTTACTTGCTTTACTAAACCACGATTTCTTTTTCTATAAAATTTGCCTCCATCTTCAGAAAGCCAGGAGTTAAATTTGTAATCCTTTGTTTCATGACCATAATCTTCAAAAAATTCCGAATAATGTGGTTTTCTCCCTCCATGTTCTTGATTTAGATTTGAAAAAGTCGCTTGTAGTGTTGGACTAATTTGTATCGGCCCATAATTTCCAGGTTCGAATCTAGCTTGGACTAAATAATGAGGGAGATCATCAATATACGATCTGATAAGACCTAAAACACCCCCGTCAAAATTATTCTCTTTGACAATCGGCTGATCCCATCCATCACCAACTTCCCTATCTTCATTTTCTCCTATTCTGAGACCAAGTATTTCAAAAAATTTACCACTTGAATGTTGAATTTTTGATTCATTTACTATCCAATTATTCATATCCTTTAATGGAATTTCTTTAATAGACGTTGAAAAATTTTCTTGATTCTTTTTTGCCCAACTAACTACCTCATCAAAATCTGACAACATATTCGTACACATTGATAACTCAACAAGTTTTTCAATTTGATAATTATCTAAATCATTTAGATTATCCTTAAAAAGATCAAATCTTTTTTGGTATTCGTTCTTTGTTTTGGTTTTATCGTTCATAAATAATATTTCTATATATTGTAAAATTTATTTTTTTTAATAAATAAAAAATTTGGATATCTATCAAAATTTGCCAATTTATATCCTCTAAAAATAATGAATAGAAATAACTTTAAAAATTTTAAAGTTTTTGTAAATTTCTTATTCATAAGATCACCAAATTCTACTGCGATTTGATATGGATATATTTTGTCTTTAAGCATTTTATAAATTACTGGAATTTCTGCTCCTTCAATGTCTAGTTTTAATAAAGATATTTCATTTATATCTTCCTCGCCAATTATAGAATTTATTGTTTTAGTTTTAACAATTATATGGGGTGAATTTTCTGAGTAATCACTCCTGAAATTTGTAATACTGTAACTGACGTGATCTTCAATTGGTGGAGCGAAAAACTTAATATCTAAATTATCCTCATGGTGTAAAGCATATTTAATTAGTTTTAAGTTATTAAGATTTACTTTTCTTAAATCATAAACTTCTGGTGACTCATACCCTTTGTCAGAATAAGTTTTTGTTGAATAGCGGCCAAAGTTGTTTGTTATTAATTCATAATAATCAATAGCTCTTGGGGTAGGGTCTACCAGTATTATTTGACATTGGTATTTATTTATCAATTCAATATCGAATGTAAGATCTTCACCTGATCCAGCAGACAAAATAATTGAATTCTCTAAGCTTTTATGATCGGCAATTATCATGCCACCATAATTTGTTCCATAAAGTTTGTAGTCCAAACTCTTATCAAGGAAAAAAACTCTAAATATTTTTAATATTACTTTTAGAAAATATCTGTATAAGATTGTGTGAATTTCTTTGAGATTATTTTTAATTTTTTCAGCCATCATCAATTTTTATTACCTATTAAAATTTTCCTATGAAAATTATTGTAACTGGTTGTTTTGGTTTTATTGGATACAATTTTATTAACTATCTTCAAAAAAATATTAAAGATGAATTTTACATTTATGGAATTGATTCCTTACAGTCTTCATGTTCAAAAATTAATGCTAATAATTTCAAAAATGAAAAAAACTTTGAGTTTTTTGAAGTTGATATCTGTAATATAAATGAGATAAATTTTTCAAAAAATGATATTGATGCTGTCATAAATTTTGCCGCAGAGTCGCATGTTGATAACTCAATTAGCTATCCTGAAAAATTTATAAAATCTAATGTACTTGGATCTAGCAAGGTTTTTCAAAACTCATTGTTTAATAATATAGAGAATAATATTCACATTTCTACTGATGAAGTTTATGGAAGTAGTTTTGATGAATACTTTGATGAGTTAAATATTTTAAATCCATCATCACCATATTCTGCTTCAAAAGCTTCAGCTGAGATGATTTGTAGATCATTTATTAAAACATACGATATGAATATAAACATATTAAGACCGGCAAACAATTATGGAATATACCAACAACCGGAAAAATTAATTCCTTTCAGCATTATCAATTTGATAAAAGGAAATAATATAGAAATTTACGGTAATGGTAAAAATGTAAGACATTGGCTCCATGTTCAAGATACTTGTGATGCAATTTTAAAAATATTAATTGGAAATTTTGAAAATGAGGTATTTAACATTGGATCTGGTGAGTATTTAAATAATTTAGAAGTTGCAAACTTAATTCTAAAAAACCTAGACCTTGATAGTGATAGATTGGAATTTGTAGAAGACAGACCAGGTCATGATTATAGATATGCAATAGATATTTCAAAACTTAAAGATATTGGATGGAGCCCAAGTCACAATATTGAAGACAACATTGAAGAAATAGTAAATTGGTATAAGTCAAATAGCGACTGGTGGGAAAAAGCATTTAAGACAGTAAAGAAAAATAGAAAAAGAAGATTTAAAATTTCCTAACTCACAATTTTCTGGCATATATATTGAAACTTAGTTTAAGGTAATTAAGATATGAATAATATAAGTGTGGCTATTCCAAGTTTTAACACTTCAGAATTTATTGAAAACGCAATTAAACCATTATTGAATTCAAAATATGTAAATGAAATTGTTATATGTGATGATTGTTCCAAAAGTGATGAGTTAAGAAAATTAGAACACATCATTATAGAGTTAAAAAAAATTACAAATACAAAAATCCTTCTGTACAAAAATAAAAGTAATATAGGAATTTTTGAAAACAAAAATAAATTAATCGATCTTTGTTCCAATGATTTAGTGTATGTACTAGACGCAGATAACATACCTCAAAATAACCTAGATAAAATAATAGATAAAATATTTATCACGAAAAATAAAAATTACATATATTTACCATCTAAGATTTATCAATTTAAAAAATTTCACAAGATTGCTAAATTCCTTAGATTTATAAATAATAAATATATTGTTAGATTTTCTAAAGAAAATAAATTAATTGATAAAAATGTTGTAATTGATTTCATTACCAACGGAACGCGATATACAATTGATAAACACTTAATGTGGGTTTTAAGTGTCAGTAATTTTTTTATTTACAAATCTTATTATGAAGAATTCGTTTCAAAAAAATATTCAAATACTAAATATAATATGTCTGCTGATTTTCTTGGTATATGTTTTTTTTATTTAGAAAATGATGGAAAAATTATGCTACTAAAAAACTTTTACCATTTTCATAGGAAAAGAAAAGACAGCGCTGCATTGATGTCTTCTAAATCATTTTTTGAGTCAACAGAATTTTTCAAAGCAAAGTTTTTAGAATAGAGTTTAGATATTAAATGTGTGGCCTATATTTTTCAAATTACAAAAATGTAAATGATGAAGCATTACATCTATTAAATAGTAGAGGACCTGACTCCACTAATACAATTAAACTAGACCAGTTTTTTATTACACATACTTTATTAAGTATGACTGGAGAATTTACAACTCAACCTCTAATAGACGATGAACTTGTAATTCTATTTAATGGGGAAATTTATAATTATCAAGATAATGATTCTTATAAGTCTGATATTTTTAAAATAAAAGAAGCTTATCTAAATTCAAAAGAATTATTTTTTAATGAACTTGATGGAGAATTTGCAATTATATTGTTAGATTTGAAAGAATCTAAACTTTTTTTCGGTAGTGATCTTTTTGGTACAAAGCCTTTATATTATTTTTTTAAGGATCGGGAATTTCAGATATCAAGCTATGCAGAATGTATAAATAGCGATGAAAATTTTTCAATACGTTGTAAGCCAAATGAGATGTACATATATGACATAAAAAATAGAAAGTTAGAAATAAAGCAAAATATTCACAAGTTCAAACTTGACCAAAATAAGGAAAATTTCGATGATTGGAACATAGCATTTATAAATGCAATAAAAAAAAGATTTCTTAACGCAAAACATGATATCATTCTCCCCTTAAGTGCTGGTCATGACAGTGGATCGATTGCATGTGCTATGGATCTATTAAATATAAAATATGATACTTTTTCTTTTATTGGCAAAGAAGATAAGGTAGTTCTTAATCAAAGACTTGATATAAAAAGATCTTCAAATAATGGTGATGTTTATCTCTGTGAAATGTTGTCTGACCAACAAAGAAATGAAATTAAAGAATATATGCTTAAAAATTGCTCAGACATAAGTTATGGTCCTAATCACTCTGAAGTAATTTCAAAAGGAATAGATGACAATGGTGCCCATGGTCTTACTTTTCTTTTAAGAGAATCTTTAGATAAAAATGATAAAATTAGAATCCTAGCCTCTGGACAAGGAGGAGATGAAATTTATGGAAATCTTCAATTTTATTCATTTGGTAAACCAAATCCAAAAAAATTTCCTAGAAATATCAATAAGGTTTTTCCTTGGGAAAATTTTTACTATGGTGCACAAAGTAGTTATCTTGCTAAAGAAGAGAGTATATCGGGAAGTTTTGGTATTGAGAGTAGATATCCACTTTTAGATAAACAAGTCGTACAAGAATTTTTGAGCCTTAAACACAAATTAAAAAATAAATATTTTAAAAGTCCGGTTACAAATTTCTTAAAGGAAAATAATTATCCATTTCTTACTGGAAATCCTGTTAAGTTTAAAACAGGATTTAATGTTTAACCTTTAATAAATCTTTTTGCCTAAAATTAATCAACTGTTTTCCATAAATGAATTGAGGCAATTGTTTTGTAAGGAAACCATTGTTCAGCATACTTATCATATATTGCCCAATCACTATCCTTTTTTATCATTCCAGAATTATTCATAGCTAATCGTAAACCTGCATCTTTTGAAGAAAAAACATCTAGATTACCAAAACAAAATATTTCAAACATACTTACTGACCAGGGGCCAATTCCAAACACTGAAAGCAATTTATTATTCAAACTATCTTTATCTAATTTAGTTAAATCTCGAAAGCTGGGACTCAAAAATAACTCTGAAAGCTCCTTAATTGTTTTTGCTTTGTTACCACTTAAACCCAACTCTTTAATTTCATTTATTTTCAAATTTTGAAAATGTTTTTCATTTAAATATTCTGAATTAAAATTTTCTCTTATATTGTTAAAAATAGAATCTGCTGCTTTTGTAGAAATGAATTGAGAAATTACAATTCCTACAAGAGTGTCGAACTGATTTTCCTTATTGGGTCTAAATTCCAAATGTCCATTTGTATCAATAATTTTTTTTAATTTTTTGTCTTTTTGTCTCAAATATTCTTCTTTTTTTGAAAATCTCACTATTTAAATAATATTAAGAATTCTTCATTAATCATCATTAATTATCGTTCATTTATAAGATGCTCTAAAACTCAATGAGCAGTATATAACCTAGAAAAACAGATTGTATTTTTTCTTTTCATTTTTTAATTAGATTATTATTAAAAGTGTTTACATGAAAAAAGTATTAATAATTGGAGCTGGTTGGGCAGGTGCTTCTTGTTCTAGCTACCTAGAAGAAAATTCAATTGAAACTACTTTAATCGAACAAAAAAACGTTGTTGGAGGCCATTCAAGATCAGAGGTAAAAAGTGGTGTAATTTATGAACCAAACGGTCCTCACATTTTTCACACCTCAAATGCAGAAGTAAATAATTTTGTAAGAAAATTTGGGATGAAAAGAAAATTTAAACATAAGGTTAAAAGTAGAATCTACCCACCTTCGTTAAAAGGAGATAGCGCTTTAGTAAGTTGGCCACCGCAAGTTAGTGAAATAAAAAAATTTCAAGAATGGATTAATATTGAAAAAGAGTTAATGAATCTTCCGAAAAAACCTAACGACAATAATTTTGAGACTTATGCAATCTCAATCATGGGTAAAACTCTTTATGAATTATTTATTTATGGATACACCAAAAAACAGTGGGACCTAGAGCCAAATGAACTTTCCAGTAGATTTGCACCAAAACGTATTGACTTAAGAACTGATAATGAATTAGGACTCTTTAAAGACAAGTGGGAGTATTTTCATGCAAAGGGTTCAGGAGATATAATTGAAAATATATTAATTAATAAAGATGTTCATTTTGATCTAAAAGTAGATATAAATAATATTTCAAATTTAATCAAAGACTATACGCATGTTGTTATTACTTCTGCATTAGACGACTTTATAGATTCAGACCAAAAACTCGAATGGAGAGGGATTAAAAGCAAGACAAAACTGTATGAGGATCTTGATGAATCAGAATGTATCACCGAGGCTTATCAAATTAATCATCCATCATTGGAGGAAAATTATACTCGAACAATCGAAACCAAACATGCTTCAGGTCAAAGAGTAAAAGCATCTATAGTTCAAGAAGAATATGCTTATCCAAACATTAGGCACTACCCGGTATACAGATCGGGAACAAATGTATTTGATGATAACGATAAATTTAAAAATCAAATAGTAAATGAAATATCAAGACCGGTGTATTTTGCGGGTAGGCTTGCAAACTACAAATATATTAATCAAGATGAAGCAATCCTAGACGGATTCCGTTCTGCAAGAAAAATACTAAAAGCATAATTAATATGAAACTGTCAATTTTTACATCTATGACCAATCCCGAGGAAAGAAAAGATCCATGGGAAGAAGCATTGCGAAGTTACGAGGATATTGCGGATGAAGTAATTACTGTAGGACAAAACTGGCCACCTGGGGAGTTTGAATGGAAATATATTGGAGAAGTCTTTCAAGAAGGTCATGATATTTGTACAGGTGATTGGGTAATGAGAATGGATATTGACTATATACTTCATGAAAAAGATATGGACTATATAAGAAAATTTATAAAAGATAATGATGACGCACCTGCAATAGCATTTCCAAGATATCAATTCTTCTATCCAGGAAGATACCAAATGATTGCCTATCTATGCGTTGCAGTCAATAAAAAGAGATTTCCAAATATCAAACTTAATGGTGGTGGAGATATGCTTCTTCCTGCTTTAGATGGAAATCTCATAGATCCATTAAAAATGCCTAAACCAAAAGCAGCGATTTGGAATTATGAATGCATGTTTAAGACTAAAGATATAATCTCTAAAGAAAGAGCTAGGTTTGCTCGCGCATGGTTCAGAACTTTTGATCACTGGACAACTTATGGTGGAGGGACTGAAGAAGTAGCTTTCGCAGCATGGATGAAACTAATAAGCGAGAGATTACCTAAGCACATTAATAAAATTAAATTGAGTGACCACCCTAAATACATTCAAGAAAAATTAGAGAATCTCGAACCAGAACAATTTGGATATGACTGCTTTGGCTTAATGGATAGTTTTAAACCTGACTATAAGGAGTTTGCAAAATCATACTTAAGAAAAATTAAATACTGAATATCAGAAAATAAACGAGTATGTCCCAGTTTTATAAACACTAGGAAAAAACCCAGTGGCCAGAGGCA
>CENP01003422.1_pt1 | contig 61553 bp, 48 predicted proteins | sample 361281 | NCBI WGS metagenome assembly CENP01 (sample SAMEA2591122, study PRJEB7988) | marine metagenome | biome: marine biome (ENVO:00000447); feature: deep chlorophyll maximum layer (ENVO:xxxxxxxx); material: saline water (ENVO:00002010), including plankton (ENVO:xxxxxxxx) | depth 70 m
TTAGACTTTTTTAACAAAACGTTGGGTTTGCGTTCAACCTTATTAAAATACATTTGCCGTACCAAACAAAACTTACATGAAAAATCTATTCAAATTATTTCTAATACTATCTACTACATCATTAATTTCACAGCAATCTGGAGGTACTAATTACCAGCAATATCAAAATATGCGATTTAATGTTTCCGGATCTGTAGTTGACTCTGAAACTGATGAAGTCCTTGAGTATGCGACAATTACCTTAAAGAATATAAGGAATCCTGAAAATGTCTTTGGAGGTATAACTGGAGAAGATGGTAAATTTTCTATTGAGGTATCACCAGGCATGTATGATGTTAGTATTGAATATATTTCATTTGAGTCATATACTAGTAATAACCTATTAGTTAGAGAAAATACTGATTTAGGAACTATTTCTTTGAATCTAGATGTATCAGTTCTCGAAGAAGTTGAGGTTAGAGCTGAGAAGACTCAGGTTGAAGTTAGACTAGACAAAAAAATATACAATGTTGGACAAGACATTACTGTTAGAGGTGGAAATGTATCTGATGTTTTAGCTAACATACCATCGATCGATGTTGACTTTGATGGTAATATTTCATTAAGAGGAAATAATAATGTAAGAATATTGATTAATGGTAAGCCATCAGGTCTAGTTGGTCTATCAGGGCCACAAGGGCTTAGGTCAATTCCCTCAGAGTCTATTGAAAAAGTTGAAGTTGTTACATCTCCATCTGCTAGATATTCAGCTGAAGGTACCGCAGGTATTTTAAATATTATTTTAAAGAAACAAGATTTACTAGGTTTTAACGGTAATGTTAATGGAAGTATTGGATCCCCAAAAAATAGCAGCGGTTCTGGAACGTTCAACCTTAGAAATGATAAAATAAATATATTCAATACTACTACATATAAGGACTCTGACAATAGCGGAAACTTTTTCTCGGAAACAGAATACTTTAGAAACAATCTGGAAATCGAGAGCTCAAACATAAGTACTAGGAATGAAAAAAACATTTTCTTAAATCTAGGTTTAGAATATTACTTTGATGACAAGACCTCACTTACATTAAGTGGGTTTTACAGAAAAGGAGATGAACTTAGCAACTCAAGGAACATTGTAAATGATATAACCAGTGGTATCATATCTGCTACTAATGAAAGAGTTGCAAATGATGAAGAACTTGAAGAGTCGTTTGAATATGCAGTTGATTTTTATAAAGACTTTGGTAAGGAGGGTCATACTCTTAGTGCAAGAATATCCTATGAAGAATCTGATGAAAATTCAATTGATAATATAGAAGATTTTTCAACACTTCCTTTTGTATCTGAATCTGAATTTGAAAGAACAACAAATATAGATTTTCAAAATAGACTTCTTGCCCAAATGGATTACGTTTATCCAATTGATGAAAACACTGAAATAGAATTTGGATATAGGGGTAGATTCCTAGAGAGGGAAACTGATTATGACGTATCTTTCCTTAAAGGGACCTCATATATGTCAGATAGTGGGTTATCAAATGTATTTAACTACACAGAAAATATTAATTCTCTTTACGGTCAATTTGGTAAAAAGTTTAATAAATTTTCTACTTTACTAGGTTTAAGATTTGAAAATTCAAAGCAAGAAATTAATCAAAAAACTACTGGTCAGTTTGAAATAAAGAAGTATTCAGACTTATTTCCAACTTTAAATTTAGCTTACGAAATTTCTGAACTTGAGTCATTAACATTAGGATATAGTAAAAGAATAAGAAGACCAAGAGGATGGGATATTAATCCTTTCCCAAGAAGAAACTCTATTACACAATACAGAAGAGGAAATCCATTCTTAGACCCCACATTTTCATCTGCTTATGAAATTGATTATTTAAAAAGATTTAAAAAAATAACAATTAACACATCCCTATTCTTCAGGCAATCAGATGGTAATGTTGAGAGAATTCAGCAAGAAACTGGTCAACTTATTGACTTGATAGTTGATTCAAGTAATGATAATCCTGTATTACAAGTTCCTGTACTAGAGTATTATCCAATTAACTTATCGACAAATAAAAGAATTGGATCTGAACTAAGTATTACCTATACTCCATCAAGGTCAATTAGACTTAACGGTAGTTTTACACTTAATTCTACAAAGATTAGAGGTAGTTATCAAAATCAAAACTTTGATTCAGATGACACAAATTGGAGTGCTAGATTTAATGGATTTATTAGGCTTCCAAAAGATTATAGTATTCAATTCTTTGGATTTTTAAGAGGTCCAAGTGAAACTGCTTTTTCTAAAAGAAAGTCATTTGGATTTACAACAGCAGCAATTCAAAAAAATATTCTTGATAGAAAAGGTAACATATCCCTTAGATATTCTGATTTATTTAATACTGGAAGATGGAGATCTACTACAACAAGAGAAACTTTCAGGTCTGAATCTGAAGGGCAATGGAGAGAGCCTACACTAATACTTACGTTTTCATATATTATTAGTGAAGATAAGAACAATATGAGAAAGAGAAGGACTCAAAGAGATCAACAGAACTATAGTGAAGGTGCTAATGATGGACCTATCTTTAACAACTAGGATTTTAATTTCTTAGATATAAAATCTTTTATCTTTTGGAATACATATGATGAAGCCCAATATGGTGCTACAATCGCTAAAAAAATCATGAGCCAAAAGCCCATTGTGAATATTGCTAAAAAAGCTAAAAAACCGAGGTATTGTTGAAACTCCATATATTTGTAAATGCTAAACAAAAGTAATTTTTTTTAAGTAAATTACAAAGGATCATGGACTACAGAATAGAAAAAGATACACTTGGAGAGGTAAAGGTTCCTAAAGACTCGCTTTGGGGTGCTCAAACCGAGAGATCAAAAAAAAACTTCAAAATTGGAAACCCATCCTCAATGCCCATTGAGATAATTCACGCTTATGCTATTTTAAAAAAATCAGCAGCAGCTACTAACCATGAATTGGGAGTCTTGTCAAAAGAAAAGTCTGAACTTATCCAAACAGTATGTGATGAAATTATTTCAAATAAACATAATGAACAATTTCCTTTAGTTATTTGGCAAACTGGCTCTGGAACTCAAACTAATATGAATATAAATGAAGTAATTTCAAACAGAGCCCATATAATTGAAGGAAAAAAACTTGGAGAATCAGAAAAAACTCTATCACCTAATGATGATGTTAATCTTTCACAATCGTCAAATGACACTTTTCCTACAGCAATAAACATTGCTGCTATGAAGATAATTACAGATAATACATTAGTTAATTTAAAAATATTAAGAGATAGTCTAAATAAAAAGTCAAAGGAGTTTAACAAAATTATCAAAATTGGAAGAACTCACCTTATGGACGCTACTCCTATAACTCTTGGCCAAGAATTTTCAGGTTATGTAGCTCAAATTGATAATGGAATTAAATCTATTAAAAATGCAATGGATCACTTATCAGAGTTACCGATTGGAGGAACTGCTGTTGGGACTGGGCTAAACACTCCTAAAGGTTATTCAAAAAATGTTATTGAAAGTATTTCAAGAAACTCAGGCCTTAATTTTAAAGAATCCCCTAATAAATTTGAAGGTATTGCATCTAATGATTGTATTGTAGAGATGCACAGTGCAATAAAGACAGCCGCTACATCAATATATAAAATATCAAATGATATAAGGCTGATGGGATCTGGACCAAGATCTGGATTAGGTGAACTAAAATTACCTGCTAATGAGCCGGGAAGTTCTATAATGCCAGGAAAAGTTAATCCAACACAATGTGAAGCAATCTCAATGGTTTGTGCTCAAATAATAGGTAATGACATGGCTGTAAGTTTTGCTGGGGCTAATGGTCACTTTGAGTTAAATGTTTTTAAGCCTTTATTCGCATACAATATTATAGAGTCATCAAAAATACTAGGAGACGCATGTTTGAGTTTCTCAAAAAACTGTATTGAAGGTCTAAAACCAAATAAAAAGAAAATAGAAAGATTTTTAAAAGATTCTCTAATGCTTGTAACTACTTTAAACTCAAAAATTGGATACTACAAAGCAGCAGAAATAGCTAATAAAGCTTATAAAGAAAACATTACGCTTAAAGAAGCATGTATTCAACTAAATTATTTATCAGAAAAAGAGTTTGATAATTATGTCAATCCTGAAAGAATGACAAACAATGAAGGTTAAAATAGAATCTTACTCAGATAAATATTCTAAATACTTCTATGATCTAAATCACGATTGGTTAAGTGAATTTTTTTATGTTGAGGAATACGATGAAAAGGTACTCAAAAACTGTAAAGAAGAAATAATCGATAAGGGTGGATACATTTTTTTTGCTCTTTATAATACTGAAGTCGTTGGGACTATGGCTCTAATTCCCAGAGGAAAAAGTATATATGAATTAAATAAAATGGCTGTAAAAAAAAATTTAAGAGGAAATGGAATAGGTCATCAATTAATACAATTTATAATTGATTATTCTGTAAAGAATAATTTTGAATCAGTAATACTTTACTCCAACACAGTTTTAAAAAATTCAATTCACCTTTATAATAAATTTGGATTTAAAGAAATAGATAATCCAGATGCACCCTATAAAAGGAGTAATATAAAAATGGAATTAAAATTATCTAACCTTAGAAAATAATTTTTCTTTCCAGTTTGTCCATGAATATTTCCTTGCAAAAAGAGGTATTACAATTAGATAAAGTGATAGTGAAATTAGTAAGTCAACTGTCCTTATTTCAGGATCAGCTGTATATTTTAAAATAGATTCTGTTTGAAGAACAGTCCAATCAGCAGTCAAAAGAAGAACACCTATAAGATTTTGAGCGGCATGTAAACCTATAGATAACTCAAGACCATCATCCATTAAGGCGATTATACCTAGTATAAACCCTGCACTGATATACTGCACTATAAATTTATTTCCTAAGGCATCAATTTCAGGATTTGAAAAGTGCAATAATCCAAATACAGTGGATGACAAGAATAATGCTATAAATCTACTGTTGAACCAATTACCAAAACCCTGCATCAAATATCCTCTAAATACAATTTCTTCAACACTAATTTGAATAGGAATAAGTGAAATAGCAATTATGAATAGAATAATAAATTCATTTATCTTAAAGTTAACTTGATAGTCATCTGGATTTAACGAATAATCTATAAATACAAGAGAGGAAATAGCAGTACCCCATATCATAAATGAATATAAAATTCTCTCAAAATCAATTTGTTTTCTACCAGTTAAAACCGATATAAAGGGCAAATCATGAAGTTTTGTGACTGTTAACCATATTCCGGGAACAGTAATAGCAAAACTAATGAGTAATAAGAATAGTCTTAAGTTAGAAGGTATTCCCTTTAGAATTTCCATTGGATTTGAACCTGGACTTGGTATCTCAGATGGTAAGAAAAACATTAATGGAATTTGACCAAGTGTACTAAACAGAATAATTATAAATGATCCTAAAATATAGTACCAAAAATTCTTTAAATTATATGATTTATCCCAAAGAAACATTATTGGAAATTAGCTAAAATTACCATGTAAATAAAGGAGAATAACATATGAAAATAAATAGTATGAATATTATATTTAATCAAAGATCTGCTATTGTAGTGCTTAAATAATCCAGCAATTAAGTAATATGAATATATCATTGTTACAGGAATTAACAAATACAAGAACAGAGATCCTTGAGTTTGATTTAAAATATTTTCTGATATGTAGTAAAGAGAGCCTACAGCTATGGCTAAGTTAAGCGCATAAATCCATCTTGATGATTTTTTACCCAAAAGAACAACTAAGTGATTTTTACCAACTTTTTTATCTGATGCATAGTCAGGGTATTGATTTATAAAGAGAATATTAGTTGTCAATAGACCAATTGGAATTCCAAGTAAAATCAAATTGTAAAATTCATTTGAAAATAACTGAATTGTTTCATTAGCAATAGCAAATCCAGTACCTAATGTTAGTAGAGGTCCAAATGAAAGAAAAATTGAAAGTTCTCCTAAACCGTATCTAGAAGAGAGTCTTACTGGTTTAGCAGTATAAAAATATCCAACAAATACTCCAATTAAGGCGATTATTGCGGCATAAAATGCATTAAACGTAGATCCAGTATTTACATAACTTGTATATAAAATTCCAGCAGCAGTAAGTAGACCTAAAATAAACATAACATTAGCGAGGCTTTTAGTACCCTTTAAAGTTATTAGACCAAGCTCTACTGCCCTACTACCTCCAGACAACTGAGCACCCTGAAGAATTGTTGAGTCCATTCCTGCATTAAAGTATTCCGTGTTAGCTTCATCCGTACCATGTGTAACATCAAAGTAATCATTATATAAGTTTGAAAATAGATGAAAGAATAATATTCCAAAAGTAGTCAGAATAAGAGATATTGGGCTAAATAGATTATCTCCAATTCCAGCATAATAACATCCAATTGCAAAAACTGGAAATAAAGAGGCAGAAGCAAAACCAACTCTAGTTATAGCAACACCTTTTATGATTTTTGTAATAAAGCTAATAGGTATATTAACTTCCTCATCAATTACTTCAGTAATACCACAATATCCTGTTTGTGGATTATTTTTTCCATTACCAAAATTTGGGGTTATTTTAATTTTTGCGGCAAATTTTGAACCATCTTTTCTTATAAAATTGGTTTTAGAAATATGTTCACCAGTCTGATTTGCATCTTTTAGCCAACCTAAAACGTTTTGAAGAACTATTTCTCCAGGTGAAAAAATTGAAACTCTTTTAATGCCAACTAATTCATCAGAAGGATAACCAAACATTTTAACAGCACCGTCGTTCATGTTTGTAATTAAGCCTTCCATGTCACATATAATAACACTTTTCATATAAATATTTTAATGTGTCAAATTTACATTTTGACAAATTAATATAAAAGTTTTTTTATGAGTTTTACTTATTAATTGTTAACGTGGTCAGTTTTGCGAACGAAATATCTTTACCTTCTTTGTTTTTAATAGATATTTTCCAAAGCTGCATTGTTCTTCCCATATGAATTGGTTCAGCTTTTGCAATAACGGTACCTTCACTTATTCCCCTAACATGATTAATAGACAATTCAACGCCTCTTAACATCTGGTTCTCTTTTTTTGAAAAAATTGCAGCAGCTGAACTTCCAACCGTTTCTGCTAGCGCAGCAGTAGCTCCACCATGAAGGACACCAGCAGGTTGATGAAGATTTGGGGTAACTTGCATTTCAGCAACTAAGAAGGTTTCTCCAACATCTGTAAAATTTATATCCAGAGTAGAAACAAGAGTACCCTTGCACCTATCGTTAGCTTCTTTAAGAATAAGCTTTTTTAATTTATTATCAATCAAGAACTATTCTTCTTTTACTTCTTCGAAATCAACATCCTGTACGTCATCACCTTTTGAATCAGTGTTTGTATTTTGGTTATCTGACGAAGGACCTTCTCCAGGTTGACCAGAACCACTTTCTGCTTGTGCTTTATACATCTCCTCTGAGGCATTTTTCCAAGCTTCATTTATAGCATTTAATGTCTCATCAATTTTTTCTAGATCTTTTGATTCATATGCTTTTTTCAAATCCTCAAAAGCAGACTCAATTGGTTTCTTTTTATCATCAGATAATTTATCACCAAAGTCTTTAAGCTGTTTTTCAGTTTGGAATATCATTTGATCAGCACTGTTAAGTTTATCAACTTCTTCTTTAGCCTTTGAATCAGCTTCAGCATTAACCTCAGCATCTTTTTTCATTTTTTCAATCTCTTCTTCTGTTAGACCAGAGGAGGCTTCAATTCTAATATCCTGTGATTTGTTAGTAGCTTTATCCAGTGCACTTACATTAATTATTCCATTAGCATCAATATCAAATATAACTTCTATTTGAGGAACACCTCTTGGTGCAGGTGGAATTCCATCAAGATGAAATCTCCCAATAGTTTTATTGTCTTTAGCCATAGGTCGCTCACCTTGTAGAACATGAATTTCTACAGATGGCTGATTATCAGCTGCAGTAGAGAAAACTTGTGATTTTTTTGTTGGAATTGTTGTATTTGACTCAATAAGCTTGGTCATTACATTACCCATTGTTTCTATTCCAAGCGATAGAGGAGTAACATCTAGTAATAATACATCTTCAACATCACCAGATAGAACACCACCTTGAATTGCAGCACCTACTGCAACAACTTCGTCTGGATTAACTCCTTTTGATGGTTTTTTTCCAAATAAAGACTCAACCTCCTTTTGAATAATTGGAATTCTTGTTGAACCTCCAACTAGGATTACTTCATCAATATCTTTTTTGGTTAGACTAGCATCTTTTAATGCTTTCTTAACTGGTTCCATAGATCTTTTTACTAATTCATCAGATAATTGCTCAAACTTAGCTCTTGTTAGTGAAGTTACTAGGTGCTTAGGGCCAGATGAAGTAGCTGTTACATATGGTAAATTAATCTCTGTTTGAGTTGATGAAGACAATTCTATTTTAGCTTTTTCTGCAGCTTCTTTAAGCCTTTGAAGCGCCATAGAATCTTCCCTTAAGTCAATCTGCTCGTTTTTCTTAAATTCTTCAGCAAGAAAGTCAATAATAACTTGATCAAAATCATCTCCTCCAAGGTGAGTATCTCCATTTGTAGATAGCACTTCAAATACTCCGTCACCAAGCTCTAATATTGAAATATCAAATGTTCCACCTCCTAAATCATAAACTGCAATTTTTTTGTCCTTACCTCCTTTATCCATTCCATAAGCTAGAGCAGCAGCAGTTGGTTCATTTATAATTCTTTGAACTTTAAGACCGGCAATTTCAGCTGCTTCTTTTGTTGCTTGTCTTTGTGAATCATTAAAATAAGCAGGTACAGTAACTACAGCTTCTGAAACACTTGATCCTAAATAATCTTCAGCAGTCTTCTTCATTTTCTGAAGAACCATAGCAGACAATTCTTGTGGTGTATACAACCTTCCATCAATATCAACTCTAGGAGTATCGTTATCGCCCTTGACTACCTTATATGCAACAGTTTTAACGTCATTAGACGATTCACTGAATTTATTACCCATGAACCTCTTAACTGAAGCAATTGTTTTTTCAGGATTAGTTACTGCTTGTCTTTTTGCAGGATCCCCTACTTTAATTTCACCATCCTCAACGAAAGCAATTACAGATGGTGTTGTTCTTTTTCCTTCAGCATTAGGTATAACAACCGGTTCACTTCCTTCCATAACAGAAACACACGAGTTTGTGGTTCCTAAATCTATTCCAATAATTTTACTCATAATCTTTAATTTTTATTAATTAATGACAACCATTATGCCAATTCAAACAATATGACATTATGTCATAATAGTAGTAAATATATTTATGCTATTTTTGTGAAAAATCATTTAATGACCAATAATTCAAATCAATCAAGAGTAACAATTAAGATTCTTAATCAGATGAAAAATAATGCTGAGAAAATTTCAATGCTTACTGCTTATGATTTCAGTTTTGCGAAAATAATTGATGAAGCAGGCATTGATATTATTTTAGTTGGTGATTCTGCATCAAATGTGATGGCTGGTTATGAAACTACACTTCCAATTACTCTTGATCAAATGATATATCATGCAAGTTCAGTAGTTAGGGCAGTCAACAGAGCCTTAATTATTGTTGACTTACCCTTTGGAACCTATCAAGCTGATTCTAAGGAGGCATTAAAATCTGCAATTAAAATAATGAAGGAATCAGGAGCTCATGCTGTTAAATTAGAAGGAGGATATCAAGCTAAGGAGTCAATAGAGAGAATTATCCAAGCTGGAATTCCTGTGATGGGTCATTTAGGTTTAACCCCTCAATCCATATATAAATTTGGGACATATGAAGTTAGAGCAAAAGATAAGCAAGAGGCTGATACATTATTAAATGACGCATTGATGCTTGAAGAGATTGGCTGCTTCTCTGTTCTATTAGAAAAAATACCCAATACACTTTCAAAAGAAGTTTCCTCAAAATTAACAGTTCCAATCATCGGAATTGGAGCGGGAAGCCATGTGGATGGACAGGTTCTTGTACTGCAAGATATGCTTGGAATGAATAAAGGCTTCAGTCCTAGATTCTTAAGAAGATATCTTGATTTAGACTCATTAGTTAGCAATGCTGTAAAAAAATACTCTACTGATATTAAAAGCGGAGATTTTCCTAATAAAAAAGAGCAGTACTGATTTGAAACTGAAAAAATCTGAAATACTCTTTGAAGATAATCATTTGATAATCATCAATAAAAAACCTGGAATACTTGTTCAAGGTGACATTACTGGAGATATTTCATTAATTGAAGTCACTAAAGACTATATAAAAAATAAGTATAATAAAAAAGGAAATGTTTATTTAGGTTTAGTAAATAGAATTGATAGACCTACCTCAGGAATAGTAATTTTCGCAAAGACCAGTAAAGCTTTATCTAGAATGAACGAAATACTTAGAAATCGAGAAATACAAAAAATCTATTGGCTAATTATATCAAATAAATTTGCTTCAAATAATGGAAAAATAGAAGGATGGTTTAGAAAGAATTCAAAACAAAATAAATCTTATTTTTTTGAATCTCAGGCAACTAACTCAAAATTTGGCAGCTTATCTTATAAGAAACTTAAGACACTAGATAATTATTGTCTAGTAGAAGTTGAACTTATAACTGGAAGACATCACCAAATCAGATGCAGTTTTTCAGAATTAGGATACCCAATTCAAGGAGATTTAAAGTATGGTTCAAAAAGATCAAATAAAGATGGTGGGATTTATCTTCACTCAAGGAGAGTGGAGTTTATCCATCCTGTTTCTAAAAATAGAATATTTTTAAAAGCAGATACTCCTATGACAGGACTGTGGACTGCTTCTCCTTCCTATTATTCAAAATAGCTTTTTCTTTTATAATGTTTTGTAAAGGCTTTCTATCTATTTTACTTTCTAACCATGAAATAATATCTAGGTAAAGAAAAGCTCTTTTTTCATATGGATCATCTTCATATTTTTTTAGTTCATTATAAAGATTTCTTAGAAAACCTTTTATTTCTCCTGGGTAAATATTCTCCAATCCATTCAGATAATTAAGAATTGTTTTTTGAACTTCATGTAAATCATTAAGCTTTTCCAAATAATTATAAGTTTCCTTTATAATTTTATCCAAATTAAAATCAAGTCCTGCCTCCCAATGAGCTATAAGATTAAGAATTCTAGTAAAACATTGAAGGTCTTCCCTCATTTTTATATTTTTATTTCTCATTATTAAACTGGTATATTTAATACATTTATCAAACTCATCAACTGTGAAATACATACAAGCAATTTTATAATATAGAAGCATAATGTGATGTTGATCAATAAAATTTTTATTTTTTTCGATACCATCTATGACCTCAGGAATAATTTTTATTGACTCTTTAAATGTTCCCTCTAAAACATGAAGATTGAAGAGATTGTTGTATTTATATAAAAAAATTAATGCATTTAAATTCTGATTAACAGGAAATGATTCATCCTCAACAACTTCTATCATATCGTCCAAACTGTTTTTAAATTTAGATGGGTATTTTATTAGAGATAATGCCTCAAGTAAAAAATTATAGCCTTTCAAATAGTAAACTGGATGAATATTTATCATCTCAGGCTTATTGTTAAATGTATCGATCCATTTTGATGCATATTTATAACTTGAAAGGAAATCTTGAGCCAAGAGACTATACCATACCCATGATTGATAATAAATTAGTTTTTCTCTAAACCCTAGGTTTTCAGGGATATAGTATTTAATTTTTTCATCAAATATTGATTTAATCTCTTTTGACTCAGAGTCACTTTTTGCATATCCTGCTTTAATTAACTTTTCATATAGCTGAAGAGAGATATTTGATAATGAACTTGAAACATCATTAATCTGTTTTAGGTGATTTGTCTGAGTAACTAATTCATTAGTCCTATTAGTAAGGCTTCTTGTTACATATAAAGATTCAATTAATTTTTCAAACTCTACAATTTCATATGCAGAAGTATTTTCATCATATTTTAAAGCATATGATTTCACTTTATCAAGAATCTTTAAACTTTGCCTGTAAAGTCCCTTTTGATATAAAATAGTTGCAAAATCAATCTGACCTCTAATATGAAGCTTAACATTTTTATGCTGTGGATTTAACCTAAGACTGATTAATATTTGTTTATATAGATGGGCTTTAAGATTTGAAAGCTGTTGTTTTGTAACTATGTTACTTTCAATAATCTTCTTTTCATCGTATTTTCTCATCTTGTCTAGAAGGTTGAATAAGTTTAAAAACTTTGAATCTTCATTAGAATCCATTCTCCCAACATAAAGTTTAAATTGTCTTTTCTCAGACTTTGTTAAGGATTTTATGAGTACAAAAAGATTATCTTTGATATCAGTAGTCATTGTATATATATATTATTTATATTATTGATTATCAATATTTTAAATATTAATTAATGTTTTCGGATATTGTAAAATTAATATACTTTTTTTTAACTATCATCATTTAAATAATAATTTAGAGTGAAATGAAAAATCAGGTACAAATTTTTGATACAACTTTAAGAGATGGAGAACAGGTTCCAGGTTGTAAACTTGATACTAAAAGTAAATTAATTTTAGCAGAGAAAATTGATCTACTTGGAGTTGATATCATTGAAGCAGGCTTTCCAATTTCAAGTCCTGGAGATTTTAAATCGGTTGTCGAAATCTCAAAGATTATAAAAAACGCATCAGTATGTGCGCTGAGTAGAGCTAACGAAAAAGATATTGATGTTGCAGCTGAGTCATTAAAAAATGCAAAAAAACCCAGAATCCATACCGGTATAGGTACATCTGAAGTTCATATTAAGTATAAATTCAACTCAAATAAAGATTCTATAATTGAAATAGCAAAAAAATCAGTTGCTCGTGCAAGAAAGTACGTCGACGATGTTGAATTTTATGCCGAAGATGCTGGTAGAACAGATAACGAATTTCTTGCAAAAGTATGTGAAGAAGTTATTAAGTCTGGAGCTACTGTTTTAAATATACCTGATACAACTGGCTATTGCTTACCTAGTGAATATGGAGATAAAATTAAGTTTTTAATGAATAATGTTAAAGGGATTGAAAATGTTACAGTTTCATGTCACTGCCATAACGATCTTGGGCTAGCAACTGCTAACTCCATATATGGAGTTATTAATGGCGCAAGACAAATTGAGTGTACAGTTAATGGTATTGGAGAGAGAGCAGGAAACACATCTTTGGAAGAAGTTGTTATGATTTTAAGACAGCATACTAATTTGAACTTAGATACTAATATTAACTCTAAACTTCTAAATCAAACAAGCCAAAAAGTATCGGAACTTATGGGGATGCCTGTTCAACCAAATAAGGCTATAGTTGGATCTAACGCATTTGCTCACAGTTCTGGAATTCATCAAGATGGTGTTATTAAAAAAAGAGAAACATATGAAATAATTGACCCACTTGATGTTGGTGTAGATAAATCATCGATTGTATTGACAGCTAGGAGTGGTAGAGCTGCACTGGCATTTAGAATGAAACAGTATGGTGTTAATCTAACGAAAAAAGAGCTTGATGATGTATATAATGAGTTTTTAATAGTAGCTGACAAAAAGAAAGAAGTAACAGACCTAGATTTTCCAGAAATTCTTCAGAATAAAAATATTAGTTATGGCTAAAACACTATTTGATAAAGTTTGGGATTCACATGTAATTGAAAAAATAAAAGATGGTCCAGATGTTCTTTTTATTGACAGACACTTCATTCATGAAGTTACAAGTCCAGTAGCATTTGTTGGGCTTAAGAACAGAAGTCTTAAAGTAATGTTTCCTGATAAAACTTTTGCTACTGCAGATCATAATACACCAACAATAAATCAACATCTACCAATTAAAGATAAACTATCAGCTGTGCAGGTAAAAACCCTAGAAAAAAATTGTATTGAGCATGGTATTGATTTTTGGGGACTTGGTCATAATAAGAATGGGATTGTCCATGTTATTGGTCCAGAAAATGGTATAACTCAGCCAGGACTTACAATTGTTTGTGGAGATTCTCATACATCTACTCATGGTGCATTTGGAACTATTGCATTTGGTATAGGAACCTCTGAAGTTGAAATGGTTCTTGCATGTCAGTCTATAATGCAACAAAAGCCTTTAAAAATGAGAATAAACATTGATGGATCTTTAAATTCTCATGTTACACCCAAAGATGTTGCTATATATATTATATCAAGACTTTCTTCCTCTGGTGCAACTGGATTTTTTGTTGAATATTCTGGAGAAGTCTTTAAAAATATGAGCATGGAGGGTAGAATGACTGTCTGTAATCTTAGTATTGAAATGGGTGCAAGAGGTGGAATGATTGCCCCAGATGAAAAAACATTTGAATACATAAAAGGCAGAGAATATGCTCCTAAAGGACAGGATTGGGAAAAAGCCCTAGCCTATTGGGAATCATTAAATACTGATAATGATGCAATTTTTGATAAAGAATTTAACTTTAACGCAAGTGATATTGAACCTATGATAACTTATGGAACTAATCCTGGTATGGCTATTCCTATTTCTAAATCAATTCCCAGTTCTAGTTCAGGCTCAGAATCATCATATCAAAAGGCGCTGGATTATATGGAATTTAAGGAAGGTGAAATGATGATTGGTAAAAAAATTGACTATGTATTTCTTGGAAGCTGTACAAATGGAAGAATTGAAGATTTTAGAACATTTGCCAGCTTAATAAAAGGTAGAAAAAAATCTGATGATGTTGATGCTTGGCTTGTTCCAGGTTCTCATAAAGTTCTCAAGAGTATTAAAGATGAAGGAATTTTAGATATCCTAACTGAATCTGGTTTTAAATTAAGAGAACCTGGTTGTTCTGCATGTTTGGCAATGAATGATGATAAAATACCTAAAGGAAAATATGCAGTAAGTACAACAAATAGAAATTTTGAAGGAAGACAAGGACCTGGGGCTAGAACTTTACTTGCAAGTCCTTTGGTTGCTGCTGCTACTGCTATAACTGGAAAAATAACTGATCCTAGAAAAATTATTTAAAATGGCTTACGATAAATTTAACATTCTAAACAGCTCGGCTGTTCCACTTAATATCGATAATGTAGATACAGATCAAATAATCCCAGCAAGATTTTTAAAGGCAACGGAAAGAAAAGGGTTTGGTGAAAATCTATTTAAAGATTGGAGATATAACTCAAATGACACTCCTATTGATTCATTTCCTTTAAATAATAAGATTTACAATGGAAAGATTCTTGTTGCAGGTAAAAACTTTGGATGTGGGTCTTCAAGAGAGCATGCAGTTTGGGCAATATACGATTACGGTTTCAGAGCTGTGGTATCAAGTTTCTTTGCTGATATATTTAAAAATAACTGTTTGAATATTGGTGTTCTTCCTGTTAAAGTCTCTGAAGAATTTTTATTAGATATTTTTTTTCAAATTGACTCAGATCCAAAAAGTAATTTTGAGATAAACTTAGAAATTCAAGAATTTAAAATTATTGAAACTGGTAAGTCTGAAAAATTTGATATTAGCTCATACAAAAAGAGTAATATGTCAAATGGTTTTGATGATATAGATTACCTTATAAACAAAAAGCAAGAAATATCTAAATTTGCCAATAATTCTCCATATTAATGTCCAAACATATCGAAATAATGGATACTACTTTGAGGGATGGAGAGCAAACTTCAGGAGTATCATATTCACCAAAAGAGAAACTTACAATAGCTAAGCTTTTGTTGGATGATCTTAAAATAGACCGTATAGAAGTCGCATCTGCAAGAGTATCTGATGGAGAACTTAATTCAGTCAAGGAGATATCTAGCTGGGCAGAAAAAAATAGTAGAATTGATAGTATTGAAGTTTTAACATTTATAGATGAAGGAAAATCTATACAATGGTTACTAGATTCAGGATGTAAAGTGCAAAATCTTTTAACTAAAGGTTCCTTAAATCATTTAAAGCACCAATTAAAGAAAACCCCTGATCAACATTTTAATGACATATCAGAAACTATTGATATTGCAGAAAAAAATTCAATAACCACTAACATATATCTTGAAGATTGGAGTAATGGAATGAAGAATAGTAAAGGTTATGTTATCGATTATTTAGATTTTTTAAAAACAAAAAATATCAAAAGAGTCTTGCTTCCTGATACCCTAGGAATATTAACTCATTTTGAAACCTATGAGTTCATAAATGAAGTAAGAAATAAATATCCAAATTTTCATATAGACTTTCATGGACATAATGACTATGATTTAAGTGTTGGAAACTCATTAGAAGCTATCAGAGCTGGTTGTAATGGCCTTCATCTTACAATAAATGGAATGGGAGAAAGAGCTGGTAATACTCCACTGTCAAGCGCTGTTGCAGCAATTAAAGATTTCTTACCAGAATATAAAATAAATGTTGAAGAGAAGAATTTGTTTAAAGCAAGTAAATTAATTTCAACATTTTCTGGACAAAGTGTTTCATCTAATAAGCCAATAGTTGGCGAAAATGTATTTACGCAAACAGCTGGTGTTCACGCAGATGGTGATAATAAGAAAGATTTATACTTCAACAACTTGAATCCAAGCAGATTTGGCAGGAAAAGAAAATATGCTCTTGGAAAGACTTCTGGAAAAGCTAATATTAAAAAGAACTTAGATGAATTAGGAATTAAACTAAATGATGATGAGCTTAGCGTTGTAACATCTAAAGTGATTGAATTAGGAGATAAAAAAGAGAAGGTTACAATTGAAGATCTTCCTTATATTATTAGTGATGTTCTTGAATATCCAGCAAAAAAGAAAGACATAATTATCGAATCTTATGTTTTAACTCATGCAAAGACTCTTAGGCCATCTGCTTCTCTATCATTAATTATTAATGATGAACTTTATCAAGAAAGCTGCTCGGGTGATGGCCAATTTGATGCATTTATGAATGCATTAAAGAGAATATACTCTAAAAAGAAAAAGGCACTTCCAAAACTAATTGATTATGCTGTTCGTATCCCCCCAGGCAGTGATTCAGATGCATTTTGTGAAACCACTATTACTTGGGATACTGGATCAAAAAAATTTAAAACAAGAGGACTTGATACAGATCAAACAGTATCTGCTATCAAAGCAACAGAAAAAATGTTAAATACTGAATAATTATGATTTTAAAAATAGCTGTATTATCTGGAGATGGAATTGGACCTGAAGTTACTAAACAATCTATTAAAGTACTTGAATCTTTAGGTAAAAAGTTTAATCATAAAATTGAATTAGAAAATGGGTTAGTTGGAGCAGTTGCAATTGATAAACACAATGATCCCTATCCAGATGAAACTCATCAAGTATGCCTAAATTCAGATGCAATTCTTTTTGGTGCGATTGGCGATCCTAAATATGATAATGATCCAAAAGCTAAGGTAAGACCTGAACAAGGTTTACTCAAAATGAGAAAGAAGCTAGGGTTATATGCAAACCTCCGTCCTACAAAGGTTTTTGAATCCTTATTAGAGATGTCACCAATTAAAGAAGAAAGAATATCTGGAACTGATATCCTTTTTGTAAGAGAATTAACTGGAGGTATTTACTTTGGAGAAAGAGGTAGAAAGGATAATGATAATTTTGCATTTGATACATGTGAATATAATAGAGATGAAATTATTAGGATTGCAAAAATAGGATTTGAGTATGCACAAAAAAGATCAAATAAGTTATGTTGTGTTGATAAAGCAAATGTTCTTGAAACATCAAGACTATGGAGAGAAACAGTTCAAAGTATGGAAAAAAACTATCCAAATATAGAGGTCTCATATGAATTTGTAGATGCTGTTGCTATGAGATTAGTTCAATGGCCAAATTCATATGATGTATTGATTACTTCAAATCTTTTTGGTGATATTTTAACAGATGAAGCTTCTGTCATTTCTGGGTCAATGGGGCTTATGCCATCTGCCTCAGTTGGTTCTAAACACACTCTATATGAGCCAATTCATGGCTCTTACCCAGAGGCAGCAGGAAAAAATATTGCAAATCCTATTGCTTCAATTTTATCTCTTTCAATGATGCTAGATCATTCATTTAATTTGAAAAAAGAATCAGAAATAATCAATAATGCAGTTGAAGAGTCTCTTAAAAATAAATACGTAACTCCTGATCTGAGCTCAGATAAAAACTCATTCACAACAGATCAAGTTGGTGACTATATAGTAGATTTTATTAAAAAAAATTAGAGAATATAGTCTGTAGAAATAAAATTAGAGTCATTGGAGTCTAACAGTTTTTTTAGTATCCTGTTATTATGAATATTATCTTTTGAGGCTACAAAAGTTCTAATAGAAAATGCTCTTAAAGCATCATGAACACTTAAAGTACTTACAGCAGAATTTTTTCTACCTGTAAAAGGGTAGATATCTGGACCTCTTTGACATGAGCTATTAAGATTAACTCTACATACTAGGTTTGCAAGAGTATCAATAAGTGGGCCTAGTTGTTTTGTATCACTTCCAAAAAGACTTACTTGTTGACCATATTCTGAATTTGCCATATCATCAAGAGGTTCATCTATATCCTTAAATGAAATTACTGGAATTACAGGTCCAAACTGTTCTTCCTCGTATACTCTCATATTTTGGTTTACAGGATATAATATTGCAGGGAAACAATAGTTTTCAGTGACTTGTCCACCTTTTTTATTAACTATTGATGCACCTTTAGAGACTGCGTCATCAATTAAATCTCTTATATATTTTGGTTTAGATGGTTCAGGCAAGGGTGTTAAAAAAGAATCTTCTTCCCATGGCATTCCAAATTTTAAATCATCAACCGCTTTTGCAAACTTCTTATTAAATTCATCTACTATTGATTCATGAACATATAAAACTTTAAGTGCTGTACATCTTTGACCATTGTATGACAGACAACCAGAAATACATTCTTGAATAGTCAAGTCAAGGTCAGCGTCTGGCAATATAATACCAGGATTTTTTGCTTCTAGTCCTAAAACAAGTCTAAGCCTATTTTTATTAGGATGCTGATCTTGTAGTGCAACTGCAGATGAACTATGTCCAATTAGTGCAAGAACATCAACATAACCTGTTTGCATTATAGGTGGACATATTTTTCTTCCTCTTCCGAAGAGGATATTAACTACTCCAGGAGGAAAACATTCTTTAAAGGCATTTAACAAAGGAGCGATTAAAAGGACTCCATGCTTTGCAGGTTTAAAAATAGTTGTATTACCCATTAGAATAGCCGGTATTAGCAAACAAAAAGTTTCGTTTAATGGATAATTATATGGGCCTAAGCATAAAACAACTCCTAAAGGACCCCTTCTAATATGTGCATGAATACCTGAATCTTTCTCAAATCTAGCAGAAGATCTATCAATCTTTTTGTATTCATTAATTGTATCGTAAATATAGTCTACTGTTCTATCAAACTCTTTTTCAGAGTCTTTTTTGTTTTTTCCTATTTCCCACATTAAAAGGTTAACTACAACATCTCTATGTTCCTGAATTTTATCCGCAAACCTCTTCATACACTTAAGTCTGTCTCTAACCTTCATAGTAGGCCATTTACCTTGACCTCTATCAAACGCTTTTTTAGCTGATTCTAGTGCATCTAATGCTGATTCTGAGTCCATATCTGGTATTGAACCTAGAAGTGTTTGAGAATAAGGTTTTTTAGAGTCAGAGCTTATTGTTGAATAAACATCTGAAGTATCTCCATCCCATTTTTTTAATTTTCCATCCACAAGATATTCCCTGCAGTTTAATTGATCTACTTTAATATTTTTTTTTGACATATATTTTAAATTAAAAAACGAAGAGTTTCTGGTTTTTCGTTTAAATACTCTCCAAAGAAACCATTTTCTTTCATCTTTTTTACTAAATCATTTAAATCTTTTGAAAATTTTAACTCGATACCAACGATTGCTGTTCCATTTTCTCTGTTATTTTTTTTGACATATTCAAAGAAGGTAATATCATCATTTTTACCAAGCACATTGTTTACAAATTCTTTAAGTGCACCTGCTCTTTGAGGGAACTTAACAGTGAAATAATGTTTAAGGTTTGAATAAAATAATGCCCTCTCTCTTATCTCTGCCATCCTTGTAAAATCATTATTTCCTCCACAAATTAATACACCAACATTTTTATCTTTAAACATTTTGCTATTTAACTCAAGTGCTGATATTCCTATTGCACCTGCAGGCTCAACAACTATTCCATCTTTGTTATAAAGATCTAGTATAGTTTGACAGATTTTACCTTCAGGAACTAATAAAACTTCATCTAAATAGTTTTTACAAATATCAAAAGGGATTTTACCGATTTTTTTTATTGAAACCCCATCAACAAAGTTATCAATGGAGTCTAGTTTAATAATTTTTCCATCTTTTAGAGACTTAGTCATTGCAGGAGCTCCTTCAGCCTCAACACCAATAATCTTTGTTTTGGGAGACAATTCTTTAAACACAGTAATTATTCCAGAAATTAAACCTCCTCCTCCAACTGGAACAATCAAATAATCAAAATGCTTATCAACTTGATCTAGAATTTCTAATCCTATAGTTCCTTGACCTTCAATAACATTAACATCATCAAATGCATGCACAAATAAATCTTTGTCAGTATTTTGCTTTTGAGCTTCATATTGGGCATCGTCAAAATTGTCTCCGATTAATATAATTTCAACATATTCACCTCCAAAAATTTTAACCCTTTCAATTTTTTGTTTTGGAGTTGTAACAGGCATATAAATTTTTCCATAAATTTTTAGCTTATTACAGGAATATGCAAAACCCTGAGCATGATTACCAGCACTTGCACAAACTAATGTTTTATTCTTTAGATAGTCTGAATCAATCGATCTAATTTTATTAAAAGCACCACGAATTTTAAAAGATCTAACTTGCTGTAGATCTTCTCGTTTTAAGTAAATTTTACAATTTAGATCATTTGAAAGTCTCTCATTGATAACTAAAGGAGTTAAAACTGAAACACCTTGGAGATTTTCAGAAGCATTTCTAACTCCTTTTAAATCAGGAAGTTGCATTAATTAAACAGATTTCATTGAAGTCATGTACTGCCTAAGTTCATCACCAATTATTTCAATTGAGTGGTATCTAATTGTTTCGTTAATCTCAATTAATTTTTTATTATCAACAGAGTTTGCACTCTTACTTATTGAGTCTGTACCAATTACATCAGTTTCTACTTTATCAAAGAATTTAGATAGAAGTGGAATTGCATCATTATTAAAAAGATAGCATCCATATTCTGCTGTATCAGAAATAATATTATTCATTTCGTATAATTTTTTTCTGGAAACTAGATTAGCTATAAGCGGAAGCTCATGAAGAGATTCATAGTATGCAGATTCTTCTTTTATACCTGCTTCAACCATTGTCTCGAACGCTAATTCTACACCAGCCTTAACAAGTGCTATCATTAAAATTCCATTATCAAAATATTCTTGCTCAGAAATTTCATCTGATGTCGGATCTGTCTTTTCAAAATCAGTCTTACTTGTTTCTTCTCTCCAACTTAAAAGTTCTTTATCATCATTCTCCCAATCCTTCATCATAGTCTCGGAAAATTTACCTGATAAGACATTATCCATATGGTTAATAAATAATGGAGATAATATTTCTTTAAGTTCCTCAGATAATTCAAATGCTTTAACTTTTGCAGAATTTGATAATCTGTCCATCATATTTGTTATACCTCCATGCTTTAAAGCTTCTGTAACAGTCTCCCATCCATATTGAATAAGTTTTGCAGAGTACCTAGGTTCAATTCCGAGTTCTTTCATTTTATTAAAACACAGGATTGATCCTGTTTGGAGCATTCCACACAATATTGTCTGTTCACCCATTAAATCAGATTTAACTTCAGCAACAAAAGATGATTCTAAAACTCCTGCTTTATCAGATCCGAGAGATACCGCATATGCTTTTGCTGCATCAAAACCAATTCCATTAGTATCATTTTCAGGATGGACAGCAATAAGTGTAGGAACTCCAAAACCTCTTAAGTACTCTTCTCTTACCTCAGATCCTGGAGATTTTGGTGCGACCATAATAACGGTTATATCTTCTCTAACTTTAATACCCTCTTCTACTATGTTGAATCCATGAGAATAAGAGAGAATAGAGTTTTTTTTCATTAATGGCATAAGTTGTTCAACAACTGGAGTATGATTTTTATCTGGAGTCAAATTTATTACCAAGTCAGAATTTGGTATTATTTCTTCGAAATTACCAACGTTAAAGTTATTTGTACTTGCATTAACAAATGATTGTCTTTTTGAATCAATAGATGACTGCCTAAGAGCGTATGAAATATCAAGACCAGAATCTCTCATATTAAGGCCTTGATGTAGACCTTGGGCACCACAACCAACAATAGCTATTTTTTTATTCTTGAGAAATTCCACCCCATCACTAAATTCAGATGAGCTCATAAATCTACATTTTCCTAATTGCATTAGTTTCTCTCTAAATGATAGAGTGTTAAAGTAATTTTTCATTGTTGTTAATTTTGGTTTTTAAAAGTATTTAAAATTTCTGAGATTCCCATCTTTTCTTTACTTACAGCTATTCTTCCAGATCTAGTAAATTGAAGAAGGCCAAAAGGCGCTAGATCTTTATAAAGTTTTTCAGTATCTTCTCTAAATCCAGTTTTTTCAATCACAAAAAACTCTGTATTTACTGTAACAATTCTTGCATTAGAATCTTTAATTATGTTTTGTATGTGTCTCTCTTCAAATAATGCAGATGACTTCATTTTATATAATGCAGATTCTTGAAATATTGTTTCATCATCTCTATGGTAAAAAGCTTTTATTACTTCGACCTGCTTCTCAATTTGCTTAATCACCCTTTCTACGCCAGATTTTGTCATTTTTACAACTATAATAAATCGATATACATTTTTTATTTCAGATTCTGATGTTGTAAAACTTTCAATATTTATGTGTCTTTTTAGAAAAATTGCTGAAATTCTATGAAGAAGACCAACATTATTTTCAGTGTAAACAGATACAGTATAATTTTTTCTTTTTTCCATTTTAATCTAGCCTAATATCTGAAACAGAAGCTCCAGTGGGAATCATTGGGAATACATTATCTTCTTTTTCCACACAAACTTCAAGAACATATGGTTTTTTTGACTTAATCATTCTCTCAACTGCAGGTTTTAAGTCTTTTCTATTCTTTACTCTTTCAGAATCAATATAATAACCTTTAGCAATTGTAACAAAGTCAGGATTTATCATTTCAGTTGAGGCATATCTTTTATCAAAGAACAATTGTTGCCATTGTCTAACCATTCCAAGAAAATCATTATTTAAAATAACAATCTTAACAGGAATTTGAAGTTGAAAAATTGTTCCAAGCTCTTGAATGGTCATTTGATAACCACCATCACCAATTACTGCAACAACCTCTCTTTCAATTGCTCCCATTTTAGCTCCCATCGCAGCAGGAAGTGCAAATCCCATAGTTCCAAGGCCTCCAGATGTAATATTACTCTTTGATTTTATAAAATTTGCATATCTACATGCAACCATTTGATGCTGCCCAACATCTGTGACTATAATCGCATCACCGTTAGTAAATTCATTTATGGCAATAATTGACTCTCCCATTGTTAGTCCTTTTTTATTTGGACTTAAATCTGATTTAATTACTTTATCAAACTCAATTTTCATTAAATCATCAAATTTTGAAATCCATTTTTTATGGGATCTTTTATCTATTTTGTTGGTAATCATTTTAAGAGATTCTTTACAGTTACCAATTACCGGTACATCAACCTTTATATTCTTATCAACCTCTGCAGGATCAATTTCAAGATGTATAACTTTAGCTTGAGATGCATACGTACTGGGGTCACCAGTAACACGATCATCAAATCTCATCCCAACAGCAATTAAAAGATCACACTTATTAGTCAGAATGTTAGGTCCATAATTTCCATGCATACCCACCATACCAACATTTAACTCATGTGAAGTTGGTAAAGCTGACAAACCAAGAATTGTCCAAGCTGCAGGAACCCCACTTTTTTCAACAAAATTTTTAAATTCTTCTTCAGCATTTCCTAGGATTACCCCTTGTCCCCATACAATCAATGGCTTTTTTGCTTGATTAATGAGCTTTACAGCATGGTCTATCGAATCATCATTAATTTCTGGATAAGGAAAATAGCTTCTAATTCCATTACATTTTTTATAATCATATTCAAAAAGCTCAAATTGCGCATCTTTTGTAATGTCAATCAATACAGGACCTGGCCTACCAGATTTTGCAATATAAAATGCTTTCGCGAAGATCTCAGGTATTTCTGATGCCTTAGTTATTTGATAATTCCATTTTGTAACTGGCATTGAAATCCCAATAATATCAGTTTCTTGAAAAGCATCTGAGCCTAAAAGATGAGATGCTACTTGACCGGTTATACACACAACAGGTGTTGAATCAATTTGAGCATCTGCAATACCAGTAACAAGATTAGTTGCACCAGGACCAGATGTAGCAATTGCAACCCCTACTCTACCAGAGGATCTTGCATATCCCTGAGCTGCATGAATAGCACCTTGCTCATGTCTAGCAAGAACATGTTTTAGCTTATCTTGAAATTTGTAAAATTCATCGTATACAGGCATTATAGCACCTCCAGGATATCCCCAGACAAGGTCTGCTCCCTCGTTTAATAAACAATGGATTACAGCTTCAGCACCACTAATTTTTTTATTTTTCATATTAATTATTCATCAGTTACACATCCGTTAGATGCGTTAGAAACTGACTTTAAATATTTATACAGAATACCTTTTTTAATTTTTAAATCTGGTTGTTTCCATTTTTCTTTTCTATTTATAATTTCTTTATCAGAAATATCAACAAAAATCTTATTTTTTTCTGAATCAATAGTTATGATATCTCCATTTTCTACTATTGCAATTGTTCCACCTTCAAATGCCTCAGGTACAATGTGACCAACCACAAAACCATGAGTTCCTCCAGAGAATCTTCCATCGGTAATTAAAGCAACTTCTTTTCCTAATCCAGCACCCATTATGGCTGATGTAGGTTTTAACATCTCTGGCATTCCTGGACCTCCCTTAGGCCCTTCATATCTAATTACTACAACATCTCCCTTTGATACTTCAGAATTTTTAATAGCTGAAAGACATTCAAACTCGCTGTTGAAAACTTTTGCTGGTCCTGAAAATATTAAACCTTCTTTACCAGTTATTTTTGCAACACATCCATCTTCAGCTAAATTTCCCTTTAATATCTGAATATGACCAGTATTCTTAATAGGATTTGATATTGGAAAAATTAGATCATTTAAACTTACATCAGGAGACTTAATTTTTGATAGGTTTTCTTCTAATGTATTACCAGTAACAGTTAAACAATCTCCATGAAGCATTTTATTTTCAAGCATATATTTTAATACGTATGGAACACCCCCTATTTTATGTAGATCTTTCATTAGATATTTACCACTAGGTTTAAGATTAGCTAAGTAGGGAGTTGAGTCACTTATTTCTTGAAAATAATCAATTGACAAATCTAAATTTGCTGCTCTAGATATTGCTAAAAAATGAAGCACTGCATTTGTTGATCCCCCGAGAACAGTAATCAGTCTTAAAGCGTTTTCAAGAGATTTCTTTGTAACAATATCAGAAGGCTTAATATCCTTCTCAATTAGATTTTTAATTGACTTACCAATCTCAGTGCATTCATTTATTTTTTCATTGCTTATTGCAGGATTAGATGAATTGTAGGGTAGTGACATACCTAATGCTTCAATAGCTGAAGCCATAGTATTTGCTGTATACATCCCTCCGCATGCCCCAGCTCCCGGACAAGCATTTTTAATTACATTTTTATACTCACTCTCATTTATTTTTCCTGAAACTTTTTCACCCCATGCTTCAAATGCTGACACAACATCCAGCTCTTTATTATTATAACATCCAGAGTCAATTGTTCCTCCATAAACTAATATGCTAGGTCTATCAAGTCTTAGCATAGCCATTAGGGCTCCAGGCATATTTTTATCACATCCAACAACTGTTATTAACCCATCATATGACATTGCTTGAACCACAGTCTCCATTGAATCTGCAATAATATCTCTAGAAGGAAGGGAATATCTCATTCCAAAAGTTCCCATAGAAATCCCATCACTAACACCAATGGTATTAAAAATTAATCCAACATATTTTGAAGCAGTTATACTATCTTTAATTTTAACTGATAAATCATTAAGATGCATATTACAGGGGTTACCCTCATAACCAGTACTTGCAATTCCAATAAATGGTTTGTCAAAATCTTCATCATTTAAACCAATGGCATGAAGCATAGCTTGTGCAGCTGGTTGGGAATCATCTTTTGTAACTACTTTACTAAATTTATTATACATACACTTAAAAGTATTTTAAAATTATCACCCTAGAATGATGTTTTTAAGGACAATTATTATCTTAAATTATATTCAAAACTAAAAATCAAATCTTAATAAACTGTATATCAAAATATTATAATATATATTTTAGCACACCCAAATCATAAATTATAATATTGATTTTAAATAATTAGATTTGAAATAATTATGGATTATAAAGATATTGATAAAGTAATTGAATCTCAAGTAAAATTTGCTAAAGACAACTCTAACTCTGTCAGTAATAGGATTCAAATCTTAAACTCATTATTAATATCAATAAAACATAATGAGTCAAAAATTTATGAGGCACTAAAACAAGATCTAAACAAACATGAGTTTGAGTCTTTTTTATCTGAAATACTTCTTGTTAAAAAAGAGATTAAATTATTCGTAAGAAAACTTAGAAGTTGGTCAAAAAAAAAGAGAGTTAGTGGTTCTATTCTAAATTTTCCTTCAAGAAATTATCTGATACCGGAGCCATATGGAAATGTTTTGATTATAACTCCATGGAATTATCCATTTCAACTATCCCTAACACCCTTAATTGGTGCTATTGCTGCAGGAAATGCTGTAATAATAAAACCATCTGAACTAGCTCCAGCAACATCAAGGGTTCTAAAAGAATTGGTTGATTCTGTATTTCCCCAAAATATGGCAACTGTGATTGAGGGAGATGCAAGTATTGCTAAATATTTGTTAGATAGGAAATGGGATTATATATTTTTTACTGGCAGTACAAGAATAGGAAAAATTATAGCTGAAAAAGCTGCAAAAAATTTAACTCCAATTACTTTAGAACTTGGAGGAAAAAGCCCATGTATAGTAGATTCAGGTGTAGATATAGACAAGGTTGCTAAAAGAATCGTTTCTGGAAAGTTTGTTAATTGTGGTCAAACATGTATTGCTCCAGATTACATTGTTGTCAATCAACATGTTAAATCTGATCTTATTTCAGCTATTAAAGAGAATATTATAAAGACATTTGGTAATAAACCTTCAGAATCTGAAAGCTATGGAAGAATTATTAATACAAACAACCTAATAAGACTTGAAAATATTATTAAAGATCAAGTTATTGAGTTTGGCGGGAAAATCAATATAGATAAACTATATATTGAACCAACAATAATTGTTGATCCTCAAATTGATTCTGAAATAATGAATGAAGAAATTTTTGGACCAATTTTACCTATTTTGTCTTACGAGAATGAAAGCGAAATTAAAAATATTCTCGACACAAACCCAACACCTCTTGCATTCTATATTTTTTCTAAAAATCAAATGTTTATTGACAACCTAATAGAAAATAATAAATTTGGTGGCTGTGTTATTAACGATACTTTAATTCATTACATTAATCCAAATCTTCCATTTGGAGGTATTGGTGATAGCGGAATGGGAGCTTATAGAGGTAAATTTAGTTTTGATACTTTCTCACATCAAAAGCCTGTTTTAAGGAAAAAAAATATGATAGACATACCTTTTAGATATGGTCCTTATCCAAAATCTTTCAATTTTATAAGAAAAATTCTTGAAAAGATATAAGATGGAGAAGACTGTCACTAATGCAATTGAATTTAGACGATCTGTAAGAAAATTTGACCCAAAAAAAGATCTTGATATAGATATAGTCAAGAAATGTATTATTAATGCTACTTTAGCACCTACTAGCTCTAACTTACAACTTTGGGAATTTTATCATATAACTGATAAAAATTTATTAGGTAAAATTTCAGAATGTTGTTTTAGTCAACCTGCTGCAAAAACTGCAAAACAAATTGTTGTAACTGTGGTAAGAAAAGATTTGTGGAAAAGTAGAGCAAATGATAATTTAAATTTTTTTAAATCAAAAAAAGATTCACTTTCTGAGAAGCAATTCAATTTGACTAAGAGATATTATAAAAAGGTTATTCCTTTTGTTTATAAAGATTTTTTTGGAATTCTTAGTCTATGTAAATACTTGTTTGCATACATAGCTGGCTTTTATAGAGTTATGTACAGACAACTTAGTAGATCTGATTCAAGAATTATTGCACATAAAAGCGCTGCTTTAGCATCTCAAAATTTCATGATAAGTATGGCAGGATTTAGTTATGACACATGCCCTATGGAGGGATTTGACTCTGTTAAAGTAAAAAGAATCTTAAACCTGAACTCAAAATCAGAAATTAATATGATAATTGGATGTGGCATAAGACTTGAGGAAGGTATTTATGGAGAAAGGTTTAGAATACCTTTTGAAAAAGTTTATTATCAGAGATAAGTTTAGTTTATTATAACTTAGATTCTTCAATAGATGTCTCAAGCCAATTTTGAAACTTTTCATCGGAGGTAAACTGAATTGGTTCTGACAAAATTTTACCAGAAGGGAGCATCGCAACATAATAGGGCTGAGAAGCATTATTAAAATTTATTTGCTGAAAAAGAGACCATCTCCTTCCGATATTATTTATATATTGAATTCTTCCGGATTTATTAATGTATTTAAATTTTTCAATATCTGATAGTTCAGTTCTGTCATCTACGTAAAGTGAAATTATTACATAATTATTATCTAACAACTCGTATATTTTTGGCTTTGACCATACATTTTCCTCCATTCTTCTACAGTTGGCACAAGCCCAACCTGTAAAGTCTAATAATATTATTTTATCATTATCAATGGCATACACCTTACCTTCATCATAATTTTTAAAGCATTTTAGCCCAAGAGGACATTCGCTCTGTTTTTCCTCAATAGAATAAAACTCAGGTGGAAGAATACCACTTAAAAGTCTAACATTTTTACTGTCAAATAACCCACTCAGTAAGAAAATTGAAAACAACAAAAACACCCATCCTGATATGTTTTTATAATTAAACTTTAACTTGCCAAAATAGGATCCAAAAAGATAAAGTGACATTGATAGAAAGATTACAACCCAAATTAGGATAAAGGTTTCACGCTTTAAAATACCCCATCCCTCAACTAAATCTGCATTAGAAAGAAATTTAAAGGCTAGAGCGAGTTCAATAAAACCAAGACAAATTTTTAGTTTCTTAAGCCAAATTCCTGATTTTGGAATTAGAGATAAATACTTAGGGTAAAAGGCAAGCAATGTAAAAGGTAAAGCAAGAGCAACTCCAAATCCAAACATACCATATGTAAGCTGTGTTGCTCCAGATTGAGCAGATGAAAGAGAACCAGCTAATAAAGACCCTAAAATTGGGCCTGTACATGAGAATGATACAAGGGCTAGTGTAAGTGACATGAAGAAGATTCCAATAATTCCTCCCTTTTCAGATTTCTTCTCTGAACCAGATACAATATTACTTGGAATAACGATGTCAAAATATCCAAAAAATGAAATTGCAAATAAGATGAATACAACAAAAAATGTAAGATTTACATAAACATTGGTGGAAATAGTATTTAGTATGTTAGGATTTAAGCTATCAAAAACATGAAATGGAGTACTTAATAAAATATATATTAGAACTATAAACCCACCGTAAAGAGATGCTGAAATAGCCCCACTATACCTAAGCTTAGATTCGTCAATAAAATAAGACACAGTCAATGGTATCATAGGAAATACACAAGGTGTTAATAATGCTAAAAATCCTGCAATTAAACCAAATATGAAAATTTCAAAATAGTTAGACCTTTCAATGAAATTAGCAGAATTATAACTTGATTTGTCTAAATCAAGTTCAAGTGCATTATACCTTCTTACATCTTCTAGAGTTACATTTTCAGATTCAGTTGCTACAATACTATTATCTAGAACTACATTGAAAGTTTCATTTCTAAAAACACATAATTCATCATCACATGATGAATAGTCAATCTCAACTTTAATTTGATTTAAATCTTTATCTAGTAACTTTACATTTTGATTAAAATAGGCCTCATTTTCATAGTAGTATAAGTCCATTTTAAAAACATTATCAAAGCCAACTATATAATCATCCTCATTAAATAATTCGCTTGCCTCAAAGCCTGAAATATTCTTAATGAAGCTAAATGAGGTTGGAAGAGCACCTTCATTAGGAGAAAATTGAGAATATAATTTCCAGCCTTCTAATATTGACGCACTAAAAGAAATATTATATTCCGTATCATTGATTTTATTTACATCATATTGCCACTCTACCGGTTCAATATCCTGAGCATTTAAAGAGAAAATTGATATAAAGCTGAATAATATATTTCTAGTCATTTTTTTTAATTATTAAATTACCTTTTAATTTTGTCATACTATGGGTATTAGACAAAATAAGCTTACCTGAATCTGAATTAAATATTTTTATAACTTCCTTATAGTTGAAACCAAATTCATGGAATAGGTTATGAACATAGAACTCTAAAGGTCTCTTTTCCATAAGTTTTTCAATATTAACTTTAATAGAATTTGAATTGTTTTGAAAAAGTTGATTTTTTGTTTCTATCATTATTTCATCTACAAATATCTTAGTTGATTGCAGGTTATTGATTGTTGTTTTGAACTTTAACATAACATTATTATCAAATTCCCTAAATGCTGGAAGCACAGAATTTCTAATCATATTTCTTTGATAATCTTCACTAGAATTAGATGAATCCTCTCTATACTCTACAGAATTTTTTTGTGCATAATCTAAAATATCAATTTTTAAAATATTAAGTAATGGCCTAAATATTTTTTTTGAACTTGATGCAATTCCTAATAATCCATTAATTCCTGATCCTCTTGAAGAATTTATAAGGTATGTCTCAATTTGATCATCTAAATGGTGAGCTGTAACTAAATAATCAAAGTTAAACTTAGATAAAAGATCATCAAACCAATTATATCTTAGTTTTCTTGCTCCCTCCTGAATACCCATTTTATTCTTTTTACAAAATTCAACTGTATTAAATTCATTGCTGTAACAATGAATTTTATGCTGTAAACTCCATTTTTTAACAAAATCATGATCTATATCACTCTCTTTTAATCTTAATTTAAAGTTACAGTGTGCAATAGAAAAGCTTAAATTATTTTTTAGAAAAAGATTTGCAAGAACCATGCTGTCAACTCCACCGCTTACCGCAATTAAAAAATTACATTTTTCAAATGTTTTGACCTTCTCTTTTAAAATTTTTTCAATTTTATGTTCCACTCTGTAAAAATAATTAAAGTTTATCCAAATAACTGCTTAATAATACTTTGCATTAAAAAAAAAATTCTGAACTTGTAACATATTTTCTACATTGGAAGACACTAACAAAAAGATTTTACCTCTACAAATAGCGATTTTACCTCTAATCTTTTTGGTAACTCTATTATCTTTTAATCTATATGCTAACATATTTATTTATGATGCAGATCCATTAGCTGGTTCAAGTCAATTCATTCTTATACTAAGCGGAGCTTTTGCAGCTATGATTGGTCATAGATACAATGTTTCTTATAAAGATGTGATTAGTAGCATCTCAAATAGTATTAAATCAGTTACACCAGCACTAATTATATTATTATGGGTGGGAGCTTTAGCTGGTACATGGATGATTAGTGGAATTATTCCATCAATGGTATACTATGGATTAAAAATTCTTGACCCCAATATATTTTTACCGGCATGTATAGTTATATGTTCAATTATTTCAGTTGCAACTGGAAGCAGCTGGACAACATCAGCAACTGTTGGTATAGCCCTTGTAGGTATTGGAAAGGCTTTGGGAATACCTGCAGGAATGGTGGGTGGAGCAGTAATAGCTGGTGCTTATTTTGGAGATAAATTATCTCCCCTGAGTGATACTACAAATTTAGCTGCTGCAGTTTCAAAAGTAGATTTATTTAAACATATTAAATATTTGACACATACAACAATTCCAAGTATTTCAATTACTCTGATAGTCTTTATTATACTTGGTATTTATCAGACATCCAACGGAATAACTGACAATTCATTTTTAATTGAAACAATTGAAAACACTTTTAAAATTTCTTTAATACTATTTATTGTTCCAATTATTGTATTAATAATGATTATAAAAAAGACCCCACCAATAAAAGCACTTACATTAGGTACACTTTTAGGAGCATTATTTGCTATTTTGTTTCAACCACAAATAATTAACGAGCTCTCAGATTCCTCAAATAGCAAAATAATTGCTTCATACAAAGTAGTTATTGATACTATTACAAGTAATGTGTCTATCACTACTGAAAGTGAAATTTTAAATGAACTTTTTTCTACTGGTGGAATGATAGGTATGTTGAACACTATTTTTTTAGTTATGGCGACGATGATTTTTGGAGGTTCTATGGATGCAATTGGCGCTATTAAATCTATAAGCAAAGCGTTATTAAATTGGGCTGATAATATTTTTAAATTATTTGCTAGTACTGTAGCATCTTGTCTAGCATTAAACTTAACTGCCTCGGACCAGTATTTGTCTATTGTTGTTTCAGGTAAAATGTTTGAAAAAGCCTATAAGGATAAAAAGCTTGCACCTGAAAATTTAAGCAGAACTTTAGAGGATTCAGCTACTGTTACTTCTGCTTTAATTCCATGGAATTCATGTGGTGCATATCACTCATCTGTTTTAGGAGTTAGTGTTGGTGAGTACTTTATATATGCAATATTTAATTGGATTAGTCCATTTATGACATTATTATTTGCAGCATTTAGAATAAAAATCAGGACTTTAGCTAACAAAAACTAATTATCTAATCTCATATTTGTATTTTTGTTAAATACAAAACTTGTATGAATAGCAAGAAAAAAGCTAATAAGAGTAAGTTTAAAGTTGTATTTGGATACATTTTATTATTCTCATCTCTAGTTCTGTTTACTTCATTCATTTCCTACATTTTTAATTGGAAAATAGACCAAAGTAATGTTGATATGATTTTTGATAGAGATGTTGAGGTTGAGAATATTTTGGGTAAAACTGGAGCTTATATAAGTCACCTCTTTATATATAAACTTTTTGGAATTTCGAGTTTTATACTTCCAATAATTCTATTTGTATCATCTTATTATATGTTATTTAACAAAAAAATATTTGATCTCTTCGGAAAGATTAATTGGCTTTTGTTGTTATTAATCTGGACTACAATCCTAAGTGGCTATTTAAGGAATTATTTCCCAATTCAATCAGGACTTGCTGGATTTGAAGTTAATTTATTTTTGGAATCCTATATAGGAAGAGTCGGTATATTACTAATACTTATATTTTCATTTATAATTTCTATTGCTATATTATTTAATGTAACCCCTTCTGGCGCCTTGGATTCAATTAAAAATTTGTTGAAAGTTAAAGATCCTGAATTCTTAGATTCTGCAGCTAATGTAGAGGAAGATTATAACGAAGAAAATAAACCAAATGATAATTTAATTGAAGATGATACTCGTACTTATAATAATAGTAATAATAATATAGAATCTGAGGATATATCAATTGAAGTTGAGGAAATAAATGAAGAAGAAGTATCATCAAAAAATATTGATTTTTCCAGTGTTAATTCTAAAAAATTTGACCCTACTCTTGATTTGAGAAACTTCAAGAATCCCAATACTGAGCTTCTTAAAGACTATGGAGATGGAACAATTAAAATTGATCAGGAAGAATTAGAATCAAATAAGAATAGGATTGTTGATACACTCAAGAACTATAATATTGGCATTAAGCAAATTAAAGCTACAATTGGTCCTACAGTGACTCTTTATGAGATTATTCCAGATGCTGGAATTCGTATATCAAAGATTAAAAACCTAGAAGATGATATAGCATTATCACTCTCGGCTTTAGGAATTAGAATTATTGCACCAATTCCAGGTAAAGGCACTATTGGTATTGAGGTTCCAAATAAAAAAAAGTCGATTGTATCTATGAAGTCCCTATTGTCCTCAAAAAAATTCATTGAATCAGATATGGAACTTCCAATTACACTTGGTAAGACTATTAGCAATGAAACTTTCATTGTTGATTTAACAAAAATGCCTCATTTACTTATGGCAGGTGCTACTGGGCAGGGTAAATCTGTTGGAATAAATGCTATTATAACATCTATTCTTTACAAGAAACATCCAGCAGAGGTAAAGTTTGTTTTAGTTGATCCAAAAAAAATTGAACTATCAATTTTTAATAAAATTGAAAGACATTATTTAGCAAAACTTCCAGAGTCTGATGATGCTATTATAATTGAAAATGATAAAGTCATAAATACACTTAATTCACTTTGCAGAGAGATGGATAAAAGATATGAGCTACTTAAGGATGCTATGACAAGAAATATTAAAGAGTATAACGAGAAGTTTATTTCAAGAAAATTAAATCCTGAAAATGGTCATACTTTTTTACCATATATAGTTCTAGTTATTGATGAGTTTGCCGATTTAATTATGACAGCAGGTAAAGAGGTTGAGACACCACTTGCAAGACTAGCTCAGCTATCAAGAGCGGTTGGAATTCATTTAATTATTGCTACCCAAAGACCATCTGTAAATGTTATAACAGGACTAATTAAAGCCAATTTCCCAGCAAGAATAGCGTTTAGGGTAACCTCTAAAATTGACTCTAGAACAATTTTAGATACTGGAGGAGCTGAGCAACTAATTGGTAGAGGTGATCTTCTTTATTCACAATCAAATGATTTAACTAGAATACAATGTGGTTTTATCGATACTTCTGAGGTTGAAAAACTTTCTGAATATATAGGTTCACAAACTGGTTATGAATCCGCCTATATTCTACCTGAGTTTTCAAAGGATGACAGCAACGATTCTTCAAATATATCTATTGAAGATAGAGATTCTATGTTTGATGAAGCTGCTAGGGTAATTGTAACAAACCAACAGGGATCTGCTTCATTACTTCAAAGAAAGCTAAAACTTGGTTATAATAGGGCTGGAAGATTAATTGACCAAATGGAAGATGCTGGAATTGTTGGACCATTTGAAGGCAGCAAACCAAGACAAGTTTTAATTACAGATTTAAACTCTTTAGAGAACTTACTAAGTGAGATCAAGAAATAATTTAATTAATTTTCTACTATTAGGTTTATTTAGCTTTTTTAGTCTTAATGGACAAAATAATGGAATTAAAGTATTAGAGGAGGTAATGAATAATGCAATGAAAATTAAAGATGCTAATTATAGCTTTAAAATTGTATCAGAAAATGATAAAGATTTATTTCCAATAAGCGGTGAACTATATATTAAAAAAGAAAAGTATTTTATTGATACTGAAGAAATAGATCAGATTTTTGATGGCGATAAGCTTTATACTATTATTCATGAAAATGAAGAAATAATTGTTACATCTGACTCAAACACTTTTTTTAATTTCACTCCCAAACAAATTTTTAATTTTTTTAAAGATGACTTTGAAATAGAAATAGAAAAAAGTCAAGATTTTTACCTTAATTTGATTGCAAGAAATTTGATTCAAGAAGATTTAGTCTATAAAATAATTATTGATTCAAATTTGATGTCAATTAAAAGAATTGATATAAAAAATAGAGATAATCTGATTTTAAATAGTTTTTTAACAATAAGTTATAAATACAATTTATCTCTTCCATCTTCTTTATTTAAATTTGATAAAAATAAGTTTAACGATTACCTGTTAATTGAAAATTTTAGATAAATACATATTAAATTTTTACCTAACTAGATTCTTAGGTGTATTTGGAATTTGTTTTTTAATATTTATTATTCAAACATTCTGGTTATATATTGATGAACTTGCTGGTAAAGGTTTAGATATATTTACAATTGGAAAATTCTTTTTGTATTTTTCACCTAAACTTGTTCCATTAGTTCTACCTCTATCAATTCTCCTTGCGTCACTAACAACATATGGAACTCTTTCAGAAAATTATGAATTTATTGCAATGAAGTCTAATGGAATTTCAATTGTAAGAAGTATGGTAGCATTATTTATTTTTCATTTTTTTCTTGGAATTGGTTCTTTTTATTTTTCAGATAACATCGTTACATATGGTGAATTAAAATCATATAATCTAAGGAAGAATCTAGCAAAACTTAAGCCAACACTGAGTATCAGAGAAGGAATTTTTAATGATATTGGTGATTTAAACATTAAAGTTGATAGAAAATATGGAGATAATGAACAGTACCTTGAAAATATAATACTTCATTCAATTTCTGAGGATGAAATTAATCGTATAGTTATTAAGGCAGAGAGTGGTGAAGTCAGAAATTTAGATGAAAATTATCTCCAATTAATCTTGAATAATGGTAATAGGTATGAAGATATAAATGCAATTAATGCAGCTGACAAACAGAAATATCCATTTACTAAAGCCTCTTTTGAAGAGTACATTCTCAATATTGATATATCTGATTTTAACAATATTAATCTTAACGAAGAAAATTACAAGTCTACTTATAAAATGCAGAAGATTAATGAGTTAAAGAGTAATTCTGATACTTTATCAAAAAAATTTGAAGATGATAAAATAGTTTTTGGAAAAAGTTTCATAAATAATCACACATTAAAAAAACTTAAAAATATTTCTACTGACCCTAGTGAATTTATTGACATAGATGGGGTTTCTTTTTTAAATATGCTAGACTCTCCTAAACCATATGAACTTAATGGTGTTTTGACTAAAGCAGAAAACGAAATTGATATTTATATTAGACAATTAGAAAATAAAAAGAAAACATTTTTTCTACAACAAAAACTTATAAATCTTCACAAACTAACAATAAATGAGAGATATAGTTTAATGCTTGCTTGTATACTTCTCTTTTTAGTCGGTGCCTCCTTAGGTTCAATTATAAGAAAGGGAGGACTTGGGTTACCTCTTGTTCTTTCTATTATAATCTTCTTAACGTATCATTATATTGGTGTATTTGGAAGAAATGCTGCTGAGGATAATTCAATAAGTCCATTTATTGGAAGTTGGTTATCTACAATGATTTTATTTCCATTTGCATTTTATTTAACTAGAATTGTATCTATGGATAAAACTTTAAGTTTTAATATTCCTGATAGTTTATTCAATTTATTTAAACTTAAAAATAACAATGAAAAAAATTAAACTAAATAAAATAGAAGAAGCAATTGAATCTATTAAAAAAGGAGAAATTATAATTGTTGTCGATGATGAGAATCGAGAAAATGAAGGAGACTTTATCACTGCTGCTGAAACTATAGATTCTCAAAAAATAAATTTTATGGCAAAATATGGGAGGGGTCTAATTTGTGTTCCAATGTCAGAAAGTTTATGTTCTAAACTGAATCTTGAAAAAATGGTACCTAATAATACTGACCCTCTTGAGACAGCATTTACTGTTTCAGTCGATCTTAAAGGCAACGGTGTTACATCAGGAATATCAGCTTCAGATAGAGCTAAAACAGTAAAAGCACTTGTTAATAATAATACAAAACCTGATGATCTTCAAAGACCAGGACATGTCTTTCCATTAATTGCAAAAGATGGTGGAGTTTTAAGAAGAACTGGACATACTGAAGCAGCAATAGATTTTGCTAGACTATCAGGATTTAAGTCAGCAGGAGTAATTGTTGAAATAATGAATGATGATGGGTCAATGTCAAGACTTCCTGAACTCTATAAAGTTGCTGAAAAGTTTAACCTCAAGATTGTATCAATAGAGGATCTTGTTGCTTACAGAATGAAGAATGATAGTCTAATTGATAAAATATTTGATGAAAACATTAAAACAAGCTTTGGTGAATATAGGTTAAGAGCATTTAAACAAATAAATAATAACCAAGTTCATATTGCTCTTACTCTTGGAGATTGGGAATCAAATGAAACTATTTTAACGAGGATAAATTCATCTATGAGCGATAACAATGTTACCAAAATCTTAAAAGGAACAAATGAGATTAAGTATGATGAAATTTTTAAAAAAATTAATACTGAAGGTAAAGGCGCAATTATTTTTATAAATCAGAGTCAAACTCCAAAAAATATACTTGATAAATTAAAGTCTTTAATTGATTCTTCTGAAAAACCTAAAGTTGACTTTAGAGATTTTGGAATAGGTGCTCAAATACTTCATGAAATTGGAATTTCAAAAATTGATTTACTCACTAATTCAAGACAAAAACCAAGAATAGGTTTATCAGGATATGGGCTTAGTATAGAAAGTTATTCTAAGTATTAAATGTGTCAAGCCAAAGCTTTACTGCCATATACGAGACCATAATTAGAAGTGTAAATCTTATTAATTTATCACCTTTCTTTACAGACCATCTACTTGATAACCATGCTCCTGTAACTGAACCAAGAACCATCCATAAACCAACAATCCATAAAATTTTTCCATCAATAGCAAAAATTAAAACTGCTGCAATAGAATAAATAAATACTGAAAAAGCTTTAACTGAATTCGTTCTTAATAAGTTCATTCTATTTATTTGAGTTAATAACAGCATTATCACAATACCTACACCTGCTTGAAGAAATCCACCGTAAACACCTATAAAAAAAAATCCAATTAAGCCTCCAATAAGATACTTACCAGACAGCCTTTCTGGAAGATCTAGAGACGCAATTGATTTAGATCTAAATACAATTATGAGTCCAACCGAAATCATAATAATTGCAAGAAATCTCTTAAATGTATCTCCATCAATATCAATAGCAATTCTTGCTCCAATGATTGCACCGAAAGTTGCTACTATTCCAAAATATAACCCCCATGGGTGAGTAGTAATTCCTTTGCTTCTGTAACCATAACTTGCAACCAAAGCTGCAGTTATTACCATAAGCCTATTTGTCCCATTAGCAGTAGCTTCATCGAGTCCTAAAAAAAGAATCAAGACAGGTAAAGTAACCAAAGATCCACCACCTGCAAGTGTATTAACAACACCAGCAAAAAGACCGATACCAACTAAAATTAAAATTGAATTTATATCTAAAAACATGATATAACTAACAAGATAATTCTTTTTTATTTACATAAAGTTTTAAAATTTTTTTATTCTCAAAATCATGTATATTTGCAACTCAATTGGAGAAATGGCAGAGTGGTCGAATGCGGCAGTCTTGAAAACTGTTGAGGGTCATACCTCCGGGGGTTCGAATCCCTCTTTCTCCGCAAAACCTTGAAGGTGTTTCGCTTTCAAGGTTTTTTATTTAAATAGGTGAAGATTTCAGAACCTATTTCAGTTAAATATTCTCCCGCATTATTAATAGAATCTTTTAAAGAATTTGCTCTATCATGAATAGCAAATACTTTTTTAATTCCTAATTTATTGGAAATGTTTTTTTCTTCATAACCGCAAACTGCTATAACGGGTTTATGATATTTTTTTGCAATTTTACAAATCCCACTTATGACTTTTCCTTTATTAGTTTGAGAGTCTAATTTCCCCTCTCCAGTAATAATTAAATCACAATTATTAATAAGTTTCTCTAATTGAACAACCCTAATGATTTTATCAATTCCAGAGACTAATTTTGCGTCTAAAAAGGCAATTGATCCTCCTCCAACTCCTCCAGCGGCACCAGAACCAGGAATATCTGAAATTTTTTTATAATCATTTTCTGTAAGTTTTGCTACTAAATTTTTTAATCCCTCATCTAAGAGTTTAACTTGACTTTGAGTTGCTCCTTTTTGAGCAGCATAAATAAATGAAGCACCCTCACTCCCATACATTAAATTGTTAACATCACAAAAAACTTCAATATTAAAATATTTAAGATTACTTGTTACTCTTCTTGAATCTATAGTGTCAATTTTTATCAAATTTTTTCCTACAGGAGACAATGGATTACCCAGAGTGTCATAAAAACGATAACCTAATGCATGCGCAATACCGATTGCACCGTCATTAGTTGCACTTCCTCCAATGAACAAATTGATGTTTTTAAATCCTTTATCTATTGCGTCTTGTATTAATTCACCGGTACCTATAGATGAAGTTAACATTGGATTTCGATCACTCGGATTTAGTAAAACTAGGCCAGATGCTGATGACATTTCAATAAATGCAGTATTATTAGAAACATAGTAAGTTGATTTCACAGGTCTGAACAAGGGATCATTTACAATTAACTCTATAGGTTCCAAATCAAGATAATAGTTTAGAATTTCTAACGAGCCTTCTCCTCCGTCAGCCATAGGGCATGAGATATAATCAAAATTAGAATATATTTTAGAAAGGCCTTCTATAAGATTATCACAAACTTCAATTGCACTTAGTGAATCTTTAAATTTATCAGGTGCAATAACAATCTTCATTATTAAATATAAATTATTAAGTTAGAATCTAATTAGTTTAATTTATGCTAAAAATAAGAGTTTTAAGAAGAAATAGATTATTTTTAAAATTAAGGTATGAAACTAAACTCTAAAAATATTGGCCTAATTTCAGGTCCTTTAGCATTTGTTTTAATTCTTTCGTTTTTTCATCCTGAAGGTTTGAATTCTAAGGCTAACGCAGTGTTAGCATCAACAATTTGGATAGCAATTTGGTGGATAACTGAGGCAATACCTATTGCAGTTACAGCTCTTATACCAATTGTTCTATTTCCGTTAACAGGAGGATTAGGATTATCTGAAACTACAGCCTCTTTTGGCCACAAATATGTTTTCTTATATGTAGGTGGGTTTGTGATAGCTATAGCAATTCAAAAATGGAACTTGCATAAAAGAATTGCTCTTAACATAATAAATATTATTGGCACTAGTGTAGTTAAAATTATTCTTGGATTTATGGTAGCAACAGCTTTCATGTCTATGTGGATTTCTAATACTGCAACAGCTGTTATGATGCTGCCTATTGCTTTGGCAATTGTTTCTCAGCTAAAAGATAATCCTGAGACTGATGATAATGAAAATAAGATCTTTGGCAAAGCTTTAATGCTAGGTATTGCTTATAGTGCATCAATAGGTGGTGTTGCAACTTTAATTGGAACTCCTCCTAATTTAGTTTTAGCAGGAGTAGTTCAAGAATCATTTGGATACGAAATAACTTTTGCTCAATGGTTTAAATTTGGTCTACCTATTTCAATAATACTCTTATTTTTATGCTGGAAGTACTTGACAAATTTTGCATTTAAATTTAAACAAAAAGCTTTTCCAGGAGGCCGAGAAGAGATATCAAGACAATTAAATAAGTTAGGTAAAATTTCATATGAAGAGAAACTAGTAGCAATAGTTTTTGCCTTAACAGCTTTTGCATGGGTTACAAGGGATAATTTACTAAAGATTGTAGTTCCAGTTATTGATGATACAATTATAGCAATGATTAGTGCCGTTATAATTTTTTTACTTCCAACAAAAAATAAAAAAAGAAGACTTCTCAACTGGGAAGAGGCAGTCAAACTTCCATGGGGGATTCTACTATTATTTGGAGGAGGAATGGCCCTAGCAGCTGGATTCAAAGATAGTGGATTGGCATTATGGATTGGTACTCAAATGTCTTTATTAGATGGTGTATCTCTTTTTTTATTAGTTTTCATATTAATAGCATCTGTAAATTTCCTTACTGAGATAACATCCAATTTAGCAACGACTGCAATGCTTTTACCAGTTTTATATCCTATGGCAATGACAATTGATGTCCATCCATTTATTTTAATGGTTTCTGCAACTGTAGCAGCTTCATGTGCATTTATGCTACCTGTTGCCACTCCACCCAATGCAGTAGTCTTTGGTTCAGGATATTTAAGAATTCCTGATATGGTTCGCGTTGGAATTTGGATGAATATTTTATCAATTATCCTGTTAACCTTTTTTGTATATTTTGTTCTTCCATATATATGGGATTTCAACCCCTTGAAATATATTATACCTTCAAAATGATATCATATTTTTTATCAGTTTTAGAGATGAACATTTTTACAGAGTAACCATCTCAAATTTAATTTTATCTCCAATTCTTAATTGTGCCAAATTATTTAAAGATTTTTCATCTAATTGAAGAATTCTAGGATATCCTCCTGTTGTTTGACAATCTCTATGAAGTATTATCATTTGTCCAGAAGGAGTTAGTTGAACAGTACCTGGTATAACAGGAGATGATATTATTGAGGTAACACCAGCTTGTATCTTTTCTTTTAAATTATATGCCATTCTATTATTTACACCAATTGAAAATTCTTGATTTATAATTTTATTGATAGAACCCTTATTAAGACAATTAAATTCTGGACCTTTAAATACCTTCAAGTTCTTATTTAACTCAAATTTTTGATTAATTAATTTATAATTGGGCTCACTGTTATTTACTTCAAATTTAAATTTATCACCTATTTCAACTATACTAGAATTACTAATCTGAGGATAGTAGGATTTACTTCCAAGAACTTCATCTAATTTAATATCCCCTTTAATTGATATATAGCATCTAGAGCCAATAGATGAATTATTTATTTTAAGTATATCCCCTTTTTTAACCTTAACAGCTGTATAGAGACTTATTTTATTTTCATTTAACATGGGGTTAAAGTCAGAGCCTGTAATACATATGAGAGCAGATTTTTCAAACTCAATAGTTGGACCAATAAGTGTTGCTTCTATTAAGGGATTATTTATTGGATTATCCAGAATAAGATTTGCAATCTGAGCACTTTCCTTATCCATATATCCTGAAGATGGAACTCCAATGTTTCGATATCCAAATCTTCCTTCATCCTGAATTGTTGTGTAGAGTCCTTTTGAGATAATTTTGATCATAACTCTATTAGTTTTGGTTTATAAAGTCTATTAATAGAAGATTTATATTGAGATTTAGAGATTTCCACAAATTTGATTTTATCACCTGGTTTACTAAAACATGGATATTTAGAAGCGAGATTAAAAAATTCAATTGGTGAATTACCAATAATATGCCAACCTCCAGGGCTTTGTCTCGGATATATACATGTTTGATCTAGAGCTAGACCAATTGAACCTTTTTTAATATTTAATGAAGGCTTTTCTTTTCTTTCACAATGAAGTTTTTTGTCAGTTTTACCCAGATACATAAATCCGGGCAGAAATCCCATTGAAAGAACATCATATGTTTTTGATAAATGAGCATCAATTATATCTCTTACAGAAATATTCTTTATATCAGATAGAAGATTAATATCAGTTGCAAATTCTAAATCATAGCAGACAGGTATTTCCCAGACTTTGATAATTCTATCATAATTATTAATTTTTTCATAATCTATCATTTTTATTTTGTCAACTATTTCATCAATTGATGTTTTATTTAAATCAATAATTATTAGAATAGATTTTATTGATTGTACACAATCTATAATATCGTCTTTACATAAACTCAAAATTTCAGTTTTATAAGAGGAAATGAACCTTATTAAACTCGAATTAAGTTCATCGTTCCATGAAACTAATATTGAGTTTTCATTTAGATTAAAGAATTCCATTACTTTTTGTTTTTAAAGGCTTTATTAATTTCTTTAAGAATTTCAATAGAATTATCAGTATCAGAATGAATACATATTGTATCTGCTTTAATTGATTTGTATTTATCATTTATTGACTTAATCTTTTTTGAATCTATAATACTAGCTATTTGGTCTATTACTAATTTAGGAGTATTGATTAGAGCACCTTTCATATTCCTAGATACTAAAGACAGGTTATCATTATAAGCCCTATCTCCAAATGCCTCATACATTATTTTAAATCCTTTTTCTAAAGCAGATTTTTCAATTTCTGAATTATAAGGTATATATATATAACACTCTTTCTTAAAGCCCTTGATGGTTTCTAAATAAAAGTCAGATAGGTCCTTGTCAGTAAACATTTGATTATAAAGGGCTCCATGAGCTTTAATGTGATGAAGTTTTTTTCCATATGATAAAGCAATTGAATTAAGTCTTTCAATCTGATCTGTTAGACTGTAATAAAGTTCAGATCTTGAAATATCAATTTTTTTTCTCCCGAAGTTTTCCTTATCTGGATAAGATGGATGTGCCCCAATTTCAACTTCATTTTTTATTGAAATTTCAACGCACTCAATCATACTTTGGGAATCTCCTGCATGACCTCCACATGCAATATTACATGAGTTAATAAGAGGCATTATTACATGCTCATTATTTAATCCTTCCCCTAAATCACAATTAACATTTATCATTAGAAAATTAAAATTAGACCTCTAATTCCTAGAATTATTGTAATCATTATAATTATAATTCCAAATATATTTTGATATCTATAGCCATACTCTTTTCCGATTATACTATTGTCGTTTACCAACCATAATAAAATAATTGCAATTATCGGAAGAAGTAAACTATTAGAGAATTGGGCAAACTTTATTATTTCTATCGGGTTTAGCTGAATCATAGAAACAACTACTCCAAAAATTAAAACACTCATCCATACAAGTCTAAATTTGTATGTTTTCATTGAGTCTTTCCAGGCAAAACAACTTTTTACTACATATGCTGCTGCAAGTGGTGCTGTAACTGTAGATGTTATACCCGAGGCAAATAACCCTATTCCAAGAAAATAAATTGCAAATTTTCCATATAATGGCTCCAAGCCTTTTGCCAAATCAATTACACTTTTAACATCCTGGGTATTGACAGATGCTGCTGTAACAATTATTGAAAGAGAAATAATCCCACCTAAAAAAATTGATACAAAACTTTCAATTCTTGCAGTTTTAAGTTTTTTAATTGAATCCCATTTTTCAGTGACTAAAGATGAATGTAAAAAAATGTTGTATGGGACAACAGTTGTTCCTATTAAACCAAGTACTATTAATATACTATTTTCATCAAAACTGGGTATAAACATTCCCTCGATTAGAGATTTTAAATTAGGTTTTGTAATTATCGCAGTTATTAAAAAAGAAATACTCATTGTTAAAACCAAAAAAATCAGAGATTTCTCTATTATTTTATAATTTCCTTGAAAAAGAATTAAAAATGCAGCTATACCAATGAAGACTGGAATATAGCTGATTGAATCATTACTAATTATTGCTGATATACCTAATGATGCTCCTGTTATATTGCCAGCTTCATATGCAGCATTCCCAATTAGTATTGAAGAGACTATAAGTACTATCAAGAATTTATTAAAATAGATTGACTTTACTGATTTACTTATAACTTCAGCTACGTTCATCTTTGTTACCAGTCCTACTCGAAGCGATAGCTCCTGAAGAAATATAGTTGCAAAAATAGATAGAATTAAAGCCCAAATTAAAGAATAACCATAGGATACACCTGCAATAGTACAAAGAGTAACAGTTCCAGGTCCAATAAATGCTGCAGCAATTAATATACCTGGCCCTATTTCTCTAATCCATTTCATTAAGGGATATAGATTCTGTCTCCTAAAAATATTGCATTCAGAAAAAGTCTATTAGTTCCATACCAAGCTCCTCTAAAATTCGGATTATCTGAGAACATTACTGCAATTCCACTACCTATTTTAGATACAACTAAGGAAACAGATTCACTAAGCTTTTGTTTATTAGCTTCAGAAAGAAAGCCATCTATAAGTGAATTATCTGAATACCTAGCAACAGATGAATATTCATTTTTGGAAGGCTTCAACCAAACTGAATTATTTTTATAAACAGGTAGTGAATTATTTTCATATCCAAAAGCTAAAGGATGGGTTAAATCAATTTGAGTATTAAGTATTACTCCTCCAATTTGTTCTTTACCTCTGTTTTCACTTGAATCACCATATGGCAGGTGATCAATAGTATCTGATTTTTCATTATTTACTAATTCTTCTGACACTAGATTTTTGTCAATTAAGAGTTTAGAACCGGAACCAATACTAATAATTGTATTACCCTTTTCAACCCAAGATTTAATTTTTTTTACTTGATTATCAGACAATTTATAACTCCCAGATACTATAACCATCACATTATATTTATCCATTGAAATATTATCAAAATTCCTTAATGGAATTTTAGTAATTGGCATACCAACTCTTTGATCTAATAAATGCCAAACTTCTCCAGCCTCATAAGATCTAACTCCTGTTCCAATTAGCATCATTGCTTTTGGTTTATTTATTGGTAATACATTGCCACTTCCAAGATCTACTCCGGATGAACTAAGGCCACTGTCAACTGAATAAATATCTACATCATACTGATCTTGAATATTTTTCATTTTTTCAAAAAGTAAATCCTTGTCTAAATTCTTTTGAATGGATAATGGTATTACTAAAGAACCATAATTAAAATTTTTAAAACCTTCAGAAGTGTTAATTGAAAACTGCTTAAATGCTGCAGAGACATATACTTTACTTTCTAATAGATTATTCATAATTGCTGGGATATTATAATCTTGAGAATCAATTATATAGGCATAACTAGACTTAGAGACTTTATTAGTCTCAAAAAGCTCATCAATATCTTTTAGTTCCTTTCCAATAAAATTTTTATTTGATGATTTATAGTCAATATCATAAATATTAGCCATTGACCAAGCAGATGCGTCATAGAATACACTATCTCTATATTTCTTTTGGGTTTCAAAGAAAGTTCTTACCAGTCTATAGTTTTTTTGGACTGTAGGTACAAATAATTCATTTCCACTTTTTAAAACCTTAAGATTATGAAGTCTTAATTTATCTACAAATGCTTTAGTTTTATTTTTATCATTTCCTATTTTAAATTGATAACCTTTAATCTTTTTACTTGCTGACTCTGTAATAGCAGATTTAAAAAACTTATTCTGATACTCTTTTAGAGATTCTTTATTCTCAACTGATGCTTTTACAGTAGTCATACCAGATATATATTGATTTCTAATTGTAAAAGGAAAAGTAATTTCTCCAAACTGTGTTTTCTGCTTATGCCCCCTAGAGCTTGCTTGTTCAAATAGAATTCCAATTCCACCTAGATAATCTGGATATGATGATCCATAACCAGGATAGGTTCTATCAAATACCTCTCTTGTAAAATATAAAGTTCCAATATCATCTAAGGCTTTAGCATAATAAGAACCAAAAAGAAAATTAAAATAATCATAATTTTCTTTTGGTATTACTGGGTTTAAAGATCCATTTGGTTTAAAAGGAACAAAAAAGTAAGTACTATTTGATCCCATTTCATGAAAATCTGTGGTAACATTAGGTTGCCATTTGTGATACCAATTTAGCTTACCCCTACTTTCTGGATGTATTCCTAAGTACCAATCTCTATTTAAATCAAACCAATAATGATTAGTTCTTCCTCCTGGCCAATATTCATTATGCTCTGCATCTTGTGGGTCGTCCACTAAAGGAGATCCTTTATAAGTATTAGCCCAATGCGTATGTCTATCTCTTCCATCTGGATTAATTGTTGGATCCATTAGAATAATTGATTCATTTAAATATTTATTAATGTCATCTGATTGAGAACTCACAAGAGTGTAAGCGGTTAGAAGTGCTGCCTCAGAACTTGAGGGCTCATTTCCGTGTACATTATATGCTAAGTTTATAATAACTGGAAAATCATCAGGCTTTTTATTAGAATTATAATTTGGATGCTCTGGATCAATGTAAGAAATATGTGAATCTCTTATTTTTTCAATATCAACAATCTTTTCAGGAGAGCTTATAGCTAAAATCAAGAGCTTTCTTTTCTCATAAGTCTTTCCATAATAAAAAATCTTAGCTTTATCAGAATTTTCTGATAGATATTCCATGTAGGATACAATTAAGTCATGTCTTGTGTGCATCTCACCAATTGGATATCCTAGGAACTGTTCAGGTGATAAAATGTCATTATCAAATGGAGCATATTTTGAAAAATAATAATCCTGCGAAAATATTGAACCTAAAAATAATAGGTTAATTAGTATAAATTTTTTCATAATTCTATTCATTTATTCCTGGAAGTGAATTTGGATTTTCAACTTGCCAGTCAAAGTTTTTAGCTTTTAATTTTAATGGGTATAACTGGTCTAGATTATCAGCATCATATAATCTACCATTTTTCATAACCATTTTTACAGTATTTGTATTTCTTATGTTTTCTAAAGGATCTTCATCTAATATCACCAAATCTGCTAGCTTTCCACTTTCAATTGATCCTAATTCTTTATCTAAACCAATAGCATAGGCACCTATTATAGTAGAAACTCTAAGCATATCGTGATTAGAAATACCACCAGTAGCCATACTCCAAAGTTCCCAATGATATGCGAGCCCTTGAAGTTGGCCGTGAGAACCAACACCTGCTATACCTCCAGCCTCAACAAGATCTTTTACAAATACACTTAACTCTGGGAAGGTATACTCTTCTTCCATAAACCATCCTGCATTTCTTCTTCTTGTTTTAGACTCGACTTCCATTTTTGGAGTAAAATAATTTAGTTTTTCATCTTTATTTACATTTTCCGTAGCATAATAATAGTTTTCAGCCCATGGACCACCATATGTAACAAGAAGAGTTGGAGTATAAGCCTTTTTTGTAAATGCAGTTAATCCAATTAGATCGTCATATACTGGATATATAGGATGATTATGTTCTTGACCTGGATAACCATCAATAGTTTCAGTAATATTTAATCTTAAATCTAATGCACCTTCAGTTGTAGGCATTATATTTTGTTCTTTGGCAGCCATTAATATCCATTGTCTCTGTTGACGGTTTCCTGCCCTGTACATTTTAATAGTCTTGGTGTTATAATATTTTGAATATTGTTTAAGTGCATCTTTAGCTTCATCTAAACTTTTAAAATTATACCCCCAATAACCTACACCAGGTCCAGTTGAATATACCCTTGGTCCTAATATTTTACCTGTATCAACCATATCACTGTAAGTAAGAACATCCGTAGTACCAGTTTGAGGATCTCTAGTTGTAGTTACACCATATGCTAAATTTGCTGCATAAGAGAAAGGTTGATTTTTTTGTAGACCCCAACTAGGTCTCATATGTGCATGAGTATCAACAAAACCAGGCAAAATAGTTTTTCCATTTACATCAATAACCTCAGTAGATTCATCTATGTTAATTTGATTTTCACTCACTTCTTTAATACGATTATTAACTATATAAATTTGACCATTTTCTATAATCTCATCTTTATTCATAGTAATTATTTTGGCATTTTTAAGTAAAATTGAACTCTCTGGTATATCTCTATTTAATTCTACTATAACCTCAAATTCATCAGCTAGAAATTCATCTTCAGCTTCATCATTATCTAATTCTTTGGCTAACTCTGGGTTTAGTTTTGCAATCTCCTCAGCTAAATCTTCTTTTTTCTTTTCATCTTCAGTTTGGTCTTTATCTTTTTCTTTCATTTTTTTATCAAATTCTTCCGAATCTTTTAAGTTATATGAGAAGAAAGAAGAGCCTAATGACCAATAGACAGTCTCTGAGTCATTATCCCATAAAGGAAACTCACCTCCAATTTTAGTTAACTTTTTAGCAGGAAATGAAGAAAATTTTGGATTAGATAAAGATATTTTTAAAGACTCTTTTCCAGTATATGGGATTGTGAAACTATATATATTGTTACTAACCTTAGCAAGTCCTTCTTTACCGTTAGGAGATATCATCACAACACTTGCTGTTGAGGGTGTTTTAGAACTATAAGTTGTGATTCCTGTTACTTTTACAATTTTCTTCTCATCTGTTCCGTCCCATTTAATCGACACTAATCCATTTCTTGAACTATACAGGTAAATTCTATCTTCACCTTTAACAAAGTGAGGATATGATCTGCCTTTAGAGTCATCTATATAATTAAGTTTACCTCCATTTGATGATATCCACATCAATTTATCACTAGATTTAAAGGCATATGGACCATAACTTTCTTTGTAACTTCCTTCATCACCCATTATAAATACAATTTTATCCCCTGATTCATTCCAAACAGGGTAAGTAAAGACTCCTTTTTCCTTTATATTTTGACTTTGAGTTAAAAGAACTGGATCTCTTCTGCCGTCAGATCTTACCTTATAAATTGAGCCTCCTTCTTTGTTATTCCAAGAAACAAAAACAATTTCTCTTCCATCTGGACTCCAAGCAGGCATTGCTTCAATAGTTTCATCATCAAACTCAGTTAGTCTATTCATTTCTTTAGTGTTCAAATCCATCACATACAACTTGTTTACTGCTGTAAATGCAATTTTAGATTTATCTGGAGAAATTTTAGCATCTCTAATCTGGGTTGCATTCATTATCTTCTCATCTGAGATTGCATAGTCAAACTTGAGCTCAGGTCCAACTTCAACTATTTCATCAACCTTGAATGGTATTATAGATGAAGTACCATTCATAATAGATATTTTATTAATTTTTCCCCCATAAAAAACTATTAAATAGTTACTATCTGGAGTAAATGACATATTGGGTAAAACACCTAAGGTTGCTTGAGATTCTTGATCATCTTTTTGAACAGGAAATGCAAGCCATTTTTCTTCACCAGTTTTTAAATCCCTTATTCTCAAAGCAGTTTTATCTTCATATCTTGTTCCATAGACTAGCCATTTTCCATTTGGTGATAGTGTTGGCGTAAATGCAGATCCAAATCTTGATGTTTCTCTTTTAGTTTCTCCTGTTTCTCTGTCATATTTGGATATCTGATACTGAGGAAAACTAGCATTATATTGCCAAGAATTTCTTCTTTCTGCATACCAAATATATCTATCATCATGGCTAACTGCAGGCTGAACAATCTTCAAGGAAGAGGGTTCACCTACTAGTTGAACACCAGAACCTCCTTCTTTGTGATACATATGTAATTTTAGATTTCTAAAACCTGTTGAGGCAATTATATAGTCACCATCTTTTGACCAATCTGCAAAAGCTGTTTGGTTATCTTTTCCCTTAGTGATTTGTAGTGAATCATTAGTCTCTAAGTCTCTAGTCCATACGTTTACATTTCCACTTTTATCACTTGTATATACAATTGAATTTCCATCTGGAGAAAATCTTGGATGAGAATCATATGCCATCCCTTTAGTTATTCTCTTTGCTTCACCTCCGTTTATAGGCATTGAATAAATATCTCCCAACATATCAAAAACTATAGTACTACCATCAGGGCTAACATCAAGTGAAATCCAAGTTCCTGAATCAGTATTGAGTTCAAAAAATCTATCTGCTTTAATTGGTAGATTTTTATTTTTTTTCTCTTTTTTTTTAGCTTCATCTTTTTCCTTTTCCTGAGCAAATGAAAAACTTCCAAGTAAGATAAAAGCTAAGGTTGTATATAGTAATCCTTTCATATTTCTAGTTTTTTGTAAATATATTGATTTTGAATTCTTTAACATTTGAAATATAATGATTTAGTTATATTTGGACGAATAAATAATTTATGAAAATGAAAAATCATATCACTCTTTTATTTTTATTTTTTGCATTAAATTTAGCTTTTTCTCAAAGTAAGCTTCAAAAAATAAATCAAATAGTCTCAGAAGCAGAAAACAATTCTCAACTTGAAACTTTAGCACATGAGCTAATAGATCAGATTGGACCTAGACTTACAGGGACCCCTCAAATGCAATTAGCACATGATTGGGTAGTTAATACATATGCTAAGTGGGACATAAATGCAAAAAATGAACAATTTGGTCAATGGAGAGCATGGGAAAGAGGGATAAGTCACATGGATATGATGACTCCATGGGTAAAGTCCCTAGAAGGGCAACAATTATCTTGGAGTGCTAGCACTAAAAAAAATGGTGTTTTAGCTGAAGCAGTGTTAATACCCTATGAATCAAAAGAAGTTTTTGATGAATGGTTAAAAACAATTAAAGGCAAACATATTTTACTATCCGAAACAGACATCTCTGGAAGACCCGATTATGATTTAGAGAGGTGGGCAAAAGAGAGCACATTGGAAGAGATTAGAAGATATAGAATTAGTGCCAGAAGTAGATATGTTAGAAATCAAAGAAAGACAGGATATAGCAGACAGGATATGATTAAAGCAATTGAAGATGCTAAGCCTGCTTCAATACTAACTAGCAACTGGAGAGGTGGATTTGGTACTAACACAATTTTTAGTCCTGGATATTACGGAATTAGCCCAAAAACTCCTACTGTTGATCTTAGTATGGAAGATTATGGTCTTTTATATAGACTAGCTCAAAGCAATCAAAAACCAACACTGAATGTTAACGTGCAATCAAAAGAATTGGGAAAGGTTCCAACATATAATTCCATAGCGAGAATTGAAGGTGTAGAAAAACCCAACGAGTACATAATTCTATCTGCACATTTAGATACTACAGGTGGTGGAACTGGGGCAACTGATAATGGAACTGGAACTATTGTAATGATGGAAGCGATGAGAATTTTAAAGAAGATTTACCCAAATCCCAAAAGGACTATAATTGCTGGTCATTGGGGTGCTGAGGAGCAAGGTCTGAATGGATCAAGTGCATTCGTTGAGGATAATCCTGAAATTGTAAATAATCTTCAAGCTCTCTTTAATCAAGATAATGGGACTGGTAGAACTGTTCAGATAAGTGGTCATGGGTTTACTGAGGCATATAGGTTTATTGGGGATTGGCTTCAATATGTTCCATCTGACATAAGAGATGAAATTGAGACAGATTTTCCTGGAGTTCCAATTCCATTATTTCAAAAGGAATCTAACGGAAGAATGGTTAGAGCTGGGGGTTCATCTGATTGGAGAAATTTTGTTTCTTCAGGTGTTCCTGGATTCAATCTTACTTCATTAGACTTCTCATATGGGGGAAAAAGTAAATATTTTTATACATGGCATACAAACAGAGATACTTATGATAAGATTGTGTTTGATGATGTTAGAGATAATGCAATTCTTGTAGCTATATTGACATACCTTGCAAGTGAAGAAGATGAATTAATGCCAAGAGATAGAAGAGTACTCCCTATTAATCCTTTAACTGGAGAAAGAGGAAAATGGCCTGCTCTTAGGATTCCTAATAGAGATGGATCTGAAGATAATTAGTATGGAAAATTTATTATTAATATTTGAAAATATTTCATCTCTTAATAGAGCATTAATAATTATTTCTGGTATTACCTTTTTTTGGGTAATTGAAGGCATTGTACCTTTTAAATTTCTCAATTATAAGAAATGGATTCATTCAATTCCAAATTTTCTATTAACTCTAACAACATTAATTGTAAATTTTTTCTTTGCATTTTTACTAGTTTTCGCCTCTGATTGGTCAAATGAAAATAGTTTTGGAATTATACATTTTATAAACTCATCTACATTAGTAAGTGTAATTGTTGGATTGTTATTACTTGATTTAATTGGAGCATATCTACCTCATCTAGTTCAACATAAGGTTAAATTATTGTGGCACATACATATTGTTCATCATACTGATCATAAAGTTGACACAACAACTGCAAACAGACATCATCCATTAGAAAGTGTTGTAAGATTTATTTTTACATTTATTGGAATATTTGTATCAGGAGCTCCTATTGGTCTTGTTCTTCTATATCAATCTATCTCAGTTCTTGCCTCTCAATTTAATCATGCTAATATTCAAATCTCTAATAGGCTTGATAATATTTTAAGCTATGTGATAGTGTCTCCAAATATGCATAAGGTTCATCATCACTTTAAATTGCCATATACAGATTCAAACTATGGAAATATTTTTTCTATTTGGGATAGAATTTTTGGAACCTACATGGAATTAGACAAGAGTAAAATAAAATATGGAGTAGATACTGATCTTGACGAGAAGTTAAATTCTAAATTTATTAGCCTGCTGGAGAGGCCATTTAAAAAATGGTATAAATATTTTAGCTGATTTCTTTAATTTTTTCAGCTAAAGAATCTATTTGCGTAAATATTAACTCTTCTCCTTTTGACATATCCTTAACTTTAAAAATATCTTTCTTCAATTCATCATCACCAATAATTACAACAAAGTCAATTCCTTTTTTATTGGCATAGTCTAATTGCTTTTTAATTTTAACATCAACAGGATAAATTTCGCAAACAATACCATCTTTCCTTAACTGATTGACAGAGTTAATAAAATTCGATATTTTATCAGTTCCAAAATTTAAAAATAAAAATGACTTAGATGAGTCTAATAGATTAGGAAAAAGATCAAGCTCCTCAAGAATTAAAAAAATCCTATCAAAACCAAAAGATATACCAAAACCACTTAATTTAGGATTATTCTTCTGGACTAGATCGTCATATCTACCTCCTCCCCCAATAGAGCCTAAGCTGAAGTCTTTGGGAGAGGAAACTTCAACAATAGTCCCGGTGTAATAACCCAAACCTCTTGCCAGAGATAAGTCAAATTCAATCTCAATATTGTTTAACTTAAATTGATTACAAGTATTAATTATTTTTTCAATTGAATCAATTGCATGAGAAGGAATATTTTTACTATTGAACTCCTTTCTGACTAGATCAATTTTACTTTTATTAGAACCCTTGGTATCAAGGAAAAATATAAGTTTATCTATTGACTCAGTCTTGATACCTTTTTTAGATAATTCATACACTACTCCATCAATGCCAATTTTATCAGACTTATCCAGTGTTGAAGAGATTTCAGATAAGCTTTCAAGATTCATAATATTCGATATACCTTCTAATATTTCTCTATTATTTATTCTAAGAACTAGTTTTGGTAATCCAAGATTTTCAAAAACATGATCATATACTTTAATACACTCAACCTCGTTTAAAAAGTTTTTTTCTCCAATTATATCGACGTCGCACTGAAGAAATTCTCTATATCTACCCTTTTGAGGTCTATCTGCTCTCCAAACTAATTGAGTTTGAAATCTTTTAAATGGTAGAGTAATTTCGTTTAAGTTTTGTTGCACAAACCTAGACAAAGGAACTGTAAGATCATACCTAAGGGCCTTATCACTCAAAGAATTAGCAAACTTGGATAGCTTTCCATCATTAAGTGAGTTTATATCTGCTTTTTTTACTTTTTCACCAGAGGATAAAATCTTAAACATTAAAGAATCCTCTTCATCTCCATATTTATCTGTAAGTGTGGATAAATTTTCAAATGAAGGTGTCTGTATCTCCTGGAAATTAAATGATTTGAAACTGTCTCTTAAAACTTTTAAAAGGTAATTTCTTTTTTTTAATTCTAATGAAGAAAAATCTCTTGTTCCCTTTGGTGTATTTAGTTTTTGAGACATCAAAAATTTATTTGATAATCAAGTGAACAATAAAGTTATGAAATTATTTCTTTTCGGCTAGAAGCTCGAAATTTAATTGAGTGGAAACTTCTCTATGAAGCCTTATAGATGCCTGATATTTTCCTATTCTTTTAATAGATTTACCTGGAATTGAAATATTTTCTTTTTCTACTTCAATTTTTTTACCAACTAAGCCTTTAGCAACATCAGCGTTAGAAATTGAACCAAAAAGTTTACCATCTGGACCAACTTTTGCAGAAATCTTAAGATCAAGTTTAGAAATTTTTGCAGCTAACTTCTCAGCATCATCGATTATAGACTTTTCCTTAAAAGCCTTTTGTTTTAGATTTTCGGCAAGAACTTTTTTTGCAGATTCAGTTGCTAATACCGCCTTTCCCGTAGGAATTAAAAAATTTCTTCCATAACCAGATTTAACAGTTACAACTTCATCTTTGAAGCCCACATTTGCAACATTCTCTTTAAGTATAATCTCCATATTTATTTTAATAAATCTCCAACATAAGGAAGCAAGGCTAAGTGTCTTGCTCTTTTAACAGCTGTTGATACTTTTCTTTGATATTTAAGTGAAGTACCTGTTAATCTTCTAGGTAAAATCTTTCCTTGTTCATTTATAAATCTATTTAAAAAATCAGGGTCTTTGTAATCAACATATTTAATACCAGATCTTCTAAACATACAATATTTGGAAGTTTTTGAAGTATTAATATCAAGTGGAGAGAGATATCTAATCTCACCTTCGTTTTTTATTTTTGATTGTTCATCGATTCCTGCCATTTTAACTAGCCTTTTTTGTATTTCTATTTCTTCTTTTTTCTGCCCATGCTAAAGCATCTTTATCAAGAGTTACTGTTAGGTATCTCATTATGGTTTCGTCTCTACTAAATTCAACTTCTAAGGATGAAACAACATCAGCGGGAGCAGTATATTCAATAAGATTATAAAATCCACTATTCTTATTTTGAATAGTGTAAGCTAACTTCTTTAAACCCCAAATCTCTTTAGCAATTATTTTTGAACCATTAGATTTTAAATACTTTTCGTATTTGTCTACGGCTTTTTGAACTTGCTCTTCTGATAGAGCAGGGTTTAAAATAAATACTGTTTCGTAGTTTTTCATCTTAAAATCTTAGGCCGCAAAATTAGGTTTTTATATAATATCTGCCAAATTTATTTTAAGTAAACTATTTTCTAATTGGGATCAACATCAACGATGACTTTTACACTTCTATATTTTGAAATAGAATCAAAGCTTTTCATTATTAATTGAAATTTACTTCTAAAGATATTTAGATCGTTTAAATCTGTAAGTTTTACTAAAAATTCTTTATGATATTTATTTTTAATTCTTGAGATTTCAGGATATACAGGCCCTAATACTAGACCTTTAAAATTTGTTCTAATAGCTTTATTTAACCAATCAGAAGAACTATTTAATTTATCAAAACTTATGTCTTTCATAGTTATTCTAATAAGTCTTACAAAGGGTGGGTATTTGTAATCCTTTCTTTCGATAAGTTGTTTAGCATACATTTTATCGAAATCGTTATTTATTACATTTATAATAATTGGATGATCTGGTTGATATGTCTGTAAATACACACTACCCCTTTCACCTGACCTCCCTGATCTTCCAGCAACTTGAGTTAAAACTTGAAAAGCTTTTTCATGTGCTCTAAAATCTGGAAAATTCAAAAAATGATCAGTGTTAATTACTCCGACAAGACCTACATTTTTAAAGTCCAAACCTTTAGTTATCATCTGTGTACCAATTAAAATATCAATTTCATGATCAGCAAACGAATTAATTATTTTATCAAATGCCCATTTACCTCTAGTTGTATCCCAATCCATTCTACTTACATTTGAATTAGGAAAAATTTCTTTTACAACTTCTTCTATTTGTTGAGTTCCGTCTCCTCTATAACCCATTGTTTGCATTCCACAAGAATCACACTTTATCTCTGCTTTTAATTGGAATCCACAATAGTGACATCTTAATGTATTTGAGTGTAAGTGATATGTTAAAGTGACATCACAATTATCACACATAATATTATGACCACAAGAGCCACATTGCCATTGAGGGGAATAACCTCTCCTATTTCTAAATAGAATAACTTGTTTTCCCAGATCTACTGCTTTATTTATTTCATCAACCAATTTTTTAGAAAATACAGAATTGAATTCATGTTTAGGTTCAGCTTTCATATCAATTGTATGGATAAAAGGCATTTCTATATTTCCATATCTTTCTTTTATTTCAACAAAACCATATTTATTATTTCTGGCGTTGTAAGTTGACTCAATTGAAGGAGTAGCTGAGCCTAAAATAATTTTAGTTTTGAAAATTTTGGATAAATATATAGCTGAGTCTCTTGCATTGTATCTAGGAGAAGGATCTTGTTGTTTATATGAAACTTCATGTTCCTCATCAATAATAATAAGACCTAGATCGTCAAATGGGAGAAACACAGATGATCTTGCACCAATAACTAACTGTGAATTCTCTTTATTATTAGATACACTTTCCCAAACCTCTGTTCTTTCATTTAGAGAGTATCTAGAATGGTAAACAGATATTTTATCAGCAAAATGATTTCTTAATTTTTGAATTATCTGTGTTGTTAAGGAAATCTCAGGCAATAAATAAAGTACTTGCTTGCCAAGTTTCAAATATTTCTCAATAAGCTTTATAAATATTTCTGTTTTTCCTGATGAAGTAACACCGTGAAGAAGAACAATATCTTTTTCCTTAAGCTGTTTATTCAATTTAGATAGAACATCTTTTTGGAGTTTGGTTAATGAATTGGAAGAATCAATGTTTACTTCTGTGATATGATTTCTATCAATCTTTATTTTTTTTATAGTTATAAAACCCTTTTTTTCAAGACTTTTAAGAGTAGTGTCTGAGAATTTAATGGTTTTTTTCAAATCCTTAATAACTAAATATTCTTTAGATTGAATCATACTAATAATTGACAATAAAAGCTCTTTTTGCTTAGGTGTACTCTTTAATAGATCTAATGAATCCTTTATGTTTATTTCATCAATTAATCTACTCTCAAGAAATAATACATTTAAAAGTTTTGGTCTGTACTTTTCCTTTAGCTCATAATTTAATTCGACATACCCACTTGATATCATTTTTTGAATAATACGGTATGGATTTTTCTTATTTAAAATTTCAGATATATCATTTAGCTTGAGATTTTGGAAATCAAGTGCATCATATATCAAACATTCTTCATCTGACATCTTATGAAACATATCATCAGATATCTCCTTTTTTATAATTAAACTATCACTCTCAAGAAGGAAGGTAGAAGGAACGGCAGCTTTCATAACATCACCAATAGGGACGAAATAGTATCTTGAAAGCCAATTCCAAAAATCTATTTGATTTTGTGATACCAGGCTCTTATCATCATATATAAATTCTATTGGCTTAGTTTCATATGATTTGGGTTTACTGTTATGTAATTCATTTACTATGCCAGTGTAAACTTTTCTTTTTCCAAAACTTACAGCAACCCTAAAGCCAATTTCTAATTTATTAAATTCATCTTGCGATAATTCATATGTAAAAGTACCCTTAAGTGGAAGAGGGAGTATAACATCTACATAGTAATTCATGCTTAATTATAATTTATTCTTTCTAATTTAGCAATTAGCCAGATGAAAAAGTTTTTTTTAATTATAATTCTTTTAATTTCTTCTTTAGCTTACTCTCAAGATCAAACTGATATTGTCAAGGGAAGAGTTCAAAGTGAAACTTCTGAATCAATTCTTCAAAACGTTCATGTTCTAAATCTAACCAAGGTTAAAGGAACTATTACAAACTCTTCAGGAGAATTTGAAATTCAGGCAAAGGTTAACGATACTCTTTATTTTTCCTATATAGGTTATAAACCTTTAAAAATAGTTGTTACAAATGATCTAATAAGATTTGAGGATAATACTATCAAATTAACAGAACTTGCTTTTGCATTAGAAGAAGTAATAATAAAACCTTATCAACTAACTGGTTATCTAGAAATAGATGTAAAGAATGCACCTGTAAACACATCTACTAGATACAGGATAGTTGGACTAAACTTAGGATATGAGGCAGGGAGGAGATCAAGATCTGGTATTTCAAAAGTGATAGGCGCAATATTTAATCCTGCTGATTTTTTAAATAATTTATTCAAAAAAAAATCCTCTCAAATGGATAAGTTGAGATTAATGAGGGAAGATCAAGAAATAAAAAATTTGTTATCTACAAAGTTTGATAGAGAAGTGCTTGTTCAATTACTTGGAGTTGATAAAGATGATATAGATGATATTTTAAGAAATTGTAATTTTTCAGATACTTTTATTCAACAAGCTAATGATCTTCAAATAATGGAAGCTATTAATGAGTGTTATGATGAATACAAGCTTCTTGAATTTTAATATACTATTCAGTTAGCTTATCTTTGCCAAATGAATGAAAAAAATTTGGGGGCTATATCTCCTGTTGATGGAAGATATTCTGATAAGACTGAAAAATTAAAAAATTATTTTAGTGAAAAGGCCTTGATTCATTATAGACTTAAAGTTGAAGTTGAATACTTTATAGCATTGTGTGAAGCTCAGATTCCTCAATTAAGTAATTTCAATAATAAAAAATTTAAAGATTTAAGGAAAATTTATCTTGATTTCACATTTGATGATGCCATAGAAATTAAGAAAATTGAGAAGTCTACTAATCATGATGTTAAAGCAGTTGAATATTTCATTAAACAAAAATTTGATAAAATTGGTATATCTGATTATAAGGAGTTTATTCACTTTGGACTTACATCTCAGGATATTAATAATACTGCCATTCCTCTATCAATAAAAGATTTCATTAATGAGGTATATCTAGTTAAAATTGAAGAGTTATTAAATTCAATCGAAGATAAGTGTAATGATTACAAGGATATAACAATAATATCAAGGACACATGGTCAGCCTGCATCTCCTACTAAACTTGGCAAAGAATTTAAAGTCTTTTTGGTTAGGATTCAAGAACAATTAAAAAATTTAAAATCAATACCAAATTCTGCAAAGTTTTCTGGAGCAGTTGGTAATTTTAATGCCCATAAAGTTGCCTATCCAAAAATTAATTGGAAAAAATTTGCAAAAAACTTTGTTGAAAATAAACTTGATTTAGATTTTTCATTTCCAACAACTCAAATAGAACATTATGATTCTTTTGCATCATTAAGTGATAATTGTAGAAGAATTAATAACATTTTGTTAGATATGTGTGTAGATATATGGACTTATATTTCTTATGATTACTTTAAACAAAAAATAATTCAAGACGAAGTTGGTTCATCTGCTATGCCTCACAAGGTAAATCCTATTGACTTTGAAAATGCAGAAGGTAATCTGGGTATAGCTAACTCTTTTTTTATTTTCTTCTCAAACAAATTAACTAAATCAAGACTTCAAAGAGATCTATCTGATAGTACTGTACTAAGAAACATTGGAGTTCCATTTGCTCATGTATTAATTTCATTTGAATCTATTTTAAAAGGATTAAATAAGATTTACATAAATCATGATAAAATTAATCAAGATCTTGAAGAAAATTGGATTGTTGTCTCTGAAGCTATTCAAACAATTCTTAGAAGAGAAGGTTATGAAAATCCATATGAGGTAATGAAAGAATTAACAAGAAAAAATAGTAAAATTGATAAAGATTTTTTACATACTTTTATAGATAAACTCAAGATTAATGATAAAATTAAAAAAGAGTTAAAACAAATTTCACCATATAATTATACAGGAATTTAATGAAAGCAAAATATTACATAATTATAAGTTTAGTTTTGATAGGCTGTAAGAAAGATCCTATTGATAATGATATAGTTGGTAAAATTGATAATACTCAATCTATAACTATAAGTCCAGCAGAAGAGTTAAAGATTGAAATTAATGACTTCATATGG